>Ga0172375_10009387_pt1 | contig 12919 bp, 13 predicted proteins | sample LakKiv1m_FD_114537 | JGI IMG/M metagenome (GOLD analysis project Ga0172375, IMG submission 114537) | Freshwater microbial communities from Kabuno Bay, South-Kivu, Congo - kab_092012_11.1m | ecosystem: Environmental > Aquatic > Freshwater > Lake | place: Democratic Republic of the Congo... | reverse complement strand
GAATCGTTCTGCTACAGCTCAGCATTGATCCCTCAGGCCAGCTGGTCCACCACCGACTTCACGGTGAGCGCTCCTCCAACCGCATCCGTCTCAATTTCAGAAAACCCCGTGCCCTACGGCAACAATCCCGGCTTCACCCTCTCATCCACCAACGGCTACTACTGCTATGTGCGGGTTGGCACTACGGTAAACGACATGGTGGACATTCCAGGCTCTCCTGGCTACTTCACCTCCGGCACCTTCTACCACGGCGCCTTCACTGACATCGGCGCGCACACTGCCGGAGCCTACTGCTACAACTCCGCGTGGGCAGGCTCGGGCTGGTATACCACGGGCTTTACCGTCTCTCCTCCGCCGCTCTCTCTTACTTTCAGCGCGAGCCCCACCGTTCTCACCGGGAGTGGCGCAGGGGAATCGCAATGGGTCGGGGCGACAACCCTCACCTGGAACAGCACGAATGCCGCTTCCTGCACCGGCACCAACTTCTCAACCGGAGGCGCCACCTCGAGCAGCATCTCCCAACCGATCTCGTTCACGACCCGCTACGACCTCACCTGTCCCGGCATCACGGGCTCCGTACCAAGCTCCGTGTCCTCGAGCGCTATTGTCACGGTGAACTACCCCGCGGCCACTGCCGCGCTCACGGCAAGTCCGAAGACAGTCAAACAGAACGCCACGACCCAGCTCCGCTGGACCATAGCGAACGTCAAGGTCAACACCTGCCGAATCACGCAGAAGAACACGAGCTGGAGCCAATCGATCGCCAACCCCCAGACAGGCACCGGCACCGTGACCTCACCCGCTATTACAGGCCAGACCACCTTTACGCTCACCTGCACAGGACTTGATGCCTCGACCCCTTCCGTCAACACGTCTGTCACGGTGAGTCTCATACCGAGGGTGAGGGAGTTGTAGAGGTATAATCTGGTAATGATAGAAATTATCCCGGCAATTCTGGAGGACTCTCTCGCGGATATCGAGCGTCAGTTGGTGCGTGTTCGCGGGGCGGCTCGCGAAATACAGCTCGACATTGCCGACGGGGCGTACGTGCCGAACCGAACATGGCCCTTTGGTAACGCGACGGAGCGGGCGGAATTCGAGCTTCTCGTGTCACAGCAAGAAGGATTGCCGATGTGGGAAGATTTTGATTTTCAAGTCGATTTGATGTTGCAGAATCCGGAAGCGCACGCGCTCAGGTGGGTGAGCGCGGGGGCGACACGTATTATTTTGCATGCGGATAGTGAGGGGGTTTTCGAGGCCGCGCGCGCCCTCTCGGGCACGCGCGGTGAGCAGAATATTTTTCCTACAGAAGTCGGCATCGCGCTCGCGAGCGACGCTTCTCCGGACAACCTCGAACCATTCCGGGGTCTCTATGATTTCGTGCAAGTCATGGGCATCGAAAAAATCGGATTCCAGGGGCAATTGTTCGACGAACGCGCGCATACACTCGTTTCTCAATTGCGAGCGGCTCTCCCCGACAGTACAATACAAGTTGACGGCGGCGTAACGCTGCGGAATGTCCGCGCGCTCGCGCAAGCAGGCGCGAATCGCCTCGTTGTCGGCAGCGCTATTTTCAAAAGCGATGTTCCGAAGGCGGCAATTGAAGAATTGCTCCGCGAAATTGAATAACTGGTTTTACTAAAAACTTAAAACTAAAAACTTAAAACTTGGTTATATGTTGAGCGACGAACAAATAAAATCCATCGAATCAAAGGCGGTCGCCATCCGCGAGACCATCGTCACGATGCTTGTTGCCGCGGGCTCCGGCCACACGGCGGGTCCTTTGGGAATGGCCGATATATTCGCGGCGTTCTATTTTCATATTCTCAACCACGATCCCAAAAATCCGATGTGGGAAGAACGCGACCGACTCTTTCTCTCCAATGGCCATATCTGCCCGGTGCGCTATGCCGCAATGGCGCATGCGGGATATTTCCCGATTGCGGAGTGTTTGACTTTGCGCAAATTCGGCTCGCGCCTCCAGGGCCATCCCGAACGCGTGCGGCTTCCAGGCGTTGAAACCACCTCGGGACCTTTGGGTTCGGGCCTCGGGCAAGCCGCGGGCTATGCATACGGGGCGCGAATGGACGGAAAAAAATTTCGCGTCTATTGCGCGATGTCGGACGGCGAGCAGGACGCGGGTAATACGTGGGAAGCGGCGATGTTTGCAGGCAACAACAAACTCTCAAACCTGACAGCCGTACTCGATCGCAACAATATCCAGATAAACGGAATGACCGAAAACGTGATGCCGCTCGAATCTTTGGCTGATAAATACCGCGCGTTCAACTGGCACGTGCTTGAAGTCGACGGTCATAATATACGGCAATTCATCGACGCCGTGGACGAAGCAAAAGCGATTTATGAGAGGCCAACACTTATTATCGCGCATACCATTCCCGGGAAAGGCGTTGCTGAAATAGAGTTCGACTACCGCTGGCACGGTAAACCGCCGACCGCGGAAGAAGCGAAACGATTTATCCACGAACTGCGCACGCTCAAAGGTAAAATAACGAGCGAACACCAATAAGTCAGTTTTCAGTTTTTAGTTTTAAGTAAAACCAATGCTCAATACGGAATTAAAACTCGCGCAGAATATTTTCGACAAACCGGCTGAAGCGCCGACCCGCGACGGCTACGGCAAGGCCATTCTCGAGCTTGGCGAAAAGGATCCGCGCGTGGTCGTGCTGTGCGCGGACCTTGCCGAATCGACCCGCTCGCTCGCGTTCAAAGAAACATATCCCGAGCGGTACATAGAACTCGGGGTCGCAGAGCAGAATCTCGCAACGGTTGCCGCGGGGCTCGCGAATTATGGGAAGATTCCGTTCATTGCCTCGTACGCGGCATTCTCTCCCGGGCGCAATAACGAGCAGATACGCACCACGATCGCGCTCAATGATGTGCCGGTGAAAATAATGGGTATGCATGCGGGCGTTTCGGTCGGGCCCGATGGCGCGACTCACCAAGCGCTCGAAGACATCGCTCTGATGCGCGCCCAGCCTAATATGATCGTCATATCGCCGTGCGATGAGGAGGAAGCGCGCAAGGCGGTGCTCGCGGTAGCCGCGCACGCGGGGCCCGCGTACGTGCGCTTTGCGCGAGAGAAAACACCAGTCATGACCACTGCCGATACTCGATTTGAACTTGGAAAAGCGAATATTGTCTGGAAACCGGAAGGGGACACGAAACCCACGGTCGCGTTATTTGCGACAGGACATCTTTTGTATCAGGCGCTCTCAGCCGCGCGCGAGCTTGAGAAAGAAAATATTCCAGTCGTTGTTGTGAACGTGCACACGGTAAAACCTCTGGACCGCGACACGATCGTAGCGCTTGCGCGCGAAGCTGGTGCCGTCGTCACGACTGAAGAACATCAAGTCGCCGGGGGATTCGGCAGTGCTGTTGCGGAAGTGCTGGTTCAAGAGTGTCCGGTGCCGCAAGAATTTGTGGGTGTACACGACCGCTATGGCCAGTCAGGCGAACCCACTGAACTTTTGAAGGAATACGGAATGGACTCTCCCACTATCATCGCCGCGGCGAAAAAAGCTATCAGCAGAAAGTCGAACTAACTATTCACGAGAGAGGTCTCGCGGTCATCACTGCAAGGCCTCGCCCCGTTGTGAAGGTCAGACCTTCACAAATCGCAAAAAACCGTTGCGGCGCAACGGTTTTTTGCGTCTCATCAAATGTACAAGGCCGGGCCTTGTACAAATGTCTAAGGCCCGGCCTTGTACAAAAAAGTTTTATGTAAGCGGCTGTAGTTTATACTCCGGCGGAGCTTCGCGCAGGAATTTTTCCATTTGTTCGCGCGTCACGAGGCCTTTTTGCGCGCCGATTGCCTGCACGACTTCCATCGCGTTAACCGGACCCCACATAAGCGCTTCTTGCAAAGGCAATCCGAGCGCGAGTGCCGCGACAATTGACGACGCGAACGCGTCGCCGGCGCCGGTGCGCTCATATGGCGGACGTGGATCGGGGTACATCGGAACAAACCATTGTGCGCCGTTTTCGTCGAGGGCGTAGGCGCCGTTGCGGCCGTCAGTCAGTACGACTATTTTCGGTCCGAGCGCGCGCAGTGCATCCATAAGCGTTTTTACGTCGCCCGTTTCGATACCAGTGATTTTTTGCGCCTCTTCTTTGTTGCAGAAAAAGATATCAGCGCGCGCGTATATGTCTTTGAGCGCCGCCGAACCGAATTTTATCTGGAAGGTACCGGGCTGAAAGGCGATTTTCGTCTGCGGCCACGTCGCAAAGAGCGTCGCAAGTTCGGCCTGATACGACAGGGAGTTTTCGCCCAAGGACGAGAGGTACACCCACGAAGGCGGCTCGGAAATGACAGGCGTTTTGTAATCGTACAGTTCGTGTTTGATAAGAATGGTGCGCTCGCTTTCGTACCAAAGAACATAATGGTAATTCGTCGTTTTCCCGGATTCTTTTTCGACAAGCGCCGTATCTACTTTTTCGTGGACGAGCGTTCGGAGACATTCGGCACCACGTTCGTCATCGCCCACATAGGCGCGCAAACCCGCAGTAAGGCCGAGTCGCGCGGCGGCGACCGCGGCGTTGGCGGCGTTGCCGACTGCGGGAACTTCCGTTGAGGATTCGAACGGGACTTTGTCGCCGAACCGCACGCAGAGCATGCAGTTGGCGTCGTTGATGTCGCAGTTCACCCGCGCGTCTTTGAGCCGAATGAAATTGTCGATGACAGTATCGCCGATAGCCAAAATATCCAGTTTCATAGCCGAAATTATACCATACTGCCGATGTAAAATTCGTAGGAGCTTGGGAAGGTCTGACCTTCCCAAAACTGACTTTCACAAAAATCACTGTAAAACGCGCTATACTGGAATTATGAAAACCTTGCGCGAATATATTATGGACGCGGACGCGGAACACTCCGCTGTCGGGCACTTCAATTTCTCCAATCTTGAAGCCTTGCACGCTATTTTCAACGCCGCGCAATCGCTCTCGCTCCCCGTCATCGCCGCGGTTTCTGAAGGGGAGGAAGATTTTGTGGGAACCGAGGAGGCCGTCGCGCTTGTGAGGGCATTACGCGAGACACACAATTATCCGATATATCTGGACGCCGACCATCACTACAGTTTTGAGCGCGCGAAGCGCGCCATCGACGCCGGATTCGACGCGGTCATTATCGACGGCGCGGCATTGCCGTTTGATGAGAATGTCGCGATGACAAAACAGTGCGTCGATTACGCGCGCGAAGTCGCGCAAAAAACGGGCCGCGACATTTTGGTTGAGGGAGAACTCGGATTCATCGGCACGGGCTCCTCGATAAAAGAAAATATACCTGAAGGCGTGGTACTCACGACCGACCCGGCGCAAGCGGCAGACTTCGTGCGGAAAACAGGCGTCGATATGCTCGCGCCCGCGGTCGGGAGCGTGCATGGACTTATTCGCTCGGGAAAGCCGCATGTAAACGCCGAACTGGTGCGCCAAATACGGCAGGCCGTGGGCGTGCCGCTTGTTCTCCATGGCGGGTCGGGACTCACCGACGATGATTTTCGCGGGGGGATCACGGCCGGGATTTCTGTCGTGCACATCAATACAGAATTGCGCCTCGCGGACCGTACCGCGGTCGAAAAATCGCTTAAAGAACATCCCGAAGAAATCGCGCCGTACAAATTCCTCGCATCGTCGGTTGAGGAAATGACGAAGCTCGTTGAAAACCGATTGCGGTTGTTCGCCGGGCGATAATTGTTTGCGGGCCCGCCGCGGCCTTGCCGCGGCGGGCCTATTCTGGTATATTTTCCACCTATGACCGTGCTTACCGCACAAAAACGGGACGAAGGAAGCGCGCGCGCCGCGCGTACCGCCGGCCTTTTGCCTGCCGTTGTGTACGGCCGCAAAGAGAAATCGACTCCCATCGCGATACCTCTCGTCAATTTCCAAAAAGCATTCCGCGAGGCCGGCGAATCGACCGTCATTACGCTTGAAGGTCTCGGCGAGCCGAAGGATGTCCTCATTCAGGAAGTCGCCTATGACGCGCTCTCCGGGCTGCCGCTTCACGCCGATTTTTATGCTATCGAGAAGGGCCAGACAGTGACCGTGTCCGTACCGCTTCAGTTCGAAGGCGTGTCTCCGGCCGTGAAAGAGCTCGGCGGCATTTTGACCAAAGTTATGCATGAGCTTGAAGTTGAGGCGCAGCCGAAAGACCTGCCGCATTTCATCTCCGTACCTATCGAAAAACTCGATACGCTCGAAAGCCAGATACACGTAAGCGATCTCGTGCTCCCCGCGGGCGTGACTGCTGAAGCGGACGGCAATGACGTCGTCGCGATGATATCGGTCGCCGTTGAAGAAAAAGAAGAAGTCGCGCCGGTTGACCTCTCCGCGATTGAAGTCGAGAAGAAGGGCAAGAAAGAAGAAGAGGGCGCCGCTCTGGCCGCCGCGGGAGAAGCAGACGCCGGCAAGGGGAAATCGGAAAAGAAATAACTTTTATATATTCAACAACAGCCCGCCCTCCGCAAAGCGGAGGACGGGCTGTTGTATACTGAAAAGATGCACGCCAAACACGCCGCGGCGCTCTTCTTGATTGTGGCTCTATCTTTGAGCGCCCGCGCTGTGGTTACTCGCGCGCAGGTGATGGACAGCTCGACGCGCCAGCAACTGATGGACCAGCTCACGTCGCTCGGAACTCAGGCCGACGCGTACCAAAAACAGATCGATTCGCTTGAACAGCAGAAATCGTCGCTCAAGCGCGATCTCGCGCTTCTCGACGCGCAGATAGCGCAGGCAAAGCTCGCCATCCAGAGCCGCAACCTGACCATCCGCCAGCTCTCGCTCAGCATCCAGCAGAAAGAGAATGCTATCGTCGGTCTTAACTCAAAGTTGCGGAACGAATACGAATCGCTCGCGGCGATATTGCGCGAGACGAATCAGCTCGACAACACCTCGGCCGTTGTCGCGGCCCTTACGTCGCAGAGCTTGTCCCAGTTTTTTATCGACATCGACCAGTTCAGCGCCATCAACGAACAGATGCAAAAATCATTCGTCGAAATTCAGACGAATAAGCAGCTCAACGAGGAGGAAAAAGCTGACCTCGAGAGCCAGCTCCAGGAAGAAACCCAGCTCCGGCAGGTGCAGCAACTCCAGCAGCAGCAGCTGACCCAGCAGGAAAATCAGAAGAATCAGATATTGGCCGCGACCAAGGGGCGGGAGAGCACGTACCAGGATCTTCTCGAGAAGAATCAACAGTCCGCGGCGCAAATACGCGCGGCGCTTTTCCAGCTGACCGGCACGAAAGGAATCCCATTTTCCCTGGCGCTCCAGTACGCGAACCTGGCGGAACAAAAAACCGGTATACGGCCGGCGTTCCTGCTCGGCATCATCACCGAGGAGTCGAATCTCGGGCAGAACGTCGGCACGGGAAACTGGCAGACCGATATGTATCAGTGTTATCTGAATTTGGGTTCTCCGACCGCGGCGCAAAAACAGCGCACCGCGTTTCTTTCCATAACGTCGAGTCTGGGGCTTGATCCGAACTCAATGCCCGTTTCAAAAAAGCCGTGGTACGGGTGCGGCGGCGCCATGGGGCCGGCGCAATTCATTCCCTCGACGTGGGCGCTCTACGCCGGGTACAAAGCCCCCGTCTATTCATATGACCCATCGAATGATCGCGTTGGTCCTTTGACCGGCAACCAGCCGCCAAGCCCGTGGAATCCCGAGGACGCATTCATGGCCGCGGCGCTCTATCTTACTGACAGCGGGGCCGCGTCGCAGACGCCAAGCGGAGAATTTAAAGCGGCAATGTGCTACCTTGCCGGCTGCGGCAAGGTGAACAATAAATCCCTGCAATTTTACGGCAACGACGTGGCGAAACTCGCGACGAAATACCAGTGTCAGATAGATATCATCGGGGGCAATCCAAACAGCCCAAGCTGTTCGTTCTAGCCCACATAGTTGCAAGAACGCGATTTCGGTGCTAGTATTTTCCGCATGAAAGCTGAGACCCATCCGACCTATTTCCCAGGGGCTATGGTCACCTGCGCGTGCGGGGCGTCGTTTCCCGTGGGTTCTACCAAGGACAAACTTGAAGTTGAAATCTGCAGTTCGTGTCACCCGTTCTATACTGGTAACGAAAAAATCCTCGATACCGCCGGTCGCGTCGAGAAGTTTAAGGCGCGCCGCGCCGCCGCGACTCAGAAGAAGTCGAAATAGGTAGTTTCGCGGCCCGCATGTCCGCTCCCGCGGCATATGCGGGCTGCGCTCATAAATATGGATGATGCCGAAGCGCTCTCGCGCTATAAAGAAAACCCGAAGACCGCCTATCTCGCGGTTGAATTTGCGCGCCTGACGAACGAAGAAAAAGAACTCCACGAACTTTCCGCGAGCGGGGAATTGGGTGAGCTCGCGAAGGACGAGCTTGCGCAACTCTCTGAGCAGAAAACCGCGCTCAAAGCGCAGATGGACAAAATTCTCGCGGATGAAAAAAGCGAAGAAGAATTTCCGAATGAAGTAATCCTCGAAGTCCGCGCGGGCGTCGGCGGCGAGGAGGCGGCACTTTTCGCGGCCGAACTTGCCGGAATGTACTCAGCCTACGCGGGCCTTCAGGGCTGGAGCGTCAAAAAATTATCGGAATCGCAGACTGATATCGGCGGCTATAAAGAAGCCGTATTTGAAATACGCGGCAAAGACGTCTACAAACGCCTGCGCTATGAGACTGGTGTACACCGCGTCCAGCGCATTCCTGAAACGGAAAAAAGCGGCCGCGTGCATACCTCGACCGCGAGCGTGCTCGTTCTCCCTATCCGCAAGAAGCCGAAAATCGTCATCAATCCCGCCGATATCGAAATGGAATTTTCGCGCTCCGGCGGCGCGGGCGGCCAGAACGTCAATAAAGTTGAAACAGCAGTGCGCCTCATCCATAAGCCGACCGGCATCGACGCGCGCTCGACGTCCGAGCGCAGTCAGGCGCAAAACCGCGAGCGGGCGATGGCGGTTTTGGTCGCCAAGCTTGAACGCCAGCACGAAGAAGAACAGATAGCCAAACACATGGCGGAGCGGCAGGAAAATCTTGGAAGTGGAGACCGCTCCGAAAAAATCCGCACCTACAACGTGCTCCAAGACCGCGTGACCGACCACCGGCTCAAAGAAAACTGGCACAATCTGCCGTCGATTTTCGCTGGCCGGATTGATCCAATCCTCGACGCTTTTGAAGAGAAAGCAGAGGACGGTTCTGTTGCGGAATAAGCCCGGCTGTGATACCTTATTTTGGTCTATGACCGAGCAGACCAATCCGCTTATCGACAAGCTCTTCTCCGTGGGAGCGCATTTTGGTTACGCGAAATCGCGCCGCCATCCTTCAACGAGCCGCTATATTTTCGGCGAAAAGGGGAATGTCGAGATATTCGATTTGGAGAGCACCTCGGCGCTTCTTGAGAAATCCCTTGCTTTTGTTCAGGACCTCGCGGCAAAACGTCAAACCGTCCTTTTCGTTGGCGGCAAAGCCGAAGCCCGCGTCGCGCTTGAGCGCGTCGCCCGCCGCGTCAACCAGCCCTTCGTTTCCGGCCGCTGGATAGGAGGCACGCTTACCAATTGGACCGAAATCAAGCGTCGCCTCTCGCGCCTCATCGAACTCTCCGACAAGCGCGAGAAGGGTGAGCTCGCGAAGTTCACCAAGCTCGAACGCCTCCTTATCGACCGCGAAATTTCCGATCTTGAACTTATGTTCGGCGGATTGCGCGGGCTCGAAAAAGCGCCGGCGGCACTCTTCGTCATCGATCCGCGCCGCGAAAGTATCGCGGTGACCGAAGCACGGCACATGAATATTCCGGTTATTGCGCTTATGAACACCGATTGCGACGCGAATTTTGTCGCGCACCCGATTCCGGGTAATGACGCGTCGCGCCAGACTATCGAATTCGTGCTCGACGAAGTCGGACGCGCGTTCGAAAAAGGCGCCGCAACGCCGACGCCGGAAGCGACAGCGCCTCAGGCGTAAGTTCGGCATCCCGATTTCTGTTCGGGTCCGGCATTTCACCCTGTTCGTTTTGTTATTTTGCGTTTATATTTTATACATGACTTCAATTTCAGCAGAAACCGTAAAAGAACTTCGCGACCGCACGGGCGTCTCCGTGATGCAGTGCAAGAAGGCGCTTGAAGAGGCAAAGGGAGATATAGCAAAGGCTATTGAGATTCTCTCGCGCAAAAGTGCCGACATTGCCCGCAAAAAAGGCGACCGCGCCTTGGGCGCCGGCGCGGTCGCGGCCTATGTCCATACGACGGGCCAAGTAGGCTCGATGGTGCTTCTCTCGTGCGAGACAGATTTCGTTTCAAAGAACGAAGAGTTCAAGGCGCTTGCCCGCGACATCGCGATGCACGCCGCGGCTACGCGCCCCGAATATGTCAGCCGCGAAGAGGTATCCGAGGCCGCGCTCGCGCAACTGCACGATATGTTCGCGCCAGAGGCCGCGGACAAGCCCGCGAATATCCGCGAGAAAGTTCTCGAAGGGAAAATAAACTCCCGCCTTTCGGAAATCGTGCTTCTCGAACAGCATTTCATCAAAGATGATTCGAAGACAATTCAGGCGCTTATCGACGCGGCGTCGCAGAAGTTCGGCGAGCGCATCGTGGTGTCAAAATGCGTCTATTTCTCAGTTAAATAATTGAGGCGTTCCCTCGAGGATTATCGTTCGCTCGTGGGAAATTCGGATTGTCGGCATCTGATGCCTGACACCCGGTTCTGTGTTAAAATATACCGATGGTTCTGTTTTTGACCACCGTGCTTGTTGTTTCGTGTGCCGCCATGGCGGGGCTCCTTTTTGCAAAACACTGGGAGCTTACGACCGGGCGTATTCTGCTCGCCGAGAAGCGGCCGCAGATAGGGGATTTCTTTCACCAGATACTCCGCGCGATAGAAACACATTTGCCGGCTCTGGCGCACGACTATTACCGCCGGTCGCTCACGTGGCTTCGCGGTTCGGCGCGGACAGGACTCGCGCACACGCTTCTCGCGGTTGAACAGTGGCTCGAAAAAACGCTCCATACCTTACGCTACCGCATAACGCCACCGTCGAGCTCCACGGGGCAAGCCTCGGCATTTTTGCGGGAGGTTGCGGAGCATAAGAAGCGCTTGTCGCGGCGGATACAAAAAGAATTTCCGCCCGTTAGGGCAGAAGAATAATATAGTGCCGGCATAGCTCAGTTGGTAGAGCACCGCTTTTGTAAAGCGGCTGTCGGGGGTTCGATTCCTCCTGCCGGCTCTCGTAACGAAGTGAAGGGGGACGGCCGAGCGCGTGCCCTGCGGCACGCGCGTGAGGAATCGAACGGCGGAGCGATGTTCGGCCAGCAGGCCGAACCGCGAGCCGGTGCCCAGGCAACCATGTGCGGCGGCACATGGTTAGCCGCGGGCGATTCCTCCTGCCGGCTCTCGTAACGAAGTGAAGGGGGACGGCCGAGCGCGTGCCCTGCGGCACGCGCGTGGGGAATCGAATCCCCGAACTCCACTAATCCACTCCCTGCTATGGCGGGGTTTTGGGGGCAAGATATACTTATAGTCAGAAGAAGTCGTTATTAGTCTTTATTTACTTTTATATGTCCAGGGGAAAATGGGTTCTCGCTGTTGTTTTGGTCGTACTTATCGCCGGGTCATTACAGGCGAGCGGTCTTTTTAACAGTTCGGCTGTTCCGTCTCAGCAATCTGCGGCTGTCTATAACGTGATTGCCGCTGACATATCGGATGGGGGCATCGTAAGCGACATAGCCGCTGTAGATGCTCAGATGAAGACGAGCGTGAGCGACCTCGCGACTGCGTCTAAAACGCTTACGCAAGAGAATGTGCAGGCCGCCGCGGATCGTCTCCAAGCGCTCACGTCATTGGCAAGCGCCGTTACCGTGAAGCTTCAGACACGCGTGGTCAACGCATCGGCCGCGGGAGATCAGAGCGCGAGCAAGGCCGCCCTCTCCGGCATGGTTGCCGCTCTTTCGAACGCCAGCTCTCTTGTGGCGACCGTGTCAAACAACGTTAAGTCGATTGCTCCGGATGCGGGGGATGCAACCGTAGCCGCGGGAAATACGACGAAGCTCAATCTGGCTCTGATACGCCTTAAAATAGCTCAGCTCTACCTGCAGGAAGCGCGTCAGGATATGCAGACCGTTGTTGCCGGCATTAAGATATAACCGGCACATCTAGAGTTTACGGTGGTGCGGAAAAACACAGAACGCCCGTACGGGCGTTCTGTGTTTTTCTCTTCGCGCGGAACAATAGCTATCGTGCCGATTCGGAAGCTACTTGAGCTGTCGTAGTCGCGAGTTTCTTTATACCCGGGGCCATGCTGAGGATTTTAGGAACAGTTTGAAGACCATACACCGCCCCCTGATTGTTAATGACAAGCGCGGGTGCCCGATCTTTAACGCCGCGTATCGCGATGAGCGTTTTGAGCGCGGAAAGATCGAGATTGTAATCGAATGAATACACGCGCAGAGCCGGATATGTCTGGCGCAAGTAGGTGAGCACATCGCCTTCGCGCGCGCAGTCGGAACAGTCGCCGGCATTGGAGTAGAAGTACAAAATAAAGACAGGATGCACGCCGCATTGTGCCGCGACCTTTTGCATCAGCAAATAATCTTTTATTTCCAAAAGCGAATACTGTTTTTTGAGCGCGATAACGTCGGCATTATTGGCGCCGAGCGTGTCTTCAGCGTATGACAGCTGATTCGCTATCGCGTTGAGTTGATCGGAAAGAACCGGGTTGCGCGCGATGTCGGAACAACTCAGCTGGCCCAAAAGATCGTACTGCGTTTCGTTGGAGAGCAGGTCGATGGATATCTGGCTTTCCGCCGCGCGTAGTTCCGTTAAGCGCGCGTCATTGAGGCGCGCGGCCGCATAAAAAGCCGTCGCGAATATGGCGGCGGTGATGACGAACACAAGCAGATATTTCTTCCATTCGAACGAAGGTTGCAG
>Ga0172375_10009386_pt1 | contig 12920 bp, 15 predicted proteins | sample LakKiv1m_FD_114537 | JGI IMG/M metagenome (GOLD analysis project Ga0172375, IMG submission 114537) | Freshwater microbial communities from Kabuno Bay, South-Kivu, Congo - kab_092012_11.1m | ecosystem: Environmental > Aquatic > Freshwater > Lake | place: Democratic Republic of the Congo... | reverse complement strand
TAGTATCGTAGCCCCGTCATTTGTGATTACAATGTCTCCAAGATCGCTTACAAGCATCTTGTCCATTCCTTTTGGACCCAAAGTCGTCTTTATTATATTAGCTACTGCGTAGCCGATTGCAATATTTATTCTCATTGCATCCCTGCCAAGAACACGCTGTGCGCCTTCTGGCAATACATAAGATTGGTCTCCACTTACTTGTCTACCCATATTTTCACCTTTTTAGTTTTTTAGTAGTTAATTATCATTTTTTATTTGGAACTTCTACGCGAATATCTCTTCCACATGGAGAGGACGTAGTAAATACAAGTTTGTCTCCTTCAACGTCCATTCGAAATCCATTTGCCCAGACTCTCACAACTTTGGAAGGTTTCTCTTCCATCGGGCGAGCTCTTCGAAATGGTTTTGCGACAAATTTAGCTGCACGAACTATGGCATCGCCACATTTTCTGAATAATGTTCGATCCATCCGATCTGCGTGTGTCATTTTATCACATTTCTAAAGTTAGAACAATTCATCTGATTTTTACTGTTTCACAGAAATTGCACTGTTGATTAATGATTATTATACTGTGAAAAGGTTTAAAAAAGTAGTTTAACACAGTAGTAGTGCTCCTGAGTTGCAATTAGGAGCAAAAATTAGAGGATTATCTACTTAGATTAGAGCCCATACGGCAAAGCTAGCATATACGCTGGCAAATAAGCAAAGGTGAATGAATGGTAACAGCACTAGACGTTGACGCAAATAAACTGATAGAAAAGGTAGCTTCAAAGCTAAAAGCAATGGATCTTCCAAAACCTGCTTTCGTAGGTTTGGTAAAGACAGGCTCACACTTGGAAAGGCCTCCTGAAAGCCCAGATTTCTGGTATTTTAGATGCGCATCACTGTTAAGACAGGCGTATGTAAACAACGTGATTGGAACTAACAGATTGAGAAGGCATTACGGAGGAAAGAAAAGCAGGGGCGTAAAACCACAGCACAATAGAGTAGCTGGCGGTTCAACTATAAGAAAAGGAATGCAAGCTTTGGAAAAGGCAGGATTGCTAACGAAACTGAAGGTCGGAAGGACCCTAAGCCCAAAAGGAAGAAAGCTTCTTGATGGCGTAGCAAAAGATGTGAAATAATAATGGAAGACGAACAACTGGATGAGATGCGAAAAAGAAAACTGGCGGAACAGCAAAAAGCCTTGAAAGCAAAAAACGCTGAAGAGGAAATAAAGAAAATGCTGAGAGTAACGCTGGATGGAAATGCATACGACCGCATAATGAATGTGAAGATGTCAAAACCAGAATTGTTCATGGCTGCTGCTCAAAATATTTTTGGAGCATATCGGACGGTCGGAAGGCCGTTGACTGATAAGGAGCTTGTGGTGATACTCACTACAATCAAAAGAAGAACAGAACACAAAGGTTCGATAACCTTTGACCGAAAGTGATTATATGGGAAAGAAAGATTTGACACATAAATTAAGATTGGCGAAAGCCGAGAGGCAGAATAAAAGACTGCCAGTATTCGTCACTATAAGGACGAAGAGAAAGGTCCAGTCCAACAACACAAGAAGGACATGGAGAACAGATAAGCTGAAGATCTAAAGGTGTTCCTATGACGAATGAAAAAATAGAAAGGTTGTATACTGTTCCTTTGGGAAAAGCGTATGAATACACTAGAACCAAAAGGGCAAGGAGGAGTGTTTCACTACTCAGACAATTCCTTATCAGACACATGAAAAGCGTTAACGTAAGGATAAGCGAACAATTGAATGAATTCCTCTGGGCAAGAAGCATGCAAAAGCCTCCACGCAAAGTGAAAATAAAAGTAGTCAAAGAAGGAGATTCAGTACTTGCATCATTGCCAGATGAAAAGCCAAAACCTGCAAGAAAGAAGAAAATGACTAAAGCTCCTGAACCTAAAAAAGAGGAAAAAAAGGAAGAGTCAAAAAAGGAGGGAAAGGCCGAGAAAAAAGAGGAACCGAAGAAAGAGGTTAATGCTGAGAAACCAAAGACTGGTGAAACAAAGAAATGAAAACAAGCTATTTCGGTAGCTCCTGGTTAGGACTTTACCTTAAAGGAAATAACAAATACACGCTAGTCCCAGTCGATGTTATGGACAAGGTTTTAGATGCAATACGAAGCACGCTGAAAACCGAGCCATGCAAAGTGATAGTAAGCAATTCCAATCTTATCGGTCCGTATATGGCGATGAATTCGAATGGGGCAGTACTTCCGAATGTATGCAATGATGAAGAAGTTGCAAACATAAAGAAGCTTGGCCTGAACGTTTATCGCTCAGGTGAAAGGAACAATGCGCATGGAAACAACATCTGTGTTAATGACAAGGGCGGAGTAATCAATCCGCATGTTCATCCTGAAGAAAAGAAGAAAATCGCGGATGCTTTAGGCGTTGAACTGCTGGAAGGAAGCGTTGCAAACTATACGACCGTAGGAAGCTGTGTGCTTGCAAACAACAAGGGATTTCTTGCTCATTTCGCAAGCAGTGAAAATGACATGAAAATGCTTGAAGATGCGCTTAAGGTAAAGGGAATGAAAGGAACGATAAATACCGGAACTGGATTCGTCTCAATCGGAGCAGTAACTAATGATAACGGATATGTTGTAGGTGAACATACTACGGCATATGAAATGGGGCGCATAGAAGAAGCGCTAGGATTTATATAAACGGGTGAAACTATGGTAAAATTCACTATTTCGGGAACAATTGATATTGGAGAAAAAAGGAAATTTGTAAAGGAAATAGATGCACCTACTGAAAACGCGGCAAAGCAGAAGATTTACGCCTTGTTTGGCTCCCAGAATGGGATTAAAAGAAGCGATGTTGTAATAGAAAAGATAGAGGGTGCTTAATCATGAATACGGTTGATGAACAGCAAAGGCTTGCATATGAAACTGCAGTATATAGAGAACAATTGAATCTTCTTCATAGGGAGATAGACAGGATAACACTGGCTATGCTTGACCTGACCAACGCAGTGAAAACAACCGATAAATTAACTTCTGGGGATTCGCTTGTTCCGATAGGAGGAGGAGCATTTGCAAGAGCAGTGCTTTCATCAAATACCTTGCTAGTGCCAATTGGCGCAAGCTATGTTATTGAAGTGAAAAAAGAAGCTGCTGGATTGGAACTCAAAAAAAGGGTTGAATCAACAGAAAAGGCATTGCAGAGATTGAATACCGAAGTCGTTTCAATTTCACAGAAATTCTAGGAAGCGAATACTAAATTAAGAGACATTCAATCCCAGAATGCCATAAATCGGGCTGCTGAAGATAACATACGCGAAGATTATATCTAAAGCCTGAGCGCATGTTTGATTTACTAAAGAAAAAAATCGGCGGATTCATCGGCAACTTAGTCAAAAAAAGCGAGCCGAAGGCAGAGGAGAAAATAGTTAAAGAAGAAGTAAATGTTGAAGAAAAGAAAGAAGAGAAGATAATTGAACCAGAAATAAGAGAAGATAATGTAGAAGAATCAAAACAGGTTATTGTAGAAAAACCAGCAGTTCAAGAGAAATCAATGGTTAAAGAAAAAACAGTAATCGAACAACCAAAAGTAAAAATTCAAGAGAAGAAAGTGGAAAAAGTTGAAGTTAAGAAAATAGAAAAGCCTGTTTCTAAGCCAGAAATAAAAAAAGAAGGACCTTCAAAAATAGAAATTAATGAGGAGAAAATAGCGGTTAAAGAAGAGAAGAAAGCAGTCCGGGATATAGTTGAAAAGGAAAAAACAGTTAAAGTTCCTGAATTTCCAAAGATAGATGTTAAGAAAGAGATTGTGAAGGAAGAAAAGAAGATTAGACTTCCAAAAATTGAGGTCAAGAAAGAAATCGTTCCACCCAAAGCAAAGCGGGCGGAGGAGAGGAAAGAGGAGCCAAAACTAAAGATGGGCTTGGTAAAACAAGTCCAAAGCATATTCACTGGAGAAGTGGAAATAACGGAAGGAGAAACAAGCGAACTTCTTGAGAATTTAGAACTTGAATTATTGGAAAGCGATGTTGCAATAGAAGTAGCAGATGAAATAAAAGAGGATTTACGCAAAGCAATGAGTGGAAAAAAAGTTAAACGCAGTGAAATAGGAAATTTTGCAAAAGACATTATACGTAATACTCTTATAGGAATTGTAAAAAGCGAAAAGGTATTTGATATTTTTGATAAAGTAAAAGAATATAATAAACCGGTAAAAATATTATTTCTTGGAGTAAACGGCTCTGGAAAGACCACTACTATTGCAAAAGTAGCAAACATGCTTTTGAAAAAAGGCTACAAGATTACGCTTGCGTCAGCTGATACGTTCCGTTCTGCGGCTATAGAACAAATGCAGATACACGCTGACCGTCTTGGGGTGAAAAACATTAAACGCGAATATGGAAGCGATCCTGCCGCAGTTGCATATGACGCAGTAAATTACGCAAAAGCCCATGAAATTGACGTCGTGCTTGTGGACACTGCAGGAAGGCAGGAAACAGATTTGAATTTGATTAATGAGCTGAAAAAAATAAACCGCGTAATCCAGCCGGACTTGAAAATATATATTGGAGAAAGCATTGCGGGGAATGCGATATTAAACCAGGTTGAAGAATTCAACAAGGCAGTAGGTATAGATGGAGTCATACTTACGAAACTAGATTGCGATGCAAAAGGAGGAACGTTCCTTTCTATTACAAAATCAACCGGAATCCCGATAATCTACGTTGGAACTGGACAGAAATACGAGGATATTGAAAAATTCGATGCAGAAGAAATAGTAGAAAAAATATTGGAATAGTTATCTTTTTTTCATCATGAAGAACATTGCTGCAAGTCCGACTAAAACTGCAAATCCCAATCCTGCTGCAATCAACAAGACATTCAATTCCCTTGATTCAACAACCAGAGGGGAAGAATTTTCCATTACGTTTACAAGATCAAATGTCGCAGTTGAACCTGAAACACCTGCCATATATGTTCCGGCAGTTGCAGAGATTATTTCTCCCGGAACTTCTGCTTCATATACGAAACTGAAACCAGGTATTGCGCCAAAACCCTGTGAAGAAATCGCATTGTCCTCTTTTTTCTTTAAATCAATTGTTGCAGTCATTCCAGGCTCAGAATAACTTAGGAATTTCAATCCCTGTGCCGCCTTTCCAAATTTATCAACAGGAATTTTATTCACAGTAAGACGATAAATTTTATATGGAACCCCTTCAATGACTGAGAATGTATAATATCCTTCCTTAGAAGTGAAATTTCTCTGCAATTCGATGGTTAATTCTCCAACACTGCATTCAATCGTCTTGTCTTTTTTCATTATCTTAGCGCACGCATCGTTTGAGAACGAAGTTAGGTTCTGGGCAAGCTGTTCTTCCGAATCAAACCCAAGCTGTTTGTAGTATCCTTTGATTGTGGATAAATCAATAATGTTAGAAATAACTGATTTTCCCTCGTAATCCACTTTTTGGTGGTAGGTTTGGGAAATGCACCCTCCAAGAAGCAAAATTGAAAATAACAATACTGCCAAAATCGACCTTCTCATAATTACCACGTCTAAAATCGCGAATAAACTTTATAAAGCTACTGCGTGTAAGGATTCACATGACCAGGTTATCTTCGCTGATACAGTCAAAGGTAGCGGAGCACAGAACACTCATAGAAAAATGGGATAAAAAAGAACGTGCTTCCTCTCCACTGCAACGGCCAGAACATAGAGTAAACGAGAGAATCATGGCAAATATCCGGCATAAGGGAGTGATATCCTTGGGTGTTGGAAAAGAATTTCATGAGAGGACAAAAATAGCGAAGGGAGATATTGACCGTTTCGCATTGCTTTATTCTATGGGAAAGGGAAAATTCAAATCCAAAGTGAAAATGAGAATAATCCCGATAATGAAAAGAGGTTATACCTGGGAAAGTTATCAATCATCTAAATTAAGACAGGAATATCATAAAGGCGCTGAAGAAGTTTTTGGAATGTTTGACATGTGCGACCTGAATACAGAAACATTTTCAGATGGGGCAGCAATAATGCTTCATTCTTCGCCATCAAAATCTCTTGAATATTTGGAATTTTGTTCGGCCGCAGGACTTGTTGACAAAAAACCAAGAAAACGAAAAGAAGACAAGGGAGGAGACGCGGTTTTCTTCAAGGAAATGTACAGCAACGGAAAACGTATGGCAATGTTCGGGGTTTTTGACGGACTTGCGGACAAACGTGGTGATGAAAGCGGCGCGTCTTCCCTGGCTATCGGAATACTCAAAAATTACACTGAACGAATAAAGGATTCCAGAAGCCCTGAAGAAATAAAAGAACAATTGATAGCCTATGCAAATGAAGCAGACCAGAAAATCGGAGAAACAATGAATAATTTTGGGGGGACAACTGCTTCAATCGGAGTCGTATTTGGAAAAACCCTTGTTTACTTGAATATTGGAGATACGAGAATATATGCGGTTTCGTTCAAGGAAGTAAGGCCAAAAGTGAAGAAGATAACGTTTGATGATGGTATTTCAAGCGCAATAGAGCTGGGCGCGGGATTGTCACTTTCAGAGTTTACAATGGAATCAGGATACCCCCATTTGTATTTAGGCTCATTCAGCCAGCAGATTTACAGCAGATACAGCGGAAAAAGAGTTATGCATCACGGATTCACGTTGAAACACCCGAATATAGGCGTAGTGAACTTGGATGGATATGACATGGTATTTGCAGTTACTGACGGAATTTGGAGGCAATTCCCATTAAGGATGAACCCAAATAACGTGGTTATTGACTCTTCATGCGAAGAAAGCGCGGGGGATTTAATCAGGATGCATGGATGCAAGAATCCAAAGGAATTGGTTGAGTCTTTGCATTTGCATGCGATAACCAGCATGAAGGCGAATATGCCCAGGCATTTAGCGAATAACTATTGTATTAATCCGACTTCTGAGGATATGGGTGTTGTCGCGTTCAGCATTTAAATAAAAGAAAAAATTAGTTAGAACCATTACTCACTTTCAATCCTTGGTGCCAGGAAATAAACTACTTTTGCGCCTTCAATTTCGTATTCAAGCTTTAACGGGCGGTCTGTCTCCAGGTTTATTGTAATATGACTGCTTGCGCTTGTTGCTTTTACGATATCTTCAAGATATTGAAGCGGGAATGTTGCCTTTGCGCCGCTAACTGTTTTAAGTTCAAGCAATTCAGGATTACCTGACTCAAACTCTGCTTTGACGTCGCCATTCTCCCCTTTTACCTCAACCATGAATGCTTCCGGATTCATGATAAGCTTTACGTGAGAACTTACGAGCTTTGCATCCTTCAAAACTTCTTTGAATGAATCCCCGCCTATTTTCACATGATTAGTATACTCAATCTTTGGTTCTCTCTGGACGCCTTCACCAATATCCAATAGCGGAATCTTGAACGTTCGTTTTTTCTTGTCTGCAACGAACTTAACTACGAGCCTTCCGTCTTCTGCGGATAATTCCGCCTTCTCCCCTCTTTTTCCTCTTGAAAGGATGTTGCTGAACTGCATGATATCCAAGCCGAGTTTCCTATGTTCTGATACAGAATACTCAACAAATGCGCTTTTCGGCATGGAAAATGAGACCATTGAAATCTGTGAAGGATCCATTGCCTTTAACGTAATTCCCTCAGAAGTTATTTCAAAAACCCCTTCTTCAACCAAACATGCTATTGAATCAATAGCAGACTTAAGAGCAGGTGCTTCTTTTGCAACGATTTTCATAAGATTACCTCCTTTTTGCGTATATAATTAGATGAATATTATTTGGCACGTAGTGATTATAAATATTGGCTACTGGCTGGTGGCACGAACGAATATGTTGCTAATAGTTATGAGCTAAGAGCCAGAAACTAGAAGCAGTAACATGATGGCAGCTCCCCAGCTACTCTTAATGTCATCGCCGAAGCTCGACTGGGACGGTGCGGTCATTGCTGCCAATGTAATAATGATAAGAAACGTATAAAAGATACTTTGTTTCTTTACCTGGCTCCACAGCCGCCACCTCCTCCACCTCCGCCTCCACCGAAACCGCCATGGCTTGAACCACTCCTTGACGCAGTCGCCGTAGAAGTAACTGAAGAAAGGGAATGAGTAAAAGAGCCAAAATAAACTGAAGTGGCCAATATTTCGGAATTCCTTTGTTCTTTGCCTGGCACATACAATTTCATTGCCTTTATTGTTTTTTCAGAAACTCCGAATGCAGTAGCATAGACGAGATATAATTCCCAAAGAACTATTGAGTCTGGCTTTTTCTCGCGCATCAAAGTCATGTCACTAAGGTATTTCTTGAAATTATTCCAGCGATGTTCCTGCACCCTGCCTTCATCAGTCCATTTTCCAAGGATTTGGGGTTTTCTTGCCACCAAAATAATCAGAATAAACGCTTCAATACTGACAATAATCTGAGCAGTAAAAATAGAGGCAAAAAACATGATAAAACTTGCTATAAAAACATTGTTATTGCCCTTATTGTTCATATAATTTCTTTTTCCAAATTCTTGAAGTATCTCTCTTTCAAAAGAACGATAAAACGTCGCATACTCAAGAGATTTGTTCTTTTTTTGAACTTCTTCTGCTATGAAACGCCCGTTGAAAGAATTTTTTATAAAGTTTAATATGTTTTTTTGGTAAGATTTCAGTTGTTCTATGTTTTGTTCTTCAATTATAGAAAAACAGATTACTTTCTTTTTCTTTTTTCCCAATAGTTCGGCTACTTCAATTTCTATTTCTTCCATCTTAAGGTATTTTTTCTGGACTAAGTACAATAATTCTCCGCTTAAAGAATTAGAATTAACTGAGTGATCCAGCAGATATTGAGCTTCTGCAGGTGAAAGATCGCTTGGAGGCTCGTGCTCATACGGACCAAAGAAACCAAGGGATTCTATTGGTTTTTCCCTCCCATAAAACCAGTAATTTATGAGAAAGAAAATCGGAAGAACTAACGACATAGCCAATGAAAACAAGAAAAACAGCATTCCAAACGTCTTCAGGTCTTCAGTATACTCCTTTTCTCCTGTTTCAATTTCCTGCTTTGTCATGTAATTCTTGGCCTGGGGCAGGTTGGAAAACCAAGATTGAGGCATTAGAAGATTAATCTCCAGATAAGTTTTTGCGGGATGGGAAAACGAATTAATCATTATTTCGTTTCCGTTTGCTGTTGCAGTTATCTTTTCACTTGCTGGGTGAATAAAATACTTAGTCCCACTGGTGCTTCCGGGAAGATGAACCGTGGCAGTTAATTTGCCAATGCCTTCTTCTGATTTATCTCCCCAGAGCTTGTAGAAAAACTGGGATGCGTCTTTCTGCGCAAGGATTTGATCGTCAATTACATAATCAAAGAAGACAGTGACCTGTTCGTTAACATAATTGCTTTTCAGCACAAGTTCAAAATAACCCTGATTTAATTGCGTATAAAAAGTGCATTGCTTTCCTTCGCAATATCCGCTGGAATTAAGTATTTTCATGTCTGTTGGCAACTGCCTGAATAATTCGGTAAAAGAACCGGAAAGAGAATAGGTTATTCGTTCTGTTACCCGCACTGTTCCGTCTGGATTCAGATAATAATCAACTTGTGCGCTTTGGATAGAATAGCTTTTTGCAGCCACCAGGGAAATAAGGCAAAATAAAATAATTAATGACAGGAGTTTCTTCATGAAATTATTCCTTAGCTAAGATTATTATATTTTAACCTGCCTCACGATTATTCCTGCTTCCTTAAGCAGTCTCAATGGAGCTTCTGCCATCGGATATTCTGCATTATAGACTACTTCAACTATTCCGGCATTCAAAATCATCTTTGTACAGATAAGACAGGGTGAAAATGTAGTGTAAAGAGTTGAACCTTTGACAGATACTCCGTGATACGAAGCCTGGACAATTGCGTTTTCCTCTCCATGAGAGCAATAACATTCTTCCAGATTCTTTCCGCTTTCTGAAAATGATTTGCAACGCGGACAACCGCCCTCGTCACAGTTTTTCACTCCCCTTGGTGTACCGTTATATCCCGTCGATATTATCCGCTTATCTTTGACGATTACAGCTGCCACTTTCCTTTTCACGCAGTTGCTTCTGCTTGCGACTTCACGCGCAATGTTCATGAAATATTCGTCCCAGCTTGGACGGTTAAGCTTGAATTCTGAAGATAATTCAGAAAGGGATTTGTCTATTGAATCAAACAAATTAGGCAGATCTGCATTATTCATAATTATTTTATTTGCAAGTGCTGCGGTTGCAACAATATTCTGTTTTTTCTTGTCCACGTTTTGGGCTTCAAGATGTTCAATGCGTTCAAATGCCTCAAACGTTTTAGGATCGTCTTCCCGGTCACGAAGTTTCATCCTCACGAAACGAGTTTCGGGAGGCGCAGTAACATAAAGAAGGAAAAATCCGTTTTTCTGCTTAAGCGCTTCAACTTCTAACGGGTTCCTTATTGAATCAACTACGTAGTTCTTGTCATTCTGCATTTTCAACATTGTTTTCTCAGCAAGAATTCCTGCTCCGAATTTTTCACGTAGTTCATTTGCCTTCGCAATCAAGTTGTCCCTTGTCACGTCAAGGCCGGAGGCAATCAATTCCTCGCGTATAATGTCAGAAAGAGAAAGGTAATAGAAACCTTTTTTCCTAAGATATTCTGCAGTTGTTCCTTTGCCTGCGCAATTCTCACCAGTCAAACCGATAATCATAATTACACCAGAACAAGCTTTACTGGAAAAGAGTTATAATCATATCAATATAGATCAATTCAGCCAGAAATTATGTCAAATGCATCAGAACCAATTTCTCCAACGGTCCTAAGGAATTCGTTCACATATGTAGTATTTTGACTATCAGACAGTTGCTTATCCATCATTCTGTAAGTATTATTTCTTGCAGATCTGCCTTGAACAAGTTTTAGGAATCCGTTCTCTTCGCTTGCAAAGAATATCGGATGCATTATTGCTTTCCCTGACAACATCGTCTTGATAAACTCTTCAGGAAGCAGTTTTCTGTTTGATTTTGCAAGAAATTCAAGTATATCTGGTGAGAATCGAATGGAAGTATGACCTGCACCCCAGGAATACCCGCTACCAGTATATGTTTCACTACGAGTACTAAGTGGGAGAATCCTATGGTCATCAGGATCAAATGTTGCATTTTTTCCCAATTCAGATGCAATTGCAACCGTTGCGGCATGAGTAGTTAATGAAAGTTTGCCTGGTAGTCTGGAAATCAAGTTGCCAATCAAAGTACGCAAAGCCGTATTGGAAATATCCAATTGAGTATTTGTAAGTGACGGATTGAACGCACCAATAAAGTCTGCGTCCTTAGCAATTTCCACTGCGCGTTCAAGAGTTATCTGGCCAGTATCAACTGCGCTGATGAGTCCAGTAGACTCAAGCCTAAGTATTTTTGCAAATCCAAGATCAATAGAGCTGTCGTTCCAAGGATGAGGAAAACCAAAAATTAATTGGCCTTGATTTCTTAGTTCCTTCACGATCGGAAGCATGTCGAATAATGTCATTCCTCTATAGCACGAGTTAATAGCGATTTTTGGATCTCTTTTTGCAAGTATTTCAAGATGTAAAAATCTCATCGCATCTTCTGTACCAATTACGAGCATATGCGGACCGCTTGCCTTACACGATTCCAATGGAGCGGAAATTTCAACTGCAGTTGGAAAAACAATTCCAAGAACATCGAATATTGCGCTCATTGTTTGTCTCGCGCGATCATTGGCTCCTGATAGCCAATTGTGGGGAGACCAGGTAACTATGTCTGTGTGGGTTAACACGGCTGCACGCACGAAATCCAAAAAATAAGTCATTCCGTCGTCAAATAAAACAGGAAAAACCAATGATTGTCGTTTAGGGTATAAAACTCCCGCAGTGCCCAGATGGTTATGGAATTGACCGCGATAGTCATTAACAGGTTTGAAACTTGAAAGATAGCCTATTTCCTGAGCCATGTTTCCTGCAATTTGATATGGTTCTCCATTTTTGAATTCTCTTCTAATATACACCTCTTCCCTAGTCATTGAACTTGCAGCAGGATCAGTTCTTGGATTTGTAGTTAAAATAATGACTGAATCATGGATTTTTTGAACGAAGACAAAAAAATTAGAATTTACTCCAGCAGAACGTGAGAAAAGATATTCATCCGGACCAAGAAGATTTAATGGAACGTTTGTTGGCCAAAGACCTTTTGCTTGCAAAGGCATTTCTAAGTCACTTGCATTAAAACGTTTATATCCTTGAGTAACGAGTATCCCTGCCAATCCTTCAACTAGAGTATCGCAAAATCTATTTTGAGGCAACTTAGGAATCCTTCTGTGCCGTTCTGCTGGCGATTCCACCAAATTGACCATGACTGCGGGCCCTGCCATTATATTACTTTAATACAAACAATTTAAATAAATTACCAAAAATAGCTACAAATAAAATGATTAACAAAAATTAGCGTACTCAAAAATATTTTTTGGTAATTCTCTTTATTGTTTCCAATATTTCTTTTTCTTCAATGGTTAGCATTTCGATTTTAGATTCCCAAGTCCTTATTTCGTCTGGAGTCATATAGACGTAGAGAACATCCCCTTCGCAGACATCTTTTCCAAAATAAGGTTCATCACTTGATACTGCAACCTGCATTCCTCTTGTTGCTTCTTCCTTTGATTCTTTATCATGCTGGATGCCCTTGATTTCACCTACTATTTTTCCGTTTGCATTCATCAGCCTGAATTTCTGCTTTATCCTTCCGCCAAGCACTTCAACCCCGAAGATTGCTGGCTTACATATCCTGAAACAACAGCCTGAAAGTGCCTTTATCTGCCCTGGCCAAGGCATTCTTAGAAGAGCTTCTTTCTTTTCTTTTTCCTTTTCTTCAGCAACCCATTCCTTATATCTGTCGATTAATTGGTAAACAATATTGCTCCAGATTATTGGTACTCCTTGG
>Ga0172375_10009383_pt1 | contig 12924 bp, 7 predicted proteins | sample LakKiv1m_FD_114537 | JGI IMG/M metagenome (GOLD analysis project Ga0172375, IMG submission 114537) | Freshwater microbial communities from Kabuno Bay, South-Kivu, Congo - kab_092012_11.1m | ecosystem: Environmental > Aquatic > Freshwater > Lake | place: Democratic Republic of the Congo... | reverse complement strand
CCTGAGAGCCGGGGCTGTAAAGAACCTGGGCCGCCAGTTCTCCCCCCTGGGCCGCCACCTCCTCCTGAAAATTTTGGAGGAAGGTGCGCCCATAGGAGGAATCGGGGTAGAGAATGGCGAAGCGCTTGATCCCCATATTAACCGCCCGACGCACCAGGGCCCGCACCTGCTGGCGGGGCGTCAGGAAGGCCTGAAAGATCCAGTCCCCCGTCTGGGTCAGACCGCCCTTCTGGGACAGGGCGATGAGGGGCATTGACAAAGCCTGGGCGGTATCCGCCGCGCTCTGAGCCACGGCCGACGACAGGGGGCCCAGGATGGCCAGGACGCTCTCATCCTGGGCCAGCTCCCGGGTGAGGCGGGCCGCGGTCTGCGGGTCCGTGCCGGTGTCCCGAAAGATCAATTTCACCGGCGCTCCTTTGGCCGCCAGGTCCATGCCCCGCTGCACCCGAAAGCCGATGGGGCTCAATTGGCCGCTCAAGGGCAGCAGGCAGCCCAAGACCACCTTGCCTCCGGCCAGGAGGCGCCCGGCGTCTGCGGCCTCAGGGCTGTTGGGGAAGCGCTCTTTGAGGGTTTCCACCCATTTGTAGGCCTCCTCGGTATTGCCGGCATCCTGGGCCAGGCGGGCCAGGCGCAAGAGCAGGGCGGCGCTCAGGGGATTATCCCGGTAAAGGGCGGCCAGTTGCTCCATTTCCGGAACGGTGGCCTGCTCCAGGAGCCGGGTCTTCAGGTCCCCGAACCACTCCGGGTCTCCGGAGGCCAGGTCCTGGCCCGCCAGGCGGAGGCGGTTGAAAGCCTGGGGCACCCGACCCTGCTTCAAGGCAATTTCGGCCAGCAGGGACTGGGTGGAGAACCACAGGGACCGGGGCAGGTCCTCGGCGGTGAGGTTGTTCAGGACTTGGGAGGATTGCTGGTACTGGCCCAGCTTGAAGTAGGCCCAGCCCACGCCGTACCGGGCCTTCTGGGAGACCTCCGGCACGGGCTGGCGGGCCAGGATATTCTGGTAGCGGCGCAGGGACCCCGGCCAGTCCCCCAAAAGACCCGAAATCTCAGCCTCCCGCAGGCGGGCGTCCATAGCCCGGGACCCCTGGGGATAGCGCTCCAGGTATTTGGCATATTGCTGGTCAGCCTGACGATAGGCCTGGCGGTGGTAACTGGCTTCGGCTTCTTGAAACAGGGCGGTGTCGGTAAGCTGGACCTGGGGGGCCGGAGCCTGGGGAGGCAAGGGGGGCGGCATGGCGGCGCAGGCCGGCAGCAGGGCGATGAGCAGGACCAGGATAGCGAGCTTTCGTACCATAACGGTGGCCTTCCCGGGGTCTGGTGGTTGCGGGCGGGGATAATTACCCGCCCCCTTCCTTACCCACTCCCGCCCGGAGGTGAGGCGGCAAATGAAGAAGGGGACCGGGGCTGGCGCCCCTGCCCCCTCCCTCGTAGATCACAGCCGTTTCCGGGCTTACTTCACTTCCTCGAACTCGGCCTCCACCACTTCCTCTTCGGGCTTCTTGGCCTTCTCTTCGGGGCCAGGGCCCGCCTCGGGGCCGGGGCCGGCGCCCGGGCCGCCGGTGCCGGTTTTGGCGTACATCTGCTCCGCCAGCTTGTGGGAGGCCTTCATGAGCTCCTCGCTCTTTTGCTTGATGGCCTCCTTGTCGGTGCCTTCCATGGCGGTCTTGAGGGCGGCGATGCGGCTTTCGATGTCACTCTTGGTGGCCGCGTCCACCTTGTCCCCCAGGTCCGTCACGGTCTTTTGGGTGGTATAGATCAAGGTGTCGGCCTGGTTGCGGGCCTCGATGAGCTCCCGCTTTTTGTGGTCTTCGGCAGCATGGACCTCGGCATCCTTGATGAGGTTCTTGATCTCCTCCTCGGAGAGGCCGCTGGAGGCCGTGATGCGGATGGAATGTTCCCGGCCGGTGCCCATATCCTTAGCGGAGACGTGGACGATGCCGTTGGCGTCGATGTCAAAGGTGACTTCGATCTGGGGGATGCCCCGGGGCGCCGGGGGAATGCCGAACAGTTCGAACCGTCCCAGGGTTTTGTTATCCCCGGCCATATCCCGCTCGCCCTGGAGCACGTGGATGGTCACCGCGGTCTGGTTGTCCGCCGCGGTGGAAAAGACCTGGCCCTTCCGGGTGGGGATGGTGGTGTTGCGGTCGATGATCCGGGTAAAGACGCCACCCAGGGTCTCGATCCCCAGGGACAGGGGGGTGACGTCCAAGAGGAGAACATCCTTCACCTCCCCCTTGAGCACCCCGGCCTGAATGGCGGCGCCCACCGCCACCACCTCATCGGGGTTCACGCCCTTGTGGGGTTCCTTGGCGAAGATCTCCTTGACCTTGTCCTGGACCTTGGGCATGCGGGTCATGCCCCCCACCAGGATGACCTCGTCGATTTCCTTGGCGGTGACCTTGGCATCCTTCAAGGCCTGCTGGCAGGGCCCCGCCATCTTGTCGATGAGATCGGCCACCAGGGCCTCCAGCTTGGCCCGGCTGAGCTTGATGAGCAGGTGCTTGGGGCCGGAGGCGTCGGCAGTGATGAAGGGCAGGTTAATCTCGGTCTCCATGGAGGTGGAGAGCTCCATCTTGGCCTTTTCCGCCGCTTCTTTCAGGCGCTGCAGGGCCATCTTGTCCTGGCGCAGGTTGATGCCCTGTTCCCGCATGAACTCATCCGCCAGGAAGTCGATGACCCGCTGGTCAAAGTCATCACCGCCCAGGTGGGTGTCGCCGTTGGTGGATTTGACCTCAAAGACGCCTTCGCCGATCTCCAGGATGGAGATGTCGAAGGTGCCGCCCCCCAGATCGAACACCGCGATGCGTTCGTCCTTCTTTTTCTCCAGACCGTAGGCCATGGAGGCGGCAGTGGGCTCGTTGATGATCCTCAGCACCTCCAGCCCGGCAATGCGCCCGGCGTCTTTGGTGGCCTGGCGCTGGGCGTCGTTGAAGTAGGCCGGCGTGGTGATCACCGCCTCGGTCACTTTCTCGCCCAGATACTCTTCCGCGGTCTGTTTCATCTTGGTGAGGATCATGGACGAGATTTCGGCGGGGGAATAGATCTTGCCCCGGATGTCGATGTGGGCGTCGCCGTTGTCCGCCCGGACGATCTTATAGGGCAGGATCTTCAGGTCCCGCTGCACTTCCGGGTCCTCGTATTTGCGCCCGATGAGCCGTTTGACGGAAAACACGGTATTTAAGGGGTTGGTGATGGCCTGGCGCTTGGCGATCTGCCCCACCAACCGTTCGCCGCTTTCGGTAAAAGCCACCACGGAAGGGGTGGTGCGGGTCCCCTCCACATTTGCAATGACCTTGGGCTCGCCACCTTCCATGATGGCCACACAAGAATTGGTGGTGCCCAGGTCGATGCCTATAACTTTAGACATTTATTTCTCCTCCTGAAGCTTCGAGTCGTTTTGACCTGAAGTATCGTCGTTTGGGGTATTGCGGGCCACTACGACCATGGCCGGCCGGAGCAGGCGCTGGTGCAGCAGATAGCCCTTCTGTAATTCTTTGATCACGCGGTTGTCCGGAAATTCCGGCGCCGCTTCCTGCATGACGGCGTTATGGAAAGCCGGGTCGAAGGGCTGGCCGACGCTGTTTAAGGGGGTAACGCCGAACTTGGCCAGGGCCTTGAGAAAACCCTGGTAAACCAGGTCGATGCCCTCCAGCATGGCGGCCGGCGCCGACAGCGCCCGGCCGTGGTCCAGGGCCCGCTCCAGATTGTCCACCACCGGCAGGAGCTCTTTGATGAGGTTTTCGTTGGCGAACTGGAGTAGTTCCGACCGTTCCCGCTCCTGGCGCTTTTTCAAATTTTCCATATCCGCGGCCAGCCGGAGCAGGCGGGTATAGCTTTCTTCGGCTTCCAGCGTCTTTTCCTGCAGCTGATTTTGCAACTCCGCCAGATCCCCTGAGATCTCCGGGGTCACCTCTGGCGCAATCTTCTTCTCCCGGGCCGTAGAGTCATGCTGCGATCCCTTATCGGATTTGGATAAGGTCATAGATCCTTTTCTCCTTGTCATACTTCCCACCCTGTAAAACTCCCTTGAACCCCTGGAAACCGGACCCCCTGAGGTGGACCCGGGAAAAGGGGCGCGCATCTCACGTCTGCCGCTTGGTGAGCAGGTCCGTGACCACGGAGGCCGTGTACCGCACAATGGGAACCAACCGGGCGTAATCCATGCGCATGGGGCCGATCACCCCGAGGCTGCCCAGGGGCGTTTGCCGGGAACCGTAGGAGGAGGCCACCAGGGACAACTGCATCTCGGGGAAATGCTCCTCGGGACTGATGATAATCTGCACTCCCTGGGCCGCCATGGTTTGATCCAGCAGCGTGACGAGGTGGTGTTTTTCTTCAAAGGCCTTGAAGATGCTCCGAATCTTGCCCACATCGGCGGTGAATTCCGGGTAGTTCAGGATACGGCTGGTGCCCTCGATGTAGAGCTCTTCGGCCTCGTCATTTTGCAGGGCCTGCCGGCTGAAGCTCAGGGCCTGGGAGAGCATTTTATCGAACAGGTTCTTTTCTTCCTCCATCTTCACCAGGATCCGGTGCCGGGACTCCCCGAGGGTCAGGTTCTGGCAAAGCTCATTGAGATACTGGCTGAAGCGGTCCAATATTTCCTGGGAGAAACGGCTGTCGGTGCGCACGAACCTGGTCTGCACCTGATTATCCTGGGATACCAGGACCGTCAGCACCCCGTCCTCACTCAGTTTGATAAACTTGATATGCTTGAGGCGTATGCCCTGGGGGCGAGGGCCCAGCACCAGGGCGGGGTGGCCGCTCACCGTGGACAGCACCCGGGAGGCCTGGCGGAACAACTCCTGCGGCTCATGGGCCGGCGCCGAGAACCCCTCCTGGATCTGTTGCTGCATGGACCGGCCCAATTCCTGGACGGGCAGGATATGGTCCACGTAATACCGGAAGCCTTTGGGGGTGGGGAGCCGTCCGGCCGAGGTGTGGGGCTGACGCAAAAAGCCCCGCTCTTCCAGGTCCAGCATGAGGTTGCGGATGGTGGCGGGCGAGAGGTTGAGGCCCGAGGTCTTGGCCACGGTCCGGGACCCCACCGGTTCCCCGGTCACAATGTACTGGGCCACCACGGTTTTCAGAACCCAGGTAAACCTGTCTCCCAGGAGTTCCATGACGTTGGTCTGTTTCATTTTCAATTTGTAAATTTAATAACCGAAGGGGGATTTGTCAAGAGATATAAGGGATTTTTGCCTCAAGGCGAAAGAACCCGGCCCCGTCGTGGTCGGGCCGGCCGCCTACCCCTGGCAGCGGTGGCGGATGCTTTCCCCTTCCACCATATAGACCACCTGTTCGGCGATATTGGTGGCGTGGTCGCCCACCCGCTCCAGGTTGCGCACGATGTTGATCTCGCTCTGGCTGGGAACGACGGCCTCCGGGGCCCCGGCCATCTCCCGGAGCAAATCCTGGATAATGGCCTGGTCCAGGGCATCCACGTCGGCATCCGCCAGGCAGACCTGCCGGGCCAGGTGGCAGTTACTCCGGAGAAAGGCTTCCAGGCTCTGACGCACCATCTCAATGACGCTTTGGGCCATATACTCCAGTTTGGGATGGATGGGCCGGGGCGGCAGGTGCCCCCGGGTGAGCACTTCTTCGGCGATGTTGGTGGCGGAGTCGCCGATGCGCTCCAACTCGGTGATGATATGGTCCACGGCCATGAGTTGGCGCAAATCCCCGGCCACCGGCTGGAACAGGGCGATCAGGCGCACGCATTTCTCGTCGATGCTCTCCTCCAGGTCATTGATCACCGGGTCCCCGAGGATCACCCGGCGGGCCAGGTCCCCGTCTTGGGTCAGCACGGCCTGGACGCTCTGCTCCATCGCCGCGGCCGCCAGGTGCGCCAACTCCATCAGGCTGTCCTTCAAGGCCACCAGATCCCGGGAAAATTTGGCCTTGACCTGGGACTTTTCTTCTAATTCCGCTGCCATGATCTCACCTCAGCCATTCTTCAGAATCACCTGAATCCTCCGGTTGATCAAAGCCTTTAAGCCCCCGGGCGGGAGGACCGTAATGAGGACGGCCTTAGAGTTCCCTCAACCTGAGAGGGAGAGGGTCAGGGGGCGGAGCCGTTGGAGATTCCCCCTCCCCCAACCCCATCCCGCCGGGGGGAGTAATAAGGCGCAAAATTATGGGTGGGGCCCGATGAGACCCTGGCCGAGCCGCCTCCGGTACCGGCTACCGGGAAGGCAGCCGGCCGTTCATCCATTCCGAGGAAAACTATGATATCACGGCTAAAATTTTTTGCAAAAATCAAAACTCGCTTTTGCATTTTACGACATTATGCTATCGTGAGGCCGCGAAAATTGGGGGGATAACGTCTCATGGCCAGCAAACGTTGGGGGAGGATGGCTGGGGGGGTAGGATTGCTCCTGGGATGGTTGGTCATTCTCCTCTGGGGCGGCACGGTTCCCAGCCAGGCGATTACGCCATATGACGATGTGCTGGTGCAGCAGGCCGTCCAAAATCTCAAACAAGAAAATTATGATGAGGCCTTGGCCCAACTGACCGAGGCCTGGCAAAAAGGCACCCATACCCCGGAAAAGGCCTTTTTGTTGGGGCAGGTTTGCCGCCTCATGCTCAACTACGCCAAGGCCAAAGAGTGGTTGCAGGAAGCCTTGCGGGTCAAACCGGATTTTCGCCCGGCGCAATTGATGTTGGCCGATACCCTGCTGGCCCTGGACCGACCCAAGGATGCCGTACCGCTTCTTAAGAGTCTGGAGGCCTCCGGCTTCGAGGCGGGTCAGACGGCTTTTTTACAGGGCGTGGCGGCCACCAAAGAGCGCAAGTACAGTGAAGCCCTGGATTATTTCCGCAAGGCCCAGGCAGAACCCAAATTGGCCCAGGAGGCTAAATTCCAGGCGAGCCTGGCCCTGGCCGCCCTCAACCGCTTTAAAGAAGCCAAAAAGGCGATGGAGGAGACCATCGTCCTAAACCCCCAGACCCCGACGGCGGATTTCGCCAAACGCTACATGGGGGTCATCTCGCAGCGGGTCGAAGAACTGCGTCCCTTCCACATCACCGTCTCGGCGGCCTTTGATTACGACTCCAACGTCACCCTGGCCCCCGGCGGTGGGGCCGCGGTGACCACAGTTACCGGGCAGGCCAGCGCGGTATTTTCCCAGACCGCCTTGATGGAATACACGTTTTTACCGGCCGGTCCCTTCAGCGTCTTGACCCAATACACCTATTTTCAGAATTTTCATCCCGCGGTGCAGGGCTACGACATCATGAGCCACGTAATAGGCTTAACCCCCACTTATAGCTTTAAAAGGGGCCGCTTCTGGCTCCCCTTCAGTTATACTTATATGGACTTACAGTCAGAAAAGTATTTCACCGGCTTCCTCGTGACCCCCACCTATCTCCATCTGTTCACCGAGCATGTCGGCTTGGAATTGGGCGGCAGGTATAACCGCCAATACTACTGGACTCCGGTGTATTTTAACCAGGATGACCGCAGCGGCAAGGCCTGGGGCGGCAGTCTCGGGCTATACTACTTTTTCAAAAAGCAAAAGGGGTATCTCCAGGCCCGGGCCGGCATTTTGCGCAATAACACCACCGGCAACAACTGGGATAGCACAAGCTACAATCTGCTCCTGTCGGCCCTCTGGCCCATCACGGATAAGTTTAAGTACAATATCTTCCTGGACCTCACGAGCCAGCCCTTTGATAATACCTTTTACAATGGCGCCACCGTCGGCAACGTGCAGGGGGCGCCCCTGATTCCCCAACCCAAGCGCTATGACCAGATTCTCATGTTAGGGATGGCGGCCACGTATGAATTGGTCAAAGGCCTGGAAGTCAATATTCATGGGTATTATATCCGTGACAAATCTAATATTTACCTGTATAATTATCATCGTTATATCGCCGGCGGCCAGGTCGCGTATCGTTACTAATGTTAAGTGCCTGATAACAACAGCAGAAACCGTAGCACCCTGGTTGTTCTTCCCCTATCCTCAACGGTTTTGCTGTAGCCTCTGGGCTGCCTAACCCCTTTCGCCCCACCTTTGGTGACGGGGGTGTTCCAACCGATCAAGCGGGCTTTCTCTCCTCCGAACTTTATAAAGAGGAGAGACATTTGCTATCTTTTTAACTTAATTTTCTGTATGCTCTAATTAAATTATCAGTAAGGGACAGGGAATAGTTCCCTGTCAGGCTTTCCTCCTGGCAGCTCATGGGGAGGCATTGCGGACCCAGGTCACAACCGGAGGCCGATGATGAAAAAGGTTGCCTTCCTCTGGGCGGCATTGGTGATCCTGGCATTCCAGGTGGGGCCACTTACCCACGCCCGGGCGGACGTGGCGGGACGCCTCACCCTGGTGGAAGGTCGGGTAGACATTCTGAAAGGCGGGAAGCTCCCGGCCACTCCGGTTAATGTTGATGATCGGGTGCAACCGGGTGATGTACTCCGGACTAAGTCCCTGTCCAAGGCCCAAATCACCTTCATTGATAATTCCACCCTGACAATTGCCCCCGAGAGCCGGGTGGCCATCGAAGAGTATCTGTTCGACCCGGCCCAGAAAAAACGCAATGCAGTGGTCCAGCTCTTCCGGGGGCTGGCCCACGTGGTGGTCAACCAGGTCTTTAAGGTGGAGAAGCCGGATTTCGTCGTCAAGACCCACACCGCCATCATGGGGGTGCGGGGCACCGATTTCGGCATTCGCCTCCATCCCAACAGTTCCACGATTATGAATTTTAAGGGCGTCCTCCAGGTGGGCAATATCTTTCCGGAGGTGGGCCAACTATCCCGCCGGGCTTTCAAGATCGCCTTCTCCTTTGGCTCCGGTGCTTCTCATAATACAGTGTTATTGAGAGACATGCAGGCCACTTCGGTGGGCCAAAATCTACCTCCCACCCTGCCCTTTACCATCACCCCACAAGACCGGCAGGCCTTCATGGGCCAGATGGCCAGTGGTCTGACCAGCATTAAGAGCGGCGGCGGCTCCGCCTCCGGGAGCCAAAGCGGGGGGGGCGGCTCTCCAAGCTCCGGAGGCGCAGGAAGCTCCGGCAGCAGCTCCTCCGGAGGTGGTTCCGGCTCCCAGGCCACGTTTATCTCGACTTCTGAGACCACGGGAACCGGTGGCACCGCCACGATGCCCACGGGTGCCTTAAGTTCCACCACCCCAGTCTCCGTCAATGCTCCCGGGGGAGGGGGACAAACCACCTTGGCTGCCCTGACTACCGTGACGGTGCCGCCCACAGTGACGCCGCAGCAGAACCCGATCCAGTCCCCGGCCGCTCCCGTATCGCCAACTGCCCCCATCGCCATACCCGTGTTTAACATCCTCACCTCCTGGGGACCGTTGGCCACCGACCTGGACCTCCACCTGACAGGGCCCCAGGGCAGCAGTACTTTTCATGTATATTATCCTACCGCTAATAAGGGCAGTTTGACGACCCAACCCTATGCCATGCTGCATAAGGATGACACCGGCACCAGCGGCAGCGAGGTCATCACGGTCCAGCAGTTCAATCAGGGCGGGCTCTACCAGGCTTCGGTGTTTAATTACGGCAACCAATCGACCACCAGCACCAACCTGTCCACCACGTCCGCGGTGACCTTGAAAGTCATCAATGGCGGCACCGTCGTCCCCCTGGGAAATGGCAACACCGTGAATGGCGGCACCGTGGTGACTACGGTGACTCCGCCTGCCAACCTCCAGGGGAACACCTGGAAGGCGGTTTCCATTAACCCGGCCAATGGGCAGGTTACCACGGTTAATCAAATTACGAATACCAACAATGGCCATTGATGACCCCTTGACCTGACTTTTCCGGGACTTGGGGCCGTCAAGGCCCCGCAGCACCTTGACTTTAGCTTGCAAGGCCTGAATTGAGGGCCTGACCCGCCGGACCCCCACGCCGGAAAAAGTAATTGGTTCTCTGCTCCGAGTAATATTTCCGCACGGCATTTTGCTTTTCGGCGGAATTTCGCGCCTTCCCACCAGGTTCCGGCAATATTTTCACCGGGCCTTCCAAAAATATTTACTTATGCCGCGTATCTCCTTATGATGGCAGCAGTACCAACTGGACCAGGTCCGCCAGACCGGCAACTTTAAGGCAGCCCCGGCTTTATTCTCGGACGCAAACCCTGCTGGCCACCGGACCATGGCCGCAATCATCAGAGTGCCTGGTTTCCACCCATGATGCGTCGTCTGGCCGCTTTCGTGAAGTCGCCCATCGTCCGCTGGATCACCGGCGTCACCCTGCTGATGTCGGTCCTGCTCATCTGGCGTCCCACCTTCTCCGAGTTTCTCGAACTCAAGCTGTACGATCTCAAGTTTCGCTTTCGGGGCCCCCGCGCCGCCGGCCAGCAAGTGGCCATCGTGGCCATTGACGACGACAGCCTGAAGGCCGTAGGCCGCTGGCCCTGGTCCCGGGAGGATATGGCCCGACTGCTCAGCCGCCTGAAAGAGGCCGGTCCCCGGGTTATCGCCCTGGACATCATCTTTGCCGAAAAGGAAGAGACGGTGGCCTACCAGGCCATCCATAAGCTGGCCAATGAGTTGGCCCGGCGCAAGGTGGCGCCCGAAGTCCTCAAATTCCTGGAAGTGGAGCAGAAGCGGGCCGACGTGGACCGTCTGCTGGCCGAGGTCATTCATCAGGGTCCTCCCACGATCCTGGGGTTCTTCTTCCGGAGCCTGGGCGGCCAGGTTGGCGGGGTCAAGCCGGAAACGCTCATGGGAGCCCATTTCCTCCGGGCCTCCACTTATAACGTGGTGCGGCTGTTGGATACGGAACCTTCCCAGGTCCACCTGGTGAGCGCCGCCGGCATCGAACGGAATTTGCCGGATATCGCCCAGGCCGCCGCCGGCGAGGGCTATTTCAATATGATTCCCGATCCCGACGGCGCGGTGCGCTGGTTCCCCATGACGGTCATGTATGGCGGCGAGTTCTTTGCGCCCATGGCCCTGACGTCCCTGTCCCATTACCAGGGGCACGCCCCCCTGGCGATCACCCTGTCCCGGTGGGGGGTGCAGGGGATTCGTCTGGGACCGCAAGAGTTGCCCGTGGACCGCTATGGCCGCCTGCTCATCAACTACCTGGGCCCCGAGGGGATTATCCCCACCTATTCGGCAGCCGCCGTCCTGAACGGCGGCCTGCCGGCCGGGGCCTTGAAGGATAAGGTCGTCCTGGTGGGAGCCACCGCGGTGGGGATCTACGATCTGAGGGTCACGCCTTTCTCCGGGAATTTTCCCGGGGTGGAGATCCAGGCCACCATCATGGACAACCTGCTCCAGGACAATTTTATCCACACCCCCCCCTTCGGCCTGCTCTTCATGCTGCTGATCCTGGTGGTCCTGGCGGTCCTGCTGGGCCTGACGCTGCCGCGCCTTTCCGCCGCCTGGGCCTTCATCTTCACCCTTATCGTCATGGAAGCCTACGTGATCATCGACTACCTACTGTTCACCCGCCAGGGGCTGCAGTTGCAGCTGTTCTATCCCCTGGGCCTGATAGTCCTGATCTACCTGGGGGTCACCATGCAGCGCTTCCTGGCGGAGGAGCGGGAGCGGGAGCGCATCCGCAAGGCCTTTGAATCCTACGTGGCCCCCACCATCGTCCAGGAGATGCTGAAACACCCCGAGCAGTTGCGCCTGGGAGGGGAGCGCCGGGAGATCACCGTCCTGTTCACCGACATCCGGGGCTTCACCACCATGTCGGAGAACCTGAATCCCGAGGCCCTGGTGAGCCTCCTCCATGACTTCCTCAATCCCATGAGCAACATCATCATCAACCAGGGGGGCACCATCGACAAGTACATGGGCGACGCCATCATGGCCCTTTTTGGGGCGCCGCTGGTGCAATCGGACCATCCCCGCCTCGCCTGCCGGGCCGCCCTGGAGATGACCGCCAGCCTGGAGGCCCTGAACCGGACCTGGGCCGAACAGGGCCGCCCGCCCCTGAGGGTCGGCGTGGGGGTCAACACCGGCCCGGTGGCCGTGGGCAACATGGGCTCCGACCGCCTCTTCGACTACACCGCCATCGGTGACAACGTCAATCTGGCCTCCCGCCTGGAGGGGCTCAACAAGTACTACGGCACCAACATCCTCATCAGCGAGACCACCGCCCAGGCCCTCAATAACGGCTTCATTCTCCGGGATGTGGACTTAGTAAGGGTCAAGGGCAAGGCCCAGGCGGCCCGCATCTATGAACTGGTGGGGGAAGGGGAGCCGGACCCGGAGTTGGCCCGCTACCTGGAGTTTTACCACCAGGCCCTGGCCCACTACCGGGAACGGCGCTTCACCGAGAGCCTGGCCGCCTTTGCCCAGGCCCTGGAAGTGCGCCCCGGCGACGCCGCCTGCCAGCGCTACGCCACCCTGGCCCGGAAACACCTGGAAACCCCGCCGCCCCCGGAGTGGGAAGCGGTGACGGTGATGGATGGGAAGTAGTCGGTTAGCTCATGCCGGGAGGAGATTTGAATTTATCGAGCCAGCCTGGCCGTGGGACCTACCTCCACTTCACGGTTCCGGTGGCCAACCCCAAATTATAGAGTTCTGCTAGGGCCGGATCATCTCCGGCTCAGTCCCCTTTCCAAAATCACCAGAAAATCCTGGGCGTTGGTTAAAATGGGCCGGGCGGCCAGGGAGCCGCGGTTGGTGAGTTTGTCGGCGGCGAATTCGCTCATATCCACCACGTAGAAATAGACCGGCCGGACCTGGCCGTCCGGCAAGGTTTGATAACCGGGAATCATGTTCCCCGCGGCGATGCTGTGCAACTGGGTGGCCACGGCAATCACCGTGGTGGCTCGATTGGTGAGGGCCCGCATGGCATCCTGGGCCTGCATGACATCGGTAATAACCTCCGGCAGGGGCCCGTCGTCCCGGATGGAGCCGGCCAGGACATAGGGTATCTGCTGCTGCCAGAGGGAGTGCATCACACCCTCCTGGATCAGCCCGGTTTCCAGGGCCCGGGCCAGGG
>Ga0172375_10009382_pt1 | contig 12924 bp, 12 predicted proteins | sample LakKiv1m_FD_114537 | JGI IMG/M metagenome (GOLD analysis project Ga0172375, IMG submission 114537) | Freshwater microbial communities from Kabuno Bay, South-Kivu, Congo - kab_092012_11.1m | ecosystem: Environmental > Aquatic > Freshwater > Lake | place: Democratic Republic of the Congo... | reverse complement strand
TGATCCTCGACGGGCTTCATGACGAATACTGGAAGAGCAGCCGCAATCGCAAGGGGGTGCACAGGAAACCCACACTTGCGGCCTGACATCCGACCCCATGTCACTTTCCTGACACACACCCCAAGACGCTTTGCCCCACGGATTTTACTGGACGGCGCGCCGCAAACGATGGACACTGCACGGCTCGCGCTTTCGGGGAGAACCCCGGGCGCGTGCCTTCAGAGTGTCGGGATAAGGAGTGGGGACAAGCCATGGCGGAAAAAAAGAAGACAAAATCGTCGCGGACGCTGGCCAAGGCGCTGGTGGTTCGCGGTGGATGGGAAGGGCACGAGCCGAAGCCTTGTTCAGATCGGCTGGTTCCCTGGCTCAAGGGACGCGGGTTCGACGTGGTGGTGAGCGACACGATGGACGCCTACCTCGATCCGGCGGTTCTCGCGGGTTTGAGCGTGATCGTTCCGATCTGGACCATGGGCGAGATCTCGGGCGAGCAGTTTAACGCGCTCAACCAGGCGGTTCGTTCGGGCGTGGGCCTCGCCGGCTGGCATGGCGGCATGTGCGACTCGTTCCGCGCCAACACCGAGTACCAGTTCATGACCGGCGGCCAGTGGGTGGCCCATCCCGGCGGCGTGATTGACTACATGGTGACCGACCTCGACCCGGTGGATCCCATCACGGCCGGCCTCGTGCCGTTCTGGATGCATTCCGAACAGTACTACATGCACACCGACCCCGGCAACGAGGTGCTCGCGTCCACCCTCTTCAGCGGCGAACACCAGGGCTACACCTGGATCAAGGGAACGCGCATGCCCGTGGTGTGGAAGCGGACCTGGGGCAAGGGGCGGGTCTTCTTCAGCTCGCTCGGCCATGTCTCTGCGGACTGGAATGTGCCCCAGGCCTTCGAAATCATCAAACGCGGCATCCAGTGGGCCGCCGGCCTGGAGATCGTTCCCGAATACAACGACCCCGCGTGCGCCTGCAATCCCTTCTAATGCGGGCGGAGCCCGCAACCCTCACCCCGGCCCTCTCCCAGGGGGAGAGGGAGAAAACAACGTGTTTTTTATTGGCCTTGTCAGTCGGTAAGGCACTAACCCAACGGCCACACACAGGAGAAGAAACATGGCGCGATTCAAGAAAGCGGCCGACATCAAGGTCGGCGTGATCGGTTACGGCGGCGCCTTCAACATGGGCCGCGCCCATCTCAACGAGATGGCCAAGGCCGGGATGACCCCCACCGCGGTGGCGGAGATCGATCCCGAACGGCTGAAGGTCGCCGAGACCGACTTCCCCGGCATCGAGACCTACACCTCGACCGCCACGATGCTCAGAAAATCCGGCGTGAACCTGCTCGCCATCATCACGCCGCACGACACCCACGCCAAGTTGGCGCTGCAGTGCCTCAAGGCTGGCCGACACGTCGTGTGCGAGAAGCCGCTCGCGGTGACGACCGCGGAGTGTGACGCGATGATCGCCGCGGCCAGGAAGAGCCGGGTGGTCCTCTCGACCTACCACAACCGCCACTGGGACGGCCACATCCTCGAGGCGGTCAGGCGCATCGGCACGGGCGTGCTGGGCGACCTCGTGCGCGTCGAATGCCGCATGGGCGGCTACGGCAAACCGGGCGACTGGTGGCGGACAAGCAAGTCCGTTTCGGGCGGCATCCTCTACGACTGGGGCGTCCACCTGCTCGAATACGCCCTGCAGGTCGTCCAGTCTGATATCGTCGAGGTCAGCGGCTTCGCCCATTCCGGCTTCTGGCAGACCCGCTGGGGCAAGGACACCAACGAGGATGAGGCGACGGCGGTGGTCCGTTTCAAGTCGGGCTGCATGCTGACCCTGCGCATCTCCTCGATCGAAGCCAACGCCAAGCCCGGCATCGTCGAATTCGTCGGCACGAAGGGGACGTATGTGATGGACTTCGCCGGCTTCGACCTGATCACCCACACCGCCGCCGGCGAGACGCGGGTCACCAAGGGGCGCAACCCGAACGGCGAAGGCTGGAAACTCTACCAGAACATCGCCGACCACCTGACCGTCGGCGAGAAGATGGTCATCACCCCCGAGTGGGCGCGCCGGCCGATCCATATCCTGGATCTGGCAAACGCGAGCGCCCGCATGGGCCGCGCGCTCAAGGCGAAATACGCCTGACGCCGGCGGGTCTCCGGCGGGCCGCCTGACAGGCCCGCCGGGGGCGGTCGCTGGAATGGAGGAGGCGGGGTGACGTGAGAGTCGGCATCGAACCGCGCGCTCCGGTCTGCGTCTCCTGCGCGCGCGCGCTGCCGCCGGAAGCGGCCGCCTGTCCGTATTGCGACGAGCCGGCGCCGCCGACGCTCGCCGGGCGCATCCGCGCCGGCTGCGCGGTCTGCGCCGCAGCCGGCGCAGTCGCCGCCCTCGCGCTCGCCCGGCCGCCGCTTGCGGCCTTCATCCGCCTGCCCGAAACCCGCGCCGGCGGCCTCTTCCTGGCCCTCGGCGCGGCCCTGCTGCTCGATCCCTTCCGCTGGGTGGGTTTCCCGCCCCCGACCCGGCGCGGCCGGCTCGAAGCCATCGCCCGCGCCCTTGGGCGGCGGTTCGGCGCGGCGCTGGGAGCGCTCGCCGCCCTGGCTGCGATCCGCACGGATCCGTCCGCCGTCGCGCCCGCCGTTGTCGCGCTGCTCCTGACCGCCGCCGCCTGCGCCGCCTCCCGCGACGCGCGTTCCGGATTCCTCGCGGGGCTCTGCGTCGCCCTCGCCTGACGCGAACGGATGGAGATCCATGAACACGGTGCGCAATCTCTACGTCCATGTCCCCTACTGCGAGGGCAAGTGCCTCTACTGCGGCTTCTATTCGGCGCCCGGCACGCCGGATGAACGGCGGGCCTACGCCGGGCTGCCGGGGCTGGAACTCGAGCGGCTGCTCGCCGATGGCGTCGCGGTCGTCCCCGAGACGGTCTACGTGGGCGGCGGGTCGCCGTCGGCGCTCGGCCCCGATGGGCTGCGCCGCCTGGCGGATGGGCTCCGCCGGCGGATCCCGTTCGAGGGGGTCGCGGAGTGGACGGTCGAGGTGTCGCCGCCCGCGGTCTCGGACGCCCTGCTCGCCGCGCTCCGGGAGATCGGCGTGAACCGCGTCAGCATGGGCGCGCAGTGCTTCGACGACGGCGTGTTGCGTGCGATCGGCCGCCGCCACGGCGCGGCTGAGGCCGAGGCGGCCGCGCGCCGCATCCGCGCGGCGGGGTTCGCCAACAGCGGCTTGGATTTGATGGCCGGGCTGCCGGGGATGGATGAACGCGCCTGGCGGGAGACGCTGGCGCGGGCCGTGGCGCTGGAACCGGCGCATGTGTCGGTGTACGCGCTGACCGTCGAGCCCGGCACCGGCCTGGCGCGGCAGGCTGCGCGCGGGGTCGCGTTGCCCGGCGAGGCCGAACAACTGGAGGCGCTGGCGGCGGCGGAGGCGGCGCTGACGGACGCCGGCCTGGAGCGCTACGAGATCTCGAACTACGCCCGGCCCGGCTTCGCCTGCCGCCACAACCTCGCCTGCTGGCGCGGCGAGGACTATCTGGGGCTCGGCCCGAGCGCCGCCTCGCGCCTCGGCCTGACGCGCCGCGCCTGCGCCGCGGACGCCGCCGCCTGCCGCGCGGCCCTGCTTGCGGGCGGCCAACCCCCCGCGACCGTCGAGACCCTCTCGCCGGAGGAGGACGCCGCGGAGCGCTTTCTCTTCACCCTGCGCCTCGCCGAGGGAGGCTGCCCGCGTTTGCACGCCGCACGCTGGCCCGCCGCCCGAACGCGGGTCGCGTCCTGGGAACGCCGCCTGGACGCGCTCGCCCGCGCCGGCATCACCGAGGCGATCCGCCCCGGCTGCTGGCGCCTCACGGCCCGCGGCCGCGAAGTCGCCGACGCCGTCAGCCGCGATCTGCTGGCCGCCCCGTAAGGAATCCGTCTTTACTTCGGAGGCGGCGGACGCTACCATCACCCCTTTGTTCGTTGTTGCGCCACACGAGGGTCTGTCATGTCTGTCCGCGTCCGTTTCGCCCCCAGTCCGACCGGTAACGTCCATATCGGCAACATCCGCGCCGCCATCTTCAACTGGCTCTTCGCGCGCCACGCGGGCGGCCGCTTCCTGTTGCGCATCGAGGACACCGACCGCGAACGCTCGACCGACGAGGCGATCCGCACGCTGCTGCTGTGCATGGCGTGGCTGGGGCTGGACTACGACGAGGAGCCGGTCTACCAGAGCCGCCAGACCGCCCGCCACCTGGCCGTGGCCGACGACCTCATCCGCGCGGGCTTCGCCTACCGCGACGCCAAGGGCGGCGGCGAGCCCTGCACGATCTTCCGCATGCCCCGGGAGGGCCGGCTCGAATACAGCGACCTGGTCAAGGGCGTCATCCGCAAGAAGGCCGAAGACACCCAGGACTTTGTGATCGTCCGCTCGGACGGCACGCCGGTCTTCCATCTGGCCAACGTCGTGGACGACGTGGACATGGCGGTCACCCACATCATCCGCGGCGATGACCACGTGGAGAACACCTTCAAGCACATCGCCCTGTTCCGGGCGATCGGGGCGCCCGTCCCGCACTATGCGCATCTGCCCATGATCGTGAACAACCAGGGCAAGCCCTACAGCAAGCGCGACGGTGCCGCCTTCGTGGGCGAGTTCCAGGAGCAGGGCTTCCTGCCCGAGGCGCTCTTCAACTTCCTCGCGCTGCTGGGCTGGGCGCCCGGCGAGGACCGCGAAATCATGAGCCGCGACGAGCTGACGGCCGCCTTCACGCTCGACCGCTGCAAATCGAGCGCGGCGCGCTTCGACCTGAAGAAGCTGACGTGGATGAACGGCGAATACATCCGCATGACCCCCCGCGAGCGCTACGCCGGTATCTTCACCGAGCGGCTGCGCGCGGCCGGGCTGCTTCGCCCCGACTTCCCGCCGGAGGCGCTGGAGGGCATCCTCGCGCTGATGCAGGTGCGCACCAAGTTCTATTCGGAAATCCCCGGAAACTGCTCCTATTTCTTCACCGAGGACTACCCCTTCGACGCCAAGGCCGTCGAGAAGCGGCTCCAGACGCCGGACGCCGCCGCAACGCTCGATGCGGCAGCCGACGCCTTTTCCCGACTGCCGGTCTTCGATGCCCAGACCACGCACGACGCGCTGGCGGCCCTGGGTGAGGCGCGCGGGACGGGACTCGGCGCGCTGGTGCACCCCGTGCGCGTGGCGGTCTCCGGCCTGGCCGAAGGCCCCGGCCTCTTCGAAATGCTGGCGCTGCTCGGGCGGGAGACGGTCTGCGACCGTTTGCGCCGCGTCGCGAAGCGGCAGACGCCTGGCGGACCCCATGCGGGCTGACACCCAACCACGAGAGCAACCCCCTTTTCCGCTCCCCACTTTATGGATAACGAAGAGATAGCGCCGGTGGTCAAACGCCGCGTGGTGGCGATCATCGGCAGGCCCAATGTGGGCAAGTCGGCCGTCTTCAACCGCATCGCCGGCCGCCGCATCGCGATCGTCCATGACGAGCGCGGGGTCACCCGCGACCGGCTCATGCGCGAAGTCACGTGGAACGCCGAACGGTTTTCGCTGATCGACACCGGCGGCGTCAGCGTTCCCGACGCGCGGCAGGCGGCCGACACCATCGCCGCCGGCACGCGGCGGCAGGTGGACGCCGCCCTGCAGGACGCGGCCGCGGCGATTCTGGTGACGGACGTGCAGACGGGACTGCACCCGATGGACGAGGAGGTCGCGCGGATCGTCCGCAAAAGCGGCGTTCCCTGTCTGGTCGCCGTCAACAAGACGGACGAGCCGCGGCACGAGGCCGGCGCCGCCGTCTTTTCCCGCCTCGGCTTTCCGCTCTTCGCCGTCTCCGCGGCCCATGACCGCGGCTTTGTCGAGCTGGTGGACCGGGCGCTGGCGCTCCTGCCCGAAGAGACCAACGAGACCGTCGCCACGCCGCTGCGGATCGCCGTGGTCGGCCGCCCCAACGCCGGCAAATCGTCGTACATCAACCGCCTGCTGAAAAACGAGCGGGTGATCGTCTCCGAGATCCCCGGAACCACGCGCGACAGCATCGAAATCCCCTTCGCGATCGGCAGCGGCCCCCAGGCGCGCCACTACACGCTCATCGACACCGCCGGCATGCGCAACGTGCACGCGATTGACAGCCCGGTCGAACGGTTCAGCCACTTCCGCTCGGAAAAGAGCATCGCCGACGCGGATATCGTGGTGCTGATGCTGGACGCGGAGGCTGGCCCCACGCTGCAGGACAAGCACATCGCGGCCAGGATCATCGAGGCGCGCAAGGGCTGCGTGCTGATCGTCAACAAATGGGACCTCGCGCAGGAGAAGGGCGTCACGCAGACGCAGGCCGAACCGGCGTTGTTCCAGGAGATGGCCTTCATGTCCTATTGTCCGCTGGTCTTCGTCTCGGCGAAGAGCGGGTACAACGTCCGGAAAAGCGTCGAGGTGATTGACGCCGTGGCGGCGCAGACGCGCGCCACCCTGCCGACGGGAATGCTGAACCGGGCGATCGAGGAGGCGTGCGGGCGCATCCAGATGCCGTCCTCCGGGAAGAAGCACCTGAAGGTCTTCTACGCCACGCAGACGGGCGCCGCGCCGATCCGCATCCGGCTCTTCGTGAATGAAGCCGGCCTGGTGAAGAAGACCTTCAGCGACTACCTGGATCGCAAGCTGCGCGAACGGTTCGGACTCGAAGGCGCGCCTGTGGTGTTGACCTTCCGCGAGCGCCCCCGCCCCGAGGAGCGGCGCCCGGCCGCGAAGGATCCCAAAAGCGGAAAAGTTTTTATTGAACAATGAAACGCCAAACGGTACAGTAAAAACGCGCTTTGGGTCGGGTCTGTTCTCGGGAAGGGCGCCCGATGTGGCTTTGCCAGCCCCGCGCGTCCGGCTGTCTCGCCGGGCAGGCGGGTCGGGGCGTGCATACAGGAGAGGATGTGCCAGGATGAAGACGGTATACTGGATGGCCGCCGCCGCGGTTGCTTGTGTCCTCAGCGCGGACGCCGCGTTCGATGCGCGCCCGTTCTCCATCGCCTTCTACACGAGCCGGGACGGCGCGATTGATGTGGCCGGGATCCGGCTGAATCTTCCGCGCGGCCACAACGACTCGGTGACGGGCTTGGATCTGGGAGTGATCGGCCAGACGACCTACCTGTACGGCATTCAGGCGAATGCGCTGGCCAATGTGGTCAAAGATCGCGCGGGCGCCATACAGGCCAGCCTGTACAACGATGTGGACGGCCTGCTGACGGGCATCCAGATCGGCGGCTGGAACAACGCGCGCTGTTGCGAGGGCCTGCAGGTGGGGATCTTGAACCTCAGTGACGAGTTCTATGGCGGCCAGATCGGGTTCATCAACCGCGCGAATCTTCTGAGCGGATTCCAGATCGGAGTCATCAATGTCATCCGCGGCTCCCGCATTCCGTTCATTCCGATCGTGAATATCGGGTTCTGATCGGGGCCGGGGGTTCGAACCAATAGCCGCGGTCCGGGAGGCCGCGGCTTTTTATTGCAACGAAAGGCGAAGCGGGAGGATCGTGATGCAGACCAAGCCTTTGGCGGCATGGGTTCCCGGGCCGGGCCGGGCGGCGGCGGTCGCGGCGGTTCCGTATGACGTGGTGGACACGGCCGAGGCGCGCGCGCTGGCAGCGGGAAATCCCGACAGCCTGTTGCACGTCTCGCGGCCCGAGATTGATCTGCCCGACACCGTCGCCATCCAGGACGACCGCGTCTACGAGCAGGGGTTGCGCGCGTTCCGGGCCTTCCAGGCGCGCGGCGTCCTTGTCCGCGAGGCGCGGCCGTGTTACTACGTCTACCGCCAGATCATGGGCGCGCACAGCCAGACCGGCGTGGTCGCCTGCTGCCAGGTCGGCGATTACGAGCGCGACATCATCCGCAAGCACGAGAAGACCCGCCAGGACAAGGAGGACGACCGCACCCGGCACACGCTGACGCTCAACGCCAACACCGGCCCGGTCTTTCTCACGTATCGCGACCGCGCGGCGATTGATGCGCGCGTGGCCGACGCGGCGCGGCGGCCTCCGATGACCGATTTCACCGCCGCCGACGGCGTGCGCCACACGGTCTGGCGGATCGAGGAGGAGCTGCCGGCGTGGACCGGGCTCTTCCGCGACGTGCCCCTGGCCTATATCGCCGACGGCCACCACCGCGCCGCCTCGGCCTGGCGCGCGGCCCAACAGCGGCGGGCGGAAAACCCGGCCCACACGGGAACCGAGGAATACAACTGGTTTCTGGCCGTTCTCTTCCCGGCGTCCCAGTTGCGCATTCTGCCCTACAACCGTTGCGTGGCCGATCTCAACGGCCTCGACGCCGCCGCCTTCCTGAAACGGGTCGCGGAGGTCTTCGAGGTCACGCGCGGCGGATCGGACGTCCCGGACGGCCCGCGCCAGGCGCAGATGTACCTGTCCGGGGCCTGGCACACGCTCGCCTGGCCCGCGTTTGACGCCGGGCCGGTTGACCGGCTTGACGTGAGCGTGCTTCAAACCAGGCTGCTGGCGCCGATTCTGGGCATCGCCGATCCCCGCACCAGCCCGCGGATCAGCTTCGTCGGGGGAATTCGCGGCACGGGCGAGCTGATCCGGCGGGTGGATTCCGGCCGCGACGCGGTGGCGTTCTCGCTGGCCCCCGTGACGGTGCGGGAGATGATGGACATCGCCGATGCCGGCCAGATCATGCCGCCGAAGAGCACCTGGTTCGAGCCCAAGCTCCGCTCCGGCCTCGTCATCCATACGTACGACTGAACGATTGAAAAGCCGCTCGACACCGGCGCGCGTTTGCGCAAAACTGGGCGCGTTCGGATTCGGGCGTCAGCACACAGGAGGAGGCAGGCATGGGCATCACACGCAAACCGTTCGGCGGGCGCCGGGCGTGGCAGGTGGGCAGCGGCGAGGTCGAACTGACCATTCTGGCGGGCGGCGGGCATCTCGCCGCGATCACGCTGGCCGGGAAACCGGAGATCAATCCCTTCTGGCGGCCGGTCTGGAAGACCATCGAGCCGTGGCACTATCGGAGCCGGCAGCACGGCGCGGCCTACGGTGGCAGCGCCCTGCTCGCCTCGATCGCCGGCCACATCTTTTGTCTCGGGCACTTCGGCGACCCCTCCGCGCCGGAGGCGGCGGCGGGCATGGATACCCACGGGGAGGCGACGGTCTCGCGCTGGCAGGAACTGGGCCGGCGGGAGACGCGAACCCGCTCCAGCCTGACCCTCGGCTGCGCGCTTCTGAAGGAGGGGATGGTCGTCGAGCGGACGTATGAGACGCGCGCGGGGTCGCACGCCATCACCGTGACCACGGCGATCCGGAGCCTGCTCGATTTCGACCGGCCCTTCACCCTCTGCGAGCACGGCTCGTTCAGCGATCCCTTCCTCGAGAAGGGTGTGACGATCCTCGACCTGTCGGCCGACAAGGGGCAGGTCTTCCCCGGCGAATTCAGCCACAAGCAGCGCCTGAAACCCGGCGCGACGTTTGCCTGGCCGCTGGCACCGGGCGCGGCGGGCGAGCAGGTTGACCTGCGCCTGATTGCCAGATCCTACCGCAAAAACTCCGATTATGCGGCGATGCGGATGGATGTGACCCGCGACGATGCCTGGGCCTCGATGCTGAACCCCAGGCTCGGCGTGGCCGTGATCTACCAGTGGCGGCGGAGCGACTATCCCTGGCTCGGCAACTGGGAGGACAACTTCTGCCGCACCGCCGCGCCGTGGGCCGGCAAGACCCTCGCCCGCGGCGTCGAGTTCGCCAATTCGCCCTTCCCCGTGCCCCTGGAGCGGCAGGTGCGGCTGGGACGGCTGTTCGACACGCCGACCTACGGCTGGCTTCCCGCGCTGGGGCGGATCGAAACCGTGTTCAGGATCCTGATGGTTCCGTCGCCCGCGGGCGCGGCGGGCGTGGCCGACGTGCGGACAACCGCCGACGGCGGGACGGCGCTGGATTGGGTGGTTTAACCCGGACGCGCGGGCTTTGCGCAGAGGTTCGCTGAAAGAGGGAGAGGTGGCCATGCGTGTCGGCGTGTGCGGATCGGTGGGGTTGTCCGGCGCGATTCGGGACGCCGGGTTCGATTACCTGGAGGGATCGGTCGGCGAGATCCTCAAACCGCTGGAGGGCGATGCGGCCTTTGACGCCGTGCGGGCCCAACTCGACCGGCAGGCGCTGCCGTGCGAGGCCCTGAACTGCATGGTGCCGGGCACGCTGCCGGTGGTCGGATCGAACGCGGATCCGGCGGCGTTGGATCGCTATGTTTCGGTCATGCTGCGGCGCGCGGCGCGCGTCGGCGTGAAGGTGATCGTCTTCGGATCGGGCGCCGCGCGGCGCTTCCCCGCGGATTTCGACACCCGCAAGGCGGAGACGCAGTTGCTCGACTTCCTCCATCTCCTGGGGGATCGCGCGGCCGCGGCCGGCGTGACCATCGCGGTCGAGCCGCTGAACACGGGCGAGACCAATGTTCTCAACACGGCCGCCGAGTCGGCCGACTGGGTGCGTCGCGCCAACAGGCCCGCGGTGCGTCTCCTGGTGGACGCCTTTCATCTGATGCGCGAGAACGAGCCCGCCGCGGTCATCATCCGCGAAGCGTCCCTGCTGGCGCACATGCATGTGGCGACCCGCGCGAACCGGCTGGGGCCCGGACTCGAGCCGTGCGGCGATCTCGACGATTTCTTCGCGGCGGTCAAGGCCAGCGGCTACACCGGCCGGATGAGCGTCGAAGGCGGGTTGGGTTCGGATCCCCAGGCGACGCTTCCCCAGATTTGCGCCTTCCTGCGCGCGGCGCTGCGCTGAGTGCCCCCCCTTTTCACACCATCCGTTCCACGTTGAGCACAAACGCCTTGACCGCGCCGTTCTTCCCGAGCTCGCCGCGCAGCGCCGCGAGCGCGTCGGCCAGGACGCCGGCGAGGGCGTCCTCGACCACGAACAGCGTCAGCGTGTTGGCACCCGGCCAGACGTGGCTGTCGAGCCGCGGCCCCGCGGAACGCCCCACGCCGACCACCCGTGGCACCTTCGTGAAGCTCACGACGCCGACCCCCGCGGCGGCGGCCATGACCTCGTCATCCGCCGTCATGTTGTACATCGCCATCACCAGCTTCATGGTCGCCCCCTTGCCGCCCGGTCACGGTTGAACAGCGTGTAGAAGACGGGAACCACCAGCAGCGTCACGACCATCGCGAAGCTCAGTCCGCCGACGACGGTGACCCCCATCGGTTTCCACGTCTCCGAACCCTCGGCGCGCGCCAGCGCCAGCGGCAGCATGCCGCACACGGTCGTCAGCGTCGTGATCAGCACCGGCCGCAGCCGCTGCCGCCCCGCGTGGCGGACCGCCTCCGCCAGCGGCTCACCGCGCGCGCGCAGGATGTTGATGTAGTCCACCAGCACGATCGCGTTGTTGACCACCGTGCCGATCAGCAGGATCATGCCGATGTAGGAGAAGATATTGAAGGTCATGCCGGAGACGAGCAGCGCGAACACCACGCCGGTGAAGGCGAAGGGGAGCGCGAGCATGATGACGAACGGGTGTTTGAGCGACTCGAACTGCGCCGCCATGACCATGTAAACCAGCGCCATACCCAGGCCGATCAGGAGCTGCATGTCGCGGAACGCCTCCTGCTGCTCCTGCACCGTGCCGCCGAAGTGGATCGAGACGCCGAAGGGCAGGACGATCCCGGTGTCAATCGCCCGCCTCAGATCGTCGGACACCTCGCCCACCGAACGATCGTCGTGATCCAGGCTGACCGTGATCATCCGCTCCTGATCCTTGCGTTCGATCTCCAGCGGTCCCATCGCCTCGCGCACCGTGGCGACGGCGTCAATGCGGACGCGCCGGCCGTCGGGCAGCCCGATCTCCGAGTCGAGGATGTCCTTCATCGAGACACGACGTTCCTCGGCCAGCCGCATGTAGATCCGGTACTCATTCTCACCGTCGCGGTAGGTGGACGCCTCCAGTCCGTAGAAGAGCGTGCGAATCGTCTCGACGATGTCGGAGACGTTCAGCCCCAGGGTTGAAGCCTTGAGGCGATCCACATCCACCACCAGCTCGGGCTTGCCCGGGTCGAGGCTGACGCTGGCATCCTTGGCGCCGGGGATGCGGTCGGCGAGGGCCTTGATCTCGTTGGCGATGCGGCTGGTCTCCTCCAGGTCGAAGCCCAGCACCTGGACGACGATGGGCTTGCCTCCGCCGCTGTGCCTTCCCATCGCGCGATTGTCCGTGGACATCGAGACGCGGTTGATCTCCGGCCAGCCGCGCATCTTCTCCAGCACGGCGCGTCCGAGGTCGCGGCTCGACCGGTTGCGCCGCTCGATCGAGATCAGCTTCAGGTCCACGCTGCCGCTGTGCGACGCCGAGCGGCCGCCGAATCCGCCGCCCATGGATCCGCACCGCCAGCGCGAATGCTCGATCCACGCCGCGGGAATCGTCTGCTCCGCCAGCGCGACGATCCGCCGGCAGACGTCGGCCGTGACCTCCACGCGCGTGCCGACCGGCAGCTCGAAACTGATGGAGAGGTCGCCCGAGTCCTGCGAGGGCGTGAATTCGGTGCCGATCAGGGGGGTCAGCGCGAGCGACGAGCAGAAGAGCAGGATCGCGCCGCCCAGCACCGCGAGCCGATGGCGCAGCGCCCAAGCCAGGCTCCGCTCGTAGAACCCCTCCATCGCGGTGAACGCCGCCTCGCTCAGATGAAAGAACCAGCGGCCGGCGCGGCCGCCGCCGACGCTCTGCGCCTGGATCCCCTTCAGCCACTGCGAGCTGATCATGGGCGTCAGCATGAGCGCGCAGAACAGGCTGGCCAGCAGCGTGATCGAGATGACGCCGCCGAGCTGGCCGAAGAAGATGCCGCTGGTCCACTTCACGAACGCCAGCGGCACGAAGACCACGACCGTCGTCAGCGTGCTGGCCATGATCGCCAGCCCCACCTCGTCGGTCGCGAACATGGCCGCCTCCGAGCGT
>Ga0172375_10009380_pt1 | contig 12926 bp, 10 predicted proteins | sample LakKiv1m_FD_114537 | JGI IMG/M metagenome (GOLD analysis project Ga0172375, IMG submission 114537) | Freshwater microbial communities from Kabuno Bay, South-Kivu, Congo - kab_092012_11.1m | ecosystem: Environmental > Aquatic > Freshwater > Lake | place: Democratic Republic of the Congo... | reverse complement strand
CTTGGCAAGGGAGAGATGAGAGGGAATGGAAGGCCCTTTCATCCTGCGAGGGTTGCTGCTTCAGCGACCCTGCGGAGCGAAGCGAGCACCGGACTCCCCGGGTCTTGACCCGGGGTAATTCAATTGCCTAATAAATCGCCTACCATGAGGATGGTTTAAAGGAAAAATTTACAGGCTGTCCCTGGTGTCCGGCTTTCAGGACATCGGTGCAGATGCGCCCCGGCCAAGGGTTGCCATGGCTTGAGTGATATCGCTGTCCTGGATTGTCTTGCGCTTGTCGGTCGCGGCGCATTGCCCGGCGGCTTGACCCAGCCGGCGCAGGAACGCCTCTGCTTCCGCTACCGCAAGGTCCACTGCGCTGCCGCCGACCCGCATACCGCCTGAAGATTCGGTCAATAACCTCTTTACTGGTGCACTGGATATTTCCGGCATAATTACTCCTTTCTTTTAACCATTCACTCCTGCTGAACCATAGACGGGAATGTTACCAAAACTTCTCTGATGCTCAGGCAGGTCATAACCTCTCTGCAAACTCGCCACATTACCGAAAGTAGTTTGCATCCAATCTGCCTTCACACATCCTCCATCAACTTCTGAATCTGCACAGGAGCGGCCTGTCTTCGTTCAGAAACTACGCCGAGGCAAGGATGTTCTGAACACAACCTATCAGTATCGTTTCTCATTTCTTCTTCAATTCCCCTTCGACAAATGCCTGCAGTTCTTTCTCGCTGGGTAGATTAAACTGATATTTTGAAACAAAGAGCCGGTTATTCATTCCAGCGAAGGCGTATTTCACAAGAGCATGGTTTTTCGCCGTGCAAAGCAATATTCCCACAGGCGGATTGTCGCCTTCCACCATCTCGTGTTCCTTGTACCAGCCCACATACGAGTTAAGCTGACCGAGATGCTCGTGTTTGAATGAATCCAGTTTCAGCTCGAATAGGACATGGCAACGCAGGATGCGATGATAGAACACCATGTCCACGAAGAAATACTCACCACCAATGAGAATACGTTTCTGCCGTGCCTCAAAACAGAACCCTCTTCCAAGTTCCAGAAGAAAATCCTGCACCTTGTCCAGCAAGGCATCCTCCAGATGGGATTCAGACATGACTTCCTTCGGTTTAAGCCCCAGAAACTCGAACACGTACGGGTCTCGGATAACAAGATTTGGACTGTCGGTTTCTGCCTTTGCCTGTGTGAGACGGGACAGAGCTTTCTTGTTCTTCGAGAGGCCGCATCGCTCATAATATAGACTGGCTATCTGCCGTTTCAATTCCCGTACAGACCAATTGCCCTTTATACATTCGATTTCATAGAAGGTACGTTTCAGCGGGTTGGCAATATCAAGCATTTCGGCGAAGTGACTGAAAGAAAGGTGCGAAATCAGTTTGTTTCCATCCATGGTCAATTCAGGAGTCGTTGACTCCCGAATGTCTGTCGCCAATGCATTAGTTCGAGATTTGGCAGACACTGTCTGCCAAATTGGTGTTCCAACAGGCATCGGCAATGATTTGGCAGACACCGTCTGCCCAATCTGCGGATACACCTGATAAAAGAGTCTGCATTGTCGCAACGTTCGGGCGGACACATCCGACAGACCTTTTGACATCAGGAGTTTTGCGAGATTGTCCAACAATCCAGCCCCATACTCTGCCCTGTCGGCTCCTCGCTGTTCATATTCTAGGATATAGCACCCAATGAGCCAATTGCGTACAGTCAAACTTAAATTGACTGCTTTTGCAGTATAACGGGCGAACTGATCGTGGATGTTATGGATGGCATCCACCAAAGCGTTGAAGTTCATTTTCTTCACTGCATTTGCCTGTTGTCTTAAAATCATCTTTGATTTATGCCGCTTCACATTTAATCTCCTGCATCGTTAAAACTCGCACCAATGGTGCAAGAATTTCATTTCTGCAACCAGTGGTTGCACTTTTACTTCGCCTCCATCAGCTTCGTCACAGTATCTGCAATCCGAAGCCTTGATTCAAGACCAGACGGATAGTATCTTGGGTTTATGGAATGCGCCTGGTGGATTTAACACGCTTCCCTCACTGCCCAACGCTCAAGCCATTCGCGGGAGGTCGGTTATCCTGACCTTTGCACGTTTACCAACTCCCTGGCTGACGGTCCTGCTGTGCTCGAGTCCAAGCTTTTCTATTATCACCTTTGCGGGCAGCGGGCTGCTGGACAGCAGGGTCCTGCCTGGATAGATCTCGTAAAGCTTCCTGTAGCGAACAGGGGTCAGGGCCGGCATTACAACGTTTGCACCCCGCGTAAGACCCGGGACATGTCCGTCCGGGGCAAGGCTCGCAAGGGCCGTTGTGGAAGGCAGGTTGACCTGCGGACACAGCAGCCTGCACAGCGCGACAACCTTGGACGCCATCTCGACAGTATTCGGGACCTGGCTGCCGGATGGAACCGTTCTCTTTTTTCCGAGTGGAGTGCCGGGGTGAGGAATGAAGGGCCCAATGCCAACCATGTCCAGGTCCATGCTGGAAAAAAGGAATAAGTCGTCGGCCAGCGATTCGTATGTCTGTCCCGGAATTCCGACCATGATGCCGCTTCCAGTTTCGTAACCAATCTCCATGATGTGCTTGAGCAGTTCGATCCGGTTAGAGGCGGTGTCCCCGTGGCCGGGATGAATACGCGAGTAGAGCAGGGGATCGGACGTTTCGAATCGGAGGAAATAGCGGTCCGCGCCGGCTTTCTTCCATGCCGCAAGTTCGTCGAGTGTTCTCTCGCCAAGGCTGAGCGTGACCGCCAGCGGCGTCTCTTCCTTGATCTGGCTGATCACTTCACTTAGCCAGTTCCGCTCGATTCCCTCATCCTCTCCAGCCTGCATGACAACGGTGCCGTAACCCAGGCGGTGGGCCGCTGTCGCGCATTCCAGGATCTCGCCTGATGTCATCCGGTACCTCTTGAGCGCCTTGTTCGGCCCACGAAGTCCGCAATAAAGACACGAACGCCTGCAGTGGTTTGAGATTTCTATCAGTCCGCGGAAATGGATTCCCGGTCCGACATTTTCGCTGCGCACACGGTCGGCTTCCTTCCAGAGAATGTCCAGTTCCAGGGGATTTACCGATTTGAGCAGTTTGAGAACTTTATTCCTGGAGTACATTTTCCTCCAAACTATTTTACCCGGGCCCGGTGATAGGCTTCCAGCGCTTCCGGGAACGGCTGGAGGGCCCTCTCGAAAAGGCCGAGCGAGTAGGCGATGGCCAGGCCATAGTTGGTTATCGGCACGCCGGCTGCCTCGCACTGCATTATCCGGGTCAGCATTTCCCGGCGCGTATGCATGCATGAGCCGCAATGGATGACGAGCGCGTAGTCTTTCAGGTCAGGAGGAAAATCGTGACCCTGGTATGTCTCGAACTTTATGTCGGCGCCGGTGTGCTGCCTTATCCAGCCGGGAATCTTGACGCGCCCGATATCGTCGGTTATGGGATGATGCGTGCACGCCTCGGCGACTAGGACCCTGTCGCCATCCTTTAGGCTGTCTATCGCCACGGTGTTCCTTACCATGGCGGCAAGGTCGCCCTTGAACCTGGCGAAAAGAACCGAAAAACCGGTAACCATCACGTTGTCCGGCGTGTCCGCGCAGACTTTGCGGAAGGCCTGTGAGTCTGTTACCACGATTTTCGGTTTGCGGCTGAGGGATTTCAGCGCATCCTTGAGCTCATGCTCCCTGCAGACCATGCAGAACGCCCCGGCATCCAGCAGGTCCCGCATGACCTGCACCTGGGGAAGTATCAGGCGTCCCTTCGGCGCCTCCTTGTCGATCGGCACAACGAGGACCGCCAGTTCTCCTGCTCCCGCGATGTCGGAAACCAGCTTCTGCGGCGACAGGAAATCTGCCGGAGCCGCAGCAAATATTGCCTGCCTCAATTCGTTCAAGCCTTCGCCGGTAATGGAGCTCACCCGGACAACGGCCAGTTTTTTCGCCTCGAGTTTCCTGATTGTTTCGGCGGGTGTTTCTTCCAGGTCGGCCTTGTTGAAGGCAACTATTACCGGTGTCTTCTGCTTCGAAAGCACCGACAGCATTTCCTCTTCGAAGCTGCCCCACACGCTTCCAGTCGCCACAATGATGGCCAGATCCGTGCGCTCGACGCACTTCCTTGTCTTTTCCACGCGCTTCTTTCCGAGCGCGCCGGTGTCGTCAATCCCGGCGGTGTCAATAAAGAGTACCGGGCCGAGCGGCAGGAGCTCCATCGGCTTCTCAACCGGGTCCGTTGTGGTTCCGGCCTGTTCCGAGACGATTGAGACCTGCTGGCGCGTGAGCGCATTCAGCAGGCTGGATTTGCCGACGTTGCGCCGGCCGTAAATCCCTATGTGGAGCCTCATGCTCTTTGGCGCTTTCTCTGACATTGCTGCCGCCTTGTTAGAAATAGATGTCCCTGGTTCCCTGTGAGGTCTTGTCGTAACTCTCCATGAACTGCCTGAAGAATGATTCGGGAATGATTTCTTTTATTCCGGCGATTTCGCCGGTTATGATCTTCTCGCCTACGCGCCTGGTTGCATCGGAAGCGAAATCATCAAGCCATTCCCTGAAAGTGATCACCGCGTTTAGCTTGCAGAGCACGCATTCTTTGCCGTTGCGCAGGTATTCCATTATCTTTTTGCCTGTCCGGCCGCACCTGTATCCGGCCGTGCAGAAAGAGGTTATGTAGCCCATCTCTGCCAGCTGGCGCACCACATCGTCAAGCGAACGGGTGTCGTTCAGGACGAACTGCTGTCGCCTGGCCCTCTGGAAATTCTCCGGCTTCGAGTACGCGCCCAGGCCTATTCTCGAAGAAGCATCGGTCTGCGTAACCCCGAGCGGGATCAGGCTCCTTCTCATTTCGGCATTCTCCCTTGCCGTCAGGATCATCCCCGTGCTCGGCACGGCCAGCCTCAGCACCGTTACGACGCGCCGGAGATCGGCATCCGAGACCGCGTTTTCTCCCGGGGCCGATGCGGGCGCATTTTCGGCGTTAACCAGCCGGGGAAACGATATCGTGTGGGGCCCCACGCCGAACCGCTGCTCGAGTTCGCGGGCGTGGCTCAGCAGGCCCATCACTTCAAACCGCCAGTCGGCCAGCCCGAAGAGCGCGCCGATCCCTACATCGTCGATACCCGCCTCCATGGCGCGATGCATCGAGTAAAGGCGCCACCGGTAGTCATTTTTCACGGTTCCGTGCGGATGCACGGTGTCATAAACTGCCCTGTCGTATGTTTCCTGGAAGACCTGGTAGGTGCCTATTTTCGCCGCCTTGAGTATCTTGAGCCCGTCGATTGTCATTGGCGCGGCATTGACATTAACGCGCCGTATCTGGGCCCAGCCGTTCCTGGTCTTTTCCCTGACGCCGTATATCGTCCCTATGGACTGGGCAATATAATCGGCGTCCGAGTCCGGGTGTTCCCCATAAACCACGATGAGCCTCTTGTGCCCGATCTTGCCGGCAAGAGTCCTGATTTCCTCCACGATCTGTTCCCTGCTGAGAACCGAGCGGTTTTCCGCCCTGGTATTGCCGCTGCGGAAACTGCAGTAACTGCAGTTGTTGACGCACTTGCTGCTCATGTAAAGCGGGGCAAATGTCACGATACGGTTGTCGTAGACTTTCTTCTTCACCGTGAGTGCGGCCTGTTCCATCTCGGCGACGATTTCCGGGTCATCCGCGTTCAGCAGTGCCGCGCACTCGTCCAGCCCAAGGGTCTTGATGGCGAGCGACTTCTGCAGGATGCCGCGAATGCGCTCGTTAGAGGGCTTTTGTGCGGCTTCCAGCGCGGACCTGATGGCGGCATCGTCTATAAAGTCCCTGCCGCTGGACAGGTACTGGTCGCGCTCAGTTGCCGGAATGCGTTCTTTTGTCCACGTTGAACAAACCATGGCCGTAATCCTTTACTTTAAGATCTGCTTGATCTCCTCCTGGAGTTTTTTTGTGCTGACAGGTTTGTCCAGCCACCTGTCATGCGGGAAGAAGTCTGCATCCGCCTGTGACCGATAGTCGTAGTGCTTGTTGACGCTCGTCAGCATTATCACCGGGATTTCCTTCGTTTTCTTGTTTTCCTTCAGTGCCTTGGCGGCATCCAGTCCGTCGGACATGTGGTTCATCATCACGTCCAGCACTATGCAGTCCAGTTTGGATTCCGCGGCTGTCTTGACCGCTTCGTCTCCGTTGTACGCGACAACGACATTGTACTCCTTTTCAAGGGCGGCCTTCATCTGGTTGATGAGGTCGGAGTCGTCGTCGGCAATCAGCACTGTCTTTTTTCTGGCGTTCATTTCGTTCTCCTTATTTTTTTACCGGCAGGATAACCCTGAAAGTGCTTCCCTTGTCCGCCGTGCTTTCAACTTCAACCGTTCCTTCGTACAAATCGATGATTTTCCTCGAAATCGACAGGCCCAGTCCTGAGCCCTGTATGTCCCTTGTCTTCCTGTTCTTGATCCTCGAGAATTCCTTGAAAAGGTTCTGCTGCTCTTCGGCGGTCATCCCGATGCCCGTGTCGATGAATGCCATCTCCACCGCGCCTTCGCGCCGGGCGAGGGAGACGGTCAGCGATCCGCCGTCCCTGTTGTACTTGATGCCGTTGGTCACGAAGTTCGTGAAAAGAACTTCCATCTCGCTGCGGTCGACCGGGAAATTCAGCGCTTCCGCCGCCTGCAGTTTCACGGTGATGTTCCTTTTCGCGGCCATTTGTGCGCAGTTTTCCAGCACGCCGGCAGCGATCTCGCGGAGGTCCGTCTCCTCGATCGTCCTGTTCCTGGTCCCGGACTCTATCCTCGTCAGGTCCAGCAGGTCCGTGATCATTTTCCGCATCGCGTCGATGCGGACCTTGACGCGTTCCATCGGCTGGTCGTAGGACCCGATGTCCGGTCCGGCTGTCCGGTTGATCATCATGTCTGCATAACCCTCCACGGAATTCAGCGGCGCCTTGAGCTCGTGCGCCAGTACCGAGATGAATTCAAACCGTGCCCGCCTTTTCTCCTCTTCGAGCTTGCGCGCCTTTTCCGTAAGGTAAAGCGTCCTGCAGGCTTTCCTGATGACATACCTCAGTTCATCGGGGGTGAACGGCTTGGCAAGGAAATCGTAAGCTCCGAGTTTGGTCGCCAGCACGGCCTTGTCGAATGTCGCGTAGGCGGTTATCATGATCGTCAGGAACGGGAATCCTTCGGCGACGATCTTTTCCAGGATCTCGATTCCCTGGATATCGGGCAGCTTGTTGTCGAGGAGCACAATGTCGGGCCTGTCGTTTGCGAGGCTGGACAGGAACGATTCGCCGTCGAAGAATTTTTCCACCTGGAAACCTGCGAGTTCGGATGTGCCGTCCAGCTGGACGGTGTAATTCTCAAGCGCGGCGATTGCCCCGAGGCACATTCCCTGTTCGTCGTCCACGATCCAGACCCTGTATGTCTTTGCTGTTCCGCTCATTTTATCAACCTGTTTATTTCCTTTATAAGCTGTTCCGGCCTGACCGGCTTGGAAATGATCGTGTCGGCCTTGATCCATTCCTTCTCGCCGCTTGAGTTCCTGTCGAACTTGAATCCTGCGTCGTTGGTAACGGCCGTCATTATTATGACCGGCACCTCCGGCATCATTTTCTTTATGTCGTATGCCAGCATGAATCCGCTGTCCTTTTCCTCCATCATCAGGTCGAGGATCGCGCAGTCCGGGACCGTCTCGGAGAGAAGCTCCCTGGCCTCGTGCCGGCCCTCCGCCGTCTTTACCTGGAATCCTGCCTGTTCGAGGGCGGTCTTCTGTTGAAACAGGTAGTCAATGTCGTCATCCACCAGCAGTATTGTTCTTTTTTTTGTCATGTTTCCCTGTCCTGTTTGTTGGTTAATTGTCCTGGATGCTCTTTACCAGTTCCTTCCTTGGCAGAGTTATTACAAACGTTGTTCCAATCGGTCCCTTGCCGGGGTCGTCGTTGGACGACACCTTGATATGGCCGTTGTGCATCTTCGTTATGCCGTAAAGCACCGCCAGCCCGAGTCCCGTGCCTTTCCCGATCTGCTTTGTAGTGAAGAACGGATCGAAGATCCTCGGCAGGTTCTTCTCGGGAATGCCCGTTCCCGTGTCGCTTACGCTGATGATGCCGTTGCTCTTCACGTCCTCTATCTTCACCGTCAGGGCCCCGCCCATCGGCATGGCGGCCTGCGCGTTTGTGTAAAGGTTGATCAGGCCCTGCGTTATCTGGTCCTGGTCGATCTCAATGACGGGGTCCTTCATCCTGTCGACGATCTCCACCCGGATGTTCGAGGACAGGTTTACTGACCTGATGCTCTTGCGTATGACCTCGACCAGGTTCACCGGCTGGCGGATCGTCTTGTTCTGCCGCGCGAAATTCAGCAGGCCTGATATAATCCTCCTGCAGCGGTCCGCCTGTTCCACGATCATCGAGACGTACGGTTTGAACTTGGGGTCGGAGCTGTACTGCTCGTTGAGGAGATGCGCGTACATCAGCACCACGCCGAGGGGGTTGTTGACCTCGTGGGCCACGCCTGCGGCCAGCTGTCCCATGCTCGCGAGCTTTTCCGAGTGCGACAGGGCGTTCTGGATCGTAGCGACTTCCTCGTTTGAATCCGCAAGTTTCTGGACTGTGACCTTGAGTTTGTCGATGGTGTAGGGAAGGCACATTTCATTTTCCGCCAGCCCGGTAAGGATGGCCTTCGCGTGGTCCCTGCAGGTATCATATCCGCAGGCCCCGCAGTTAAGCTCGTCCTCGGAGGTGAATTTTCCCAGCTTCTCGAGGACCTCGTGGATCAGTTCCCCGGCCGGATCGGGAATGCGGCGGTCGATGACCCTGAACTTGCGCGTCAGGTCAATGCCCGGGAAGGTGTTTTCCGCGCCGTTTCCGGCATTGTCCGCTATCTTGTGCTTTGCGTAACGGCTGACATTTGCGCGCCGTTCGAACAGCGGTTTTTCGGTTTTGGTGATGCCTGCGCCCATGATGCAGCCATGGCATGACAGGACCTCGAGGAGGCGGAGGTTCATGCCGCCCTTTTCAAATTCCTTGATGGCCTCGGTAAAGTTGACCTGCCCATCCGCGGTGAGGATGTCGCCTTCCACGAGGTCTTCGCGCAGTTCCGCCACATCCAGGAGTCCGCGCGATATCGGGAAAAGCACGCCGCGCGAAGCCCTGGGAGGATCGAAATCTGACGCGACTGAGTTACCGGGCGTAACGCCCCTCTGCTCGAACAGCTGTCTGAGCTCGGCGAAGGTGAGTACCCCGTCCATTTCGTCGCCGGAGCCTTCCTCGGTTTCTGTCTTCTTCGCGATGCAGGGGCCGATGAACACAACGCTGCACTTTTCGTGGAGTTTCCTCAGGACGCGCGCGGAGGCCACCATCGGCGAGACTATCTGCGCAAGATACGGCACGATAGCCGGGAAATAGAACTGGATGTAATTGACAACTGCCGGGCAGGTCGTGGCGATGAACTTCTTCCCGGGATTTTCATTGAGCAGTCTGCCATATGCGGCGGCAACAAGGTCCGCCCCGAAAGCGACCTCCACAACCTGGCTGAACCCGAGCTTCCTGATCATACCGACCAGAACCCTGTGGTCCTCGAATTCGTCGAATTCCACGGGGAAACTGGGGGCAAGCAGGGCGATTGACATTCCGTTCCTGCCATCAAGTATTGCGTTTATCTTTTCGGCGTCGAACACGACTTCCTTGGCGTTCTGGCTGCACACGCGGATGCAGTTGCCGCAGCCGATGCACCGTTCCGGGATCACGCCGGCCTGGCCCTGCTCGATGCGGATTGCCTTGGCAGGGCACTGCCTTACGCAGGTGTAGCAAACCCTGCACTTCTCCCGGATCGACCGGACGAGCGGTTGTCTGTTCATTACCATGTCAGATGAAGTCTTCCCTCTTTGCGTAACTCGTGTGGAGGAGGTGATGGCTCTTCTTTCCCAGCGGCTTGACAAGGAACTCCTTGTAGAGCTGCAGGACCTCCGGGTTTTCGTGCGAGGTCCTTATCCTGTCGCTGCCGTCTATGCTGTAAAGGGCCTTCATTCTTGCCTGGACATTCTCCCTGTTTACTCCCTTCGGCTGGCCTCCGCCGGCGATGCATCCGCCGGGGCATGTCATGATCTCGATGAAATGCAGGTCTTTCCGGCCTTCCTTCACTTCGTCTAGGAGTTTCCGGGCATTGCCGAGCCCGCTGGCCACCGCGACTCCCACAGTCAGGCCGTTGATCTGCACTTTTGCCTCCTTGATTCCCTTGAGATCACGCACCTCCTTGATGTTGAGGTTTTCCATGTTTTTGCCGGTAAGCAGGAAATAGACGCTCCTCAGGGCTGCTTCCATGACGCCGCCGGTGACGCCGAAAATCTTTCCGGCCGAGCTCCGGTCCTTCAGCGGGCTGTCCCCAAGTTCCGGCGGCAGGCAGGCAAGGTCTATGCCGTACTTCCTCAGCATCACGCCCAGTTCGCGCGTCGTGAGCACCGCGTCGATATCGGCAATTCCGTCCTGCGCCATCTCGGGCCGTGTGGCTTCGAATTTCTTTGCCGTGCACGGCATGATACTCACGCTGAATATCTTCTTCGGATCGATCTTGTTTGCTTCCGCGTAATAACTCTTGATAAGCGCTCCCATCATCTGCTGGGGGCTCTTGCACGTTGAAACGTTGGGCAGGAACCCGGGATAATACTGTTCTATGAATTTTATCCATCCGGGCGAGCAGCTTGTGAGCATTGGCAGGGGCTTGTTGTTCTTTATCCTGTCCACGAGCTCGGACCCTTCCTCCATGATGGTGAGGTCGGCCGAGAACGAGGTGTCGAACACCCGGTCGAATCCCATCCGCCTGAGCGCGGCAGTCATTGCGCCGCAGTAATCCGTGCCGTAGGGCAGGCCGAGCTCCTCGCCGATCGAGACGGATATGCTTGGCGCGTGCTGCACCATGACAATCCTGTCGGGGTCGTTGATTGCCGCCTCGACCGAGGCGATGGCGTCCTGTTCCACGAGCGCGCCGGTGGGGCACACCACGATGCACTGCCCGCAACCTATGCAGGAAGAGACATTCATGCCCCTGTTGAGCGCCGGGCTGACCATTGTCTTTGCACCGCGGTTGGTGAAGTCAATCGCCGCAACTGTCTGGATCTCCTCGCAGACGCGGACGCATCTTCCGCAGAGGATGCACTTGTTCGGATCGCGCACGAGGGAAGGGTGGGAGACATCCGCTTTCTTCCTTGTTTTTGAACCGTTGAAGCGCCGGCCGACGACATTCAGGTCCCTGGCCAGTTTCTGCAGCTCGCATTTCCCGTTGCTGCTGCAGTAGAGGCAGTCGTCGGGATGGCTCGCGAGGAGCAGTTCCACGATTATCTTCCTGGCCTCCAGCACGCGGGCCGAGTGGGTCTGTATCTTCATTCCCTCCGCGGCCATTGTTGAGCACGATGTCACGAGGTTTGCCATTCCTTCGACTTCCACGACACAGATGCGGCATGCGCCGCTGGGCAGAAGCCCTTCCATGTAGCACAGCGTCGGGATGCTTACCCCGGCGCGCCTTGCGGCCGCCAGGATGGTTTCGTGGCTTTCCGCTTTGATTTTCCTGCCGTTGATTACGATGTTTACAGTTGTTGACGTTCCCATTGGATTACCTCGCTGATTGCGTGTATTCAAGATCGCAGCGCAGGCAGCGCCCGGCTTCGGCCCTGGCACTGCAGGCCGTGATGACCGATTCGATCTCGTTGAAATTATTTTTCCGTTTTGCAAGGGCCAGCTTCGGCGCCTCTACGCGCTTTGCCGGCGCCGTTTCCCCGTCCTCAACCGGATCGCAGGGACTAATGAATGCCTCGGGCAGTTTCATGTCCTCGATCATCCTGAGACCCTTGTTGTTGACGAACCTGTAGATCATCCCGGCCGCTTTCTTGCCGGAAGCTATGGCGTCGACGACGGTGTTAGGACCTGTTACCAGGTCTCCGCCGGCGAACACGCTCCCGGTTCCTGTCATCAGCGTCGAGTTGTTGATCAGGAGCTTATTGCCCTTGACGATATCCGTATCGAGCGTCTTCAGGGCCGGCTTCTCCCCGATGGATATCACCAGGAAATCAAGAAGTTCCGAATACTCGCTGCCCGGCACGGCCACTGGCCTCGGCCTGCCCGAAGAGTCGGGGTCGCCCGGCTTGTTCCTGATGAAAGTCACCGATTCAAGTTTCCCGGCCTTTGTGCCGATCTTTACCGGCGAAACCATCGGAACGATCTTTATTCCCTCGGCGATGGCTTCCTCGACCTCTTCCCTGAACGCGGGCATGTCGTCAATTGTCCGCCTGTAAAAAACGGTTACAGACTCGACGTTCTTCTGCCGTTTTGCCACCCGGGCCGCATCCATGGCGGAATTTCCGCCGCCGATTATTCCCACTTTCCCTTCCAGCTTGCAGCTGCCGCGGAGATTGAAATCCTTGAGCAGGTCCAGCCCGTGGAATATACCCTTTGCGTTTTCGTCCTCCAGGCCAAGGGACTGGCTTTCGTGCGCGCCGATGGCCAGGTATACCGCCTTGAACCCTTTTTCAAGGAGGCCTGCCGCCGTGAAGTCCTTTCCGATGGACTGCTTCAGGCAGACCGTGATGTTCTGGTTCAGCAGCGCATCTATCTCCTGTTTCAGGATGTTCCTCGGGAGGCGGTATGAAGGAATCGCCGATACCAGCATTCCTCCAAGTTCCGTTTCCTTCTCGAACAGTGTTACCCTTATGCCTTTCAGCGAGAGCATGTGCGCCGCGGTCAGGCCGGCGGGGCCGCCGCCGACAACAGCCACCATGGGCGCGTCCTTGTCCGCCTTCGGCACATCGACCTTGAAGGACGCCGGGTCCACCTGTTCCATTACGAACCGCTTCAGTGTTCTTATGGCGACAGGTTCGCCGCCTGTCTGCCCGTTGCGGCACTTTGTTTCGCACGGATGGTTGCACACGCGCGCGCAGGCTGACGGGAAAGGATTGGCCGCCCTG
>Ga0172375_10009379_pt1 | contig 12927 bp, 11 predicted proteins | sample LakKiv1m_FD_114537 | JGI IMG/M metagenome (GOLD analysis project Ga0172375, IMG submission 114537) | Freshwater microbial communities from Kabuno Bay, South-Kivu, Congo - kab_092012_11.1m | ecosystem: Environmental > Aquatic > Freshwater > Lake | place: Democratic Republic of the Congo... | reverse complement strand
CAAAAGAAGAGGAAGATTTTGAAGAGGGAGAAGGCGCAACAGATTTCGCAATAGCAAAAGTTGCAAACTCAGACGAGTTCACATTGCTGCAATTAGACGGAAAAATACCTCCTGAAACAGTCATGGAAGTATTGAAAGTCGTGACAGAAGCATGCAAGGAAATTTATGAAGCTCAAAAGAAAGCTTTGAAGGAGGTAGTCAAAAATGGCAATGGAAATAACTAATTTATCAAAAGAAAATTTCAGAAAGATGTTTTCAGAAGGAAAAAGGTTTGATGGAAGAAAGCTCACAGAATTCAGGCATGTGGAAATCTCTGATGCCGTCTCAAATAAGGCAGAAGGCTCGGCAAGAATCAAATTGGGAAAAACAGAAGTTGTTGTCGGAGTTAAGATGGCTGTCGGAGAGCCATACTCAGATTCCCCCGACAAAGGAAATCTTAGTGTTTCAGCAGACTTGCTCCCTCTGGCATCCCCAAGATTTGAAATGGGCCCCCCTGATTTTCCAGGAATAGAGCTTCCAAGATTAGTTGACAGAGTAATAAGAGGATGCGAAGTCATAAACTTAAAAGAGTTGTGCATAAAAGAAGGAGAAAAAGTCTGGACTGTTTTTATAGATATTTATCCCATAAATGATGATGGCAATTTAATTGATGCAGCAACAATCGGAGCGATTGTTGCATTGAAAAATGCAGTCGTTCCAGAGCTTGATGAGAATTTCAAGCCTGATTATGATAAAAAATCAAAAAAGAAAATGCCATTGAATGAAGATATCATTCCTTTATCGTTTAGTTTCTTCAAATTAGGCAGTTCTGTTATTTTGGACCCAACAAGAGAAGAAGAGGAAGCATGCGAATCAAGGATAACTTTCGGAATGTCAAAATGGAGCAAGCAGTATATGATAAATTCATGCCAGAAAAACGGGGAAACGCCTTTAACTCATGATGAAATAAAGCAGATGATGTCAGTCATCTCGGAAAGATACGACGAAATAATCGCAAAAATTAAAAAGCACCTTTAAAATATAATAATATGGCAGAACAAAAGCAGGAAAAATTCACACGGTATGAAGTTGCAAGGATAATTGGTGCAAGAGCTCTCCAGATAGCAATGGACGCTCCAATAATTCTCCAAATATCCGAGCAAAAATTAAAGGAACTGAGATATGATTCTTTAAGAATTGCAGAATTGGAATTTAACGAAAATGTTCTTCCAATTTCAATTGACAGGCCAACACCAAGAAAACACAAGGACAAGCTTGTCCCTATCAGAGAAGAGAAAATATCGGACGAGGAAATAGCGGCGAAGGAGCATGAAGTTGAAAAAGAAATAGTGGAAAATGCAGATGAATTTGCTCCTGTCAAAGACGACGAGGATGTTACTTCAGCCACCTCGGTCGCAGAAGAGCAATAAATTGCTCTTCTATCCAATCCTGTTTGAAGTTATAGAATAATTTAAATACTTTAATTAAATAAAAAATATATGCAAAGAAGATTTATTTTAATTTTGCCGGTTTTATTTTTGTTAATAGCATCTGTTTCTGCTTTATGGGGGAGCACAACAGGAAATGCAGTCGCTGAAATACCTTCTTCTGGATTAGTTGCTTATTATTCTGGGGATGGAAATACAAATGATAGTTCCGAGCATGCAACTAACGGAAATTGGGTGGGAAATGAATCTTATTCAACTGGAAAAGTCGGACAGGCATTCAACTTGGACAAAACAAATATAGTTTCTTTTCCAGAATCTGATTCATGGAACTTTAAAGGCGATGATTTTACAATAAGCATTTGGGCTAAGCCATCATCAACTCCTTTTGACAGTGCAATAATAAGATCTGGGGCGGATCAGGAATATCCAGCAACATCATGGATTGTTTATGCTGATGGAAAAAGATATGATTTTGGAGTTTCTTCAACGGGAAGCAGCTGGAGCAGCATAGACTCTTCTCTTAAAAGTGATGGCTGGGCGATTGATTGCGGAGATTTGGAAGTCGGACAGTGGACAAATATAATAATCACAAGAAAGGATTCTGTTATAACCTGCTATCAAGATGGAGCAGTTTATAACTCTGGAACATTTAACGGTTCAATCTATGGTTCAACAAAAAAAATGTCAATTGGGCGCTGGTGGAGAGCAGACACATTTTTCAATGGTTTAATAGATGAAGTAAGAGTTTACAATCGGGCTCTTTCAGAAAATGAAGTCCAGTCTTTGTATTTGGCAGAAGGCGGAGGCGAAATAGGTTATAAATGCAGAGATTCTGACAATGGAGCAGATTATAATACAAAAGGAACTGTAAAAGATTCAAGAGAGTCGCCGTCTGAAATGACTGATTTATGCTATGACTCAGAACAAGTATTTGAATATGTTTGTGAAGACTCTGGTTATTCGTCCCATCTTTATACTTGTCCAAATGGATGCTATGACGGTGCATGCAAAAGCTCAGTTAATATAGACTCTGGAATTTCTGCTTATTACAAAGCAGATGGAAATGCTCTTGATTCTTCAAGTTCAGGAAATAACGGAAATTGGGTGGGAAATGAATCTTATTCAACTGGAAAAGTCGGACAGGCATTTAATTTTAATGGCGCAAATTCGATTTCTGCAAATAAATCCCTTTCAAGCAATCAAAATTGGGCAATAAGTGCATGGGTCAAGGCATCAAGCACAGAACAAAATGCAGCAAATATAGTATATATTGGAACAGATGGCTCTGGCTATGGTATTGCTATCTGGGATGGAGAATTTGCAGCACTTTTGGGGATGGTTACCTGGGTAAAATCCGGCAAGGCTGTTGACACCAACTGGCATTACATCACAATAACAAGAGATTCTTCAGTTACTAGCATTTATGTTGATGGAATTAAAACTTCCGGAAGTTCATCTGCAGCCCCTAGAAATCCTTCTAATTATTTTGCAATAGGGCAGCAGCCTCTTAATGGCAGGTATTTCAATGGATTAGTTGACGAAGTTGTAATTTACAACAGACCTTTAATTGCCAGTGAGATTCAATACTTATATTCACAAAGCATCGGAGAAATAAATAATCCTGTAAGTAACATTAGCACGACTAATATAACTATTAATGAACAGAATAATAGTGGCTGGACTGGCAGTGCATGTGCAAATAGCTGTCCATTAAATGGAAAATGCTATCCATATGGATATAGAAAAGACGGGAATTATTGCAGTCCCGAAAATGATACATTTGTTGTTCAAAGAGCAGGTGGTGAATTCTGCGAGAATCTTTTTGAGTGTGAGAGCAATGCCTGCATAAATGATAAATGTGTAAGTTCATCTCTGATAGAAAGATTTATGCAATGGCTTAACAATCTCTTCGGCGCTTAATCAACACCCTTAAAAACTTCTTTTTCTTTTAGAGATAATGATAATAAAAGAAGTTTCTGCGAAAAAGATTTTAGATTCAAGAAGAAAGCCAACAATTGAAGTTTCAATTAACGGATGCAAAGCTTCATCGCCTTCAGGCACCTCTGCTGGAAGATATGAAAACAAGCAGTATCATAAAAGTTTAGAATGGAATATTAATGCAATAAAAAATTTCAAGGAATTAAAGCAAATAAAAATAGAATCATTCGCAGATTTGCATTTAATAGAAGATTTGATAAAAAATAAATTCAAATTAAAAAGAGCGGTTGATTTTGGAGCAGATGCTCTTTTTGCGCTTGAGTCTGCAATTTTAAAGGCATTGGCAAAATCAGAGAAAAAAGAATTATGGAAAATTATAAATAAAAATGCAAAAAGAATGCCCATTCCATTAGGAAATGCAATTGGCGGGGGAAGTCACACAACTAATAATAAGAATGAGCCGGTATTTCAGGAGTTTCTTCTTATTCCAAAAGAAAAATCAATATCAAAAAATGTAAAAATAATGAAATCTGTTTATGCAAAATTAAAATCATTTATTAAAACAAATAAAAAAGGGCAGGAGGGAGAATGGCAAGCATCTTTAACAGAAGAACAAATATTAAATATTTTATCAAAATTCAATCAGATAAGAATTGGCTTGGACATCGCTTCATCCGAATTTTATAAAAACAGTTATTATAATTATCATGGCAAAAAACTAAATCAAAAACAGCAAATAGATTATATCAATCATCTGATAAATCTTTATAATTTATTTTATGTTGAAGACCCTCTTGACGAAAGCGATTTTCTTGGTTTTTCAAAAATATCCAAAAAAGCTCTTATTTCAGGAGATGATTTAACTGTTTCGCATATGCAAAGAGTTGTGAAAGCTTCAAAAATGAAGTCCATAAATTGTATAATTCTTAAGCCAAATCAGACGGGCTCTTTGTTGGAAATAGCTGAAATTGTGAGATTTTGCAAGAGGTACGGAATAAAAATAGTTTTATCCCACAGAGCCGGAGAAACCCTGGACAATTCTCTGGCAGATTATGCCTTTGGATTTCAAGCTGATTTCATTAAATGCGGAATTGCGACAAAATGGAGAGAAGTCAAATTAAACAGATTGATTGAAATTGAAAAATCTCTTTCCAAGAGATTTTGATTAATAATCATCTTTAACAATACTAATCCTATTAAAATCAGGCAATTATCTTTATGCAAATCTTTCAGTAATCTTATTTTATATTGATAATATATTTGATATTATGATAAAACTGTTTAATGCTAAAATCTCATCCAATTAAATCAAAAACATTAAGCAGGTAACTATTCTATCTAAGTCACATCGCCTATCGAGCAAAGCGTTTTATATAATAATGATTTTGTATTAATAATCAGCATAATACTTTTGAATGTCCCATATAAAATAATTCTTAAAAATATTTTTTGCGATAGCAAAACCCAATATTTTTAAACCATTTAATCCTATATATAATATGGCAGAGGTGCAAAGGGTAATTCTGAAGAAAATTTATGTTGGCAAGGCAGCTATTTTCGGATTAGTCTGGGGGGCAATCATGGGCTTGATTTCTGCGCTATTTTTTATAATATGCGCCATGTTTTTAGCTGATGCTATTTCCTCATCCTTTGGAGCCACTTTCGCTGATTTGTTAGTTAGAAGCATAATAACAACTTCTTTTCTGACATTTATCTTTTTTGCCTTAATGGGCTGTCTCTCTTCCGTAATAGGCGCATCTGTCTATAACTTAGTTTCTTTAGTGAAAATCAGAGTGCACATGGACTTCATGGAATTCGAGGAAAAAGTCCATGATGTTATGATTAATTGATTTTAACCGGCTAATATCTCAATTCTCTCTATCTATAGGATTACATCAGCCCCCCAAGAGTCAATAATTAAATTTAATATTTTCTATTGGATTGGATTTAGCAGATAAGACGAATATCTTACTTTATTTATATATTATTACCCTTACATTTAAGTTTCAATGTAATATAATAGAAAGGTTTATATATTACTTATCATACATTTAATAATGATAAAAGGAATAAATAAGTATAGGGAACTGGCAGAAAACCTTCAGGGAATTTATACAATAAAGACACTCTCAGAAAGGCTGAAGGTAGACAGAGCCAAGGCAATTTATATAATTTATAGATTAAGAAAATTAGGATGCATAAAAACATCTTATGGAAATGGGAAAAGAAGGATTTACTCCATTTCTTTCAGAAATAAGCAAAAAGGAATAAGTTATACTGAGAAAATCAACGAGGTTTCTCCCTTGCAATTAGCATCTTCAAACCCCCACTACATTCATGGCAGGGATATAAAGTACGAAGAAGCGATTATTTATGCTATTAAACAGAGAGATATAAGGTATCTCATTGGTTCCATCGCATTATTCAGAAAGGTCAAAGATTGGAGCCTGCTCTACCATTTAGCTAAAAAGGAGAATTTAGTAAGGGAAGTTGCTGCACTCTATGAACTATCGAGAAGATTTGTAAGAAAGGTCAGGAGAATGCCTAAAAGATTTTTAAACCTGGCAAGAAAAGAGAGACATCCAACCTTTATAATTAATAAGTATTCTTCGGATGACTTTAAGGATTTAGAAAAGAAGTGGAAAGTTTATATTCCTTTGAATGCGTCTGATTTGGAGGATTATAAAAGATGATAGACATAAGGCAGCAGGAAGAGGTTTTTATTACAGTTGGAAACGCTTTAGACAGAAAGATAACTGCCTACGCAATAGGCGGAACCGCAATGATGCTGCGAGGATTAAAAGACGCGACTTTAGATATTGATTTGGTTTTTGAAAGCTCAAAAGACAGGGCTGATTTTATCTCAACTCTTGAGAAACTTGAAGCGAAAAGAACAGACGCAACTTTAGTTTATGGAATGAAAAAAAACACACCTATTTTGCTTAATTTAGGAGAAGCTAAATTTGACCTTTTTCTTGATAAGATAATAACTTCAACCTTTTCTGATAAAATGAAAGAGAGAGCAAAGCAGATTAACGAGTTTGGGGAGAATTTGATTGTAAAAGTAGCAGATCCTGTAGATGTAATCATAATGAAAAGCGCAACATCAAGGGAGAAAGACTTAACTGACATAGCCGCAATTATTAACAAAGTTTCAATAATCTGGGATGTATTGATTGATGAAGCAAGAAATCAAATTTTTCTGGGAAATGAAGGAGCAATTTTAGACTTGGGAGAGAAACTTGAGAAATTAGGAAACAGAAAAGAAATCAAGATTCCGGGAGGAATTCTTGATAGGTTGTATGATTTATTGAAAGAGCAAATAAGCAAAAAAGCAAATCACCCGAACCAAATCAAAAATAAGCAGAAGAATATCAGAAAACGACATAGTATTAACCAATAAGATTCAAATTCATAATTGCCATATCTATAGCATAAGACTTTAATCTTTTACCATGTAACCAACATTAATATCTTGTAACAAGAGATAATTATTAACGATAAAAAAAAGTTTATTATTAATTATATTTGCTCTGCTCTGGTTGATTAATTGTATCCCCTGATATCGTTAATTTTTATTATGTCAAGGAACAAGTTCCTTAATATCCTGTGCTCTTGGCACAGGGATAAAGTGAGTTGGATTGCAATAATGTTGGAGAAAGAAAGTCTCTATGGTATTGCCATAGGGTTATTCACTTAGCTATTAGGATGTTTCTCTTCGCATAATTTCGCCCCCGATAAAAAACTAAATCTCCGAAATGTTTATATATATATATTCTATAAAACATTATGCAAAAGAAGGTGATTTTCGTTGTCTTGTTTTCTATTATATTATTAGTAAGCACAATTAGTTTCACCCTTGCCGCAGAAACTAATTCTGATTCTGGTTTTTTCCAGAAAATAGGAAACTGGTTCAAGTCCCTTTTCAAAGGAAATGATGTTCAGCTAAGCCCCGAAGAATCCGAAGTTACAACAGGCTTGGTTGCTTATTATGCAGGAGATGGAAATGCCAATGACGATTCAGGAAATGGGAATAACGGTACTTGGAATGGAGCGGCAATGTATTCATGGGAAGGGAAATATGACCGGGCATTTAATTTCAATGGCACTAATTCAATTTCTGCAAACAAATCAATTAATGATAACAAGGATTGGACATTAAGTTCTTGGGTAAAACTTTCCACATTAAGCCAGACAGAGTATGCAAATATTCTTTATGTTGGAAATGACTACGCCGGTTTCGGATTGGCTTTCTTGTCGGGAAAATTCGCAGGGCTTTTTGGAAGTGTAGCATGGATAGACACCGGATATGTATTTGATACTAACTGGCATCATCTAGCCATGTCAAGAGATACCTCTGTCACGAAGTTATATGTTGATGGTAATTTAGTCAAGACATACGGGGGAAGTCCTTATACTCCGAATAATTATTTCACAATAGGGCAGCAGCCCCGATCTAATGTTAATACAGACGGCAGATATTTCAACGGCTTGGTTGATGAAGTAAGAATATATAATAGAGCTTTATCAGCTAGCGAGATAGCTGTTTTGGCAAATAAATCCCAGATTGCCTGTTATAATGATAGTGATTGCGGAGCCTCCCGCAATACAACATTTTGTCAAAATGCGTCAGTTTTTTGTACAATTATGACTTCATATATTTGTAATGATCCTGGAACCTCAAACGCTTCTTGCTCAACTGCTGGCGGCGGAGGCTGTGGTACGTGTACATCTGGAACAACTTGTTCTATTGACAGCTGTGTTCCAAGTCAGGCAAATCAAACATGCCAGTCATTCGGATACAATTATGGAACAGTCGGTTCACAATGCGCAAATTCATCCCAATATGATTTATCAGGATGCTATAATACAACAAGAACATGCAACGACCGGGATTTAGGGCATAATCAATATTACAATGCCTCAGGTGTTAGTGGAGGTTTCTATACTATATATGGCCCAAGCTGTTCTGGTAGCTCCGGAGGAAGCGGAGGCGGATACAGTTTATCCGATAGCTGCTTTAATTCTACACTATTAAGAGAAGCATTCTGCAATTCGACAACTAGCAATGCGGCAGTAGTAAATTACACATGTCCAAACGGCTGTTCCAACGGCGCCTGTGTAAACCAGACTCTTGGCTCAATTATAGTGGGAGTCAATGACGTAACAACTTCCCCCATAAAAGGGCTTGCTAATTGTACTGTAACATTGAGCAAGGATGGCTCCATAATTAGAACAGTTATAACAAATTCTACTGGTAATGCTACTTTTAGTAATCTTGAGTTTGGGAGGTATAATGCAAGTGTAGTTACTCCCGCAGGGTATGTGTTTGGTGGAAGAAATCATGAAGAATTAACTGAAATTGATCTATATCGTGAAACAGTATTTTTAGATACAGACTTTATGCAGGGATACCTATGCAATGATTCAGATAATACTGACAGAGACTCAAATTTCTATTTTGTTAAAGGAATAACTATTTCTGCCTTTGATGGTTATGTTCAACATCCAGATTTATGTTTTAATGCTACAGTAATAAATGAATCATTTTGTTACATTGATGGAGTTCCAAGATATTCTCTTTGGTCATGCCCTTCTAGAACAACCTGTTCCAACGGTGCCTGCACAAATCAGACAATTGTAAGCGGTTGCTCTCTAATCTCAGACGCAATAAAAACGAATATTAGTTCAATGAAAACAAATGGGGATACAATCGTGCTAAAAGAAGCGGAGAAAATATATCCAGATGATTCTTGGAATTGGGGTGGTTACTTTGTTATTCCGATCCACCTAATGCAGTTGACAGATATTATAAATTCTTCATCAGGTTATAGTTCTGACAGAGTGAGGATGAAAGATGCTTTCTCCGGAATAATATACGAAGCAACATTAGCAGGCGAAGGAGTGGGAACAATTACAATAGACGCAAATGTTTATGGGCTTAATTATTATGGGCAATCAGAATCTCTTAATAAGTATATTATTTTAGATTATCCGCAAACAACAGGACATGACATATTGAGTTTTGAAAACTGCCCACCCGAGCAACAAGAACAAGTTTGCCAGCCTCTTATTGACAGAATTAAAAGTCCGGCAGATTTCTATCTAAATGGTTATCAATATTATCATTCTTGGAATAATTCTTATACTGGAACGTGGTGGATAAATAATACTCTTGAAAATTACACAGAATATGCGTCTTCATGGTATTTAAATTCTTATCGAGGCGACAAGTATGAAGATCAATATGTCAATTATGATCTAATAGTTTTTGATGGCGATGTAGATACCTCTTTCATCTTAAATGATATAACTAACTATCAAGTATGTAAAATCAGCAACTATTATGATGCGCAAGGTAAAGCAAATCCTGTTTATATTTGCAACTGGGACATATTAGAAGAGCAGCAGGATACGGGGGCATATGACTTTAATTCGCGGGAAATTATTTGGAACAACGGAAATGTTTTTGTTAGAGTGTATGTTCACCAAGGTTCGTCATTAACTGAGGAAGAAATAGCAAAGATAACTCAGAATAGATTGAATCAATTTATCTCTGACTTAAAAGACAACAGAAATAAATATATTGACTGGAGCAATTTTGAGATAGACTATCCTCTAAATGATTTCATCGCAGAAACAATAGGAGAAGAATGCCAGTCAGGGATTAATATTGATGATTTATGCTATCCTTCATGGAATTGCAAAATAGAGCCAGTTGTCTGCCCAGAATATGGCTATCAAACAAAAACTTGTATCGATTACTCCTGCGATAAAAAAATAGTTGAGCAAATGCAATGTTCTCCAGGAATATGCTCTGGCTGTTATGTGCCAAGATGGTTCAATTACTATAATCCTGAAAGAAAAATAGAAGATAATAGGATTTGTATGCCCTATGGAACTAGATTCGTGATAAAGAATGGGGAAAGCGGAATTATCACGGCGAATGAGATGCAACCTGATCAGAGCAGAATTAACGTAAGCTTTAATGGTGATGGAAGCGCAACATTTAATGTATTAGAAGACTTGCCTATATCTGTAACGATTGACGGACAAGAATATACTGGAAAAGCAGGAGAATCTGTAACAATCTATGCTGGGAGATATTATGATGTATCTTACAAATATATTGAAAGTTATTCGCAGGAAGAAGTTAAGATGTCTATTTACATAAGCAATATGGTCTATGATTCTGAAAATCCTGGAAACAGTTATATAGAAGGGAGAGTAGGCGGAGATGATCAAAATGTATATTGCGACATTGACGGAAACATCAAACAGCAAAAAGACAAAGACTATAACGGCGAATGGGCAAAATGCCAGAACAATTACGAGTGTGAGAGCAATATCTGCTCATATGGCGAGTGCATAAACACTAAAGCCTTGGCGCAGGAATTAACAGGATTCAAGGGCTTTGTTGTCAGAATATTGTGCAAATTGTCAAATATGATGGATGATGCAGGTTATGCTCAATGTCTTTCAGATAATCTAGGAACAGAAAGTTCATCCGGCGGCAGTTCAGGTGGCTGGGGCGGAGGTTCAACTGTTCCTGTTTCTCCTTAATTAAATCAATTAGACTTTGTTGAATATATAATTAATTGTGTGTAAAAATGATGTAATTTATCGATAATAATATTAATTTTGATTGTTGACTTAATTCATAGGCAGCTTTAAAAACCCACAAATTCTAAATAAATTAATCCAATCGCAAGAAAGGAGAAGATTAGCACGTACAGGCTGAAACAAACCCTGGCAAACCCGTGCACTCTTTATAACTTCAACTTTTAAAAAGTTGAATGGGATAAAAATTTCAAAAGCAGAAATTTTTATGCAAAATTACAGAAAAACAAGCTAACGATGAAAATGACAAAGAAAACAGAAAAAAATGTTAATGAAAAAATAATAATAGCAAGAGCATCTGCAAGAATAATGTAGTTGTATCAGCTAATAACAAAAATGGCAAAAAAATCAACGCTTGAAAAAATTGAAGAAAAAACAAAAGAAATAGCCGAGGATGTAAAGGAAAAAGCAGAAGAAGTGGCTGAAAAAGCGGAAGAAAAGGCAGAAGAGTTAGTTAGTAAAATAAAGAAAGAGGCAAAAAAAGTTGAAAAAGAAGTCGCAGAAGAAGTAAAAGACATTGAAAAAAAGATAAAAGAAAAAATTAGTGATGATAAAATATTCAGCAAGAGCAAGTTAGTTGCATCAGATAATATTTCTGAAAAATTAGATAATCATTCTGCAATAGATAAAAAATCAAAGTTAGAAGCATTAAAAGAAAGAGCAAAGGAATTAGCAAAGGAAAAAATAGAGGAAAAAGAAATAGATATTAAGAAGAAAATAAAGGAAAAAGATGAAACCACTGAAAAAGAAAACGCTTTAGTGCCTATAGAGGATTATCTTAAGGCATCAGTGCATTTGGGAACGAGAGTTATCACTCCAGATATGAGAAAATATGTTTACAGGAGAAGAGCTGATGGACTAGCTGTCTTTAATACCGCGATGCTGGATGATGAAATAAGAAAAGGCGGGGAGTACATTTCTGATTTCTCTCCCGAAAAAGTAATAATTATCTGCAAGAGAGAAGCGGGCTGGAAAGCTGTTAATGAATTCTCCAAACTTACCGGAATAAGAGCATTCACGAAAAAATATCCTGCGGGAGTTCTGACAAATTCCAATCTGGCAGACTTCTTTGAAGTAGATATGATTTTAATATGCGACCCCTGGGTTGACAAGAATGCATTGAATGACGCGCGAAGAGTAAGAATTCCAGTAATGTCTATATGTGACACAAACAATTATACTCAGGGAGTTAAAGTCATAGTTCCAGCAAATAATAAGTCTGCTAAATCTCTCGGGATGATTTTATATCTTTTATCTAAAATATATTGTGAAAAAAACAAGCTTCCATTCAAGGCAACAATAAAAGATTTCGTTGATGACTGGGATAATTTGCTTCCTCCGAAGTAATATTGTTACCTGTTTAAAACTTCTTCAGGAGTTAATCCAGCATCTTTGATAATATGCAGCAAAGTTCCTTTCTTAAGATTTTGATGAGCTGGAACAGTTATTTTTATTGTCCCATTTGGAGTGTTTTTCTCCAATCTTATATGCGAACCTCTTTGCTTTACAACAACAAAACCAAAATTCTTTAATTTTTTAATCAGTTCAATACCGGAAATTTGAGGCAATTTCATACAATTACCTTTGAGACTTCACCCTTCCCCTTATAAACTATTAATTCATTCTCATCCGGCTCAAGATATAAAATAATTGCTTCTCTTATATTTCTAATTGCTTCCTCTTTAGTTTCTCCCTGAGAAATACAACCTGGCAAAGAAGGAACATATGCAGTATATCCGCCCTCTTCCTGCTTTTCCAGTACTATATTTAATTCCATATTTTTATAATAATGCCGTTGCTTATAAATCTTGTGAATTTATTTTTTAAGTAAGATTTAAAAAGGAGTTTTGCTTAAAACGAATATGAAAATACAGAACATTTTCTATACATTTGGAGTTATTTTCATATTTGCAGCGGTCTGGTATTTTGCAAAAGAGTTCAT
>Ga0172375_10009375_pt1 | contig 12929 bp, 6 predicted proteins | sample LakKiv1m_FD_114537 | JGI IMG/M metagenome (GOLD analysis project Ga0172375, IMG submission 114537) | Freshwater microbial communities from Kabuno Bay, South-Kivu, Congo - kab_092012_11.1m | ecosystem: Environmental > Aquatic > Freshwater > Lake | place: Democratic Republic of the Congo... | reverse complement strand
TTCGATTGGCTTCTCTACCTCTACGAAATATGGAAGCACCTGGACCCCGAGGCGGTGTATTGGTCCTCCATGCTCGCGATGGCCGAGCTCGCCAAGACGGGCTGCTCCCTCACGACCGATCATCACTACCTTTATCCCAATGGCTTCACCGAGGACATACCGGCGCTGCAGTTCAAGGCGGCGGCCGACCTGGGCTTGCGCTTCGCCCCCAGCCGGGGCTCGATGAGCCGCTCCAAGAAGGATGGCGGCCTTCCGCCCGATTCCACGGTCCAGGACGAGGACGAAATCCTCGCGCACAGCGAGGAGACGATACGGCGCTTTCATGACTCCGCGCCCGATTCCATGCGAAAAGTCGCCCTCGCCCCCTGCTCGCCTTTTTCTGTCTCCGAGGAATTGATGCGTCGCAGCGCCGAACTTGCGCGCAAGCATGGCGTTCGCCTCCATACCCATCTCGCCGAAACCAGCGACGAGGATGACTACTGCGTCCAAATGTATGGCAGGCGCCCCTTGCGCCTTATGGAGGACTGCGGCTTCGTGGGCCCCGATGTCTGGTTTGCCCATGGCATCTTCTTCAACGACGAGGAGCTCGACCTCCTCGCGAAAACGAAAACCGGCGTCGCCCATTGTCCTTCCTCGAACATGAGGCTGGGATCGGGCATCTGCCGGGTGCGCGAGATGGTCGACCGTGGCATACCCCTCGGCCTCGCCGTCGACGGCTCGGCCTCGAACGACTCCTCGGATATGCTGGGCGAGGCGCGGCAGGCTCTCCTGCTTCAGCGCATCCGCTATGGTTCGGCCGGCATCACGGCTCGGGAAGTGCTCTCGATCGCCACGAAGGGAGGCGCCGGCCTCCTCGGCTACGACGAGGCCGGCGTGATCGGCGAGGGCGCCCTCGCGGACATCGCCTGCTTCGACGTCATGAGGCTGGAATACGCGGGCGCCTTGTCGGACCCGGTCGCGGCCCTTCTCTTTTCCGGATACAACCACGGCGTCGACCACCTCATCGTGAATGGACGCTTCGTCGTGCGCGGCGGCCGGCTCCGCGGGGCCGACGAGGAACTCATCCGCGCCAACGCCGAAAAAGCGGCGAAACGGCTCTATGCCGCCGCGGGCATCCTATAGGAAGACCTTATGGTAAAAGCGTATTTCAGGCCGAAAAGCGCGCAGGAGGCCCTGCTGCTTCTCTCCCAGGAAGAGAACGCCGTTCTCCTCGCCGGCGGCACCTACCTCATGACCTCCCAGTTCGCCGAATCGCCGATGACGGCCATCGCGATCACGGGTCTGGTGCCCAAGGTCATCGAGCGGCATGGTGACAACATCATCATCGGCGCGGGCGCCACCTTCCAGGAAATCGCCGATTCAGGCCTCGTGCCCGAAGCGCTGCGCGAGGCGGCTCTCTGCATGGCCGACCGGAATATACGCAATAGGGCGACGATAGGCGGCAATATTGGCGCGAATAAATCCTGCTCGAGCCTTGTTCCCTTCCTTCTCGTCGCCGAGGCGCACTACAGCAGAGTTGGCGCGCCCGCGCTCTCGGCCAGCGAATGGCAGGCGGCCGCTGAAGCCGCGGCGACCGAGCGAGGATTCGTCGCCGCTCTGGAATTCGAGGCGCCGCCCGATCGCCGTTTCGCCTGCGGCAGATACGCGCGTACTTCCTGCGATGTCTCAGTCTTGACCTGCGCCGTTTCGGCCGAGTTGGCCGCCATAGGCCATGGAAGGCCGATCCTTCGTGGCTTGCGTGTCGCCATGGGTGGACTTTCGCCCCATGCGCGCCGATTCCCGGAAATCGAAAGACTCTTCGAGGCTTCATCCCTGCCCGCCAAGGCGGAAATTGAGGCGGCCGCGGCGCCCCTCTTCTCGCCCAAAAGCGACGTCAGGGGAAGCGCCGATTTCAAGCGCTACAGGGCGGCGGCCCTCCTCGCCGATGTCCTCACGTCGATGGAGGCCCAGGCATGACGACTTCATTCATTCTTAACGGTCGCCGAGTATCCTACGCCGGTGAGGCGGGCGAAAGCCTCAAAACAGTGCTGCGCCGCAACGGCATCATCTCCCTGCGCAACGGCTGCGACGGAGAAGGTTCCTGCGGCCTCTGCGCCCTTCTCCTCGATGGAAAACTCGTCAACTCCTGCCTCATCCTCGCCGCCGAAGCAGAGGGACATGACGTTGTCACGATCGACCACTACAACAAAGATCCCATGTTGCGAACGATCCAGCGATCCCTCATCGACGCTTCCTGCGTCCAATGCGGTTACTGCACCCCCGCCGTGGCTCTTTCGCTGCGCGAGCTTCTTTCGCGTTCGCCCGAACCCGGCGAGGCGGAAATCGCCGATGCCTTGTCAGGCACGCTCTGCCGCTGCACCGGATACAAGCAGTATTTCGAAGCCGCCCGGCTCGCCGCGAAACGTCTGGCGGACCCTGCGTATGTCCCGCCAGCTGGTCCCGAATTCCGCCCCGACCTGCGCCACATCGGCAAGGACAGGGAAAAAGTTGACGCGGAGAACCTCGCGAGAGGCGAAAAGTCCTACGTCGAAGACAGGGTCGCGCCCGATGCTTGTCACCTCAAGGTGTTAGGAAGTCCCTATGCCCATGCCTGGGTCATCTCGGTGGACACGGCCGAAGCCGAGGCCATGCCCGGCGTCGTGGCCGTCCTCTCTCATCGCAATACGCCCGAGAGAGCGTACACGACAGCCGGCCAGGGTTTCCCCGAACCCTCCCCCTACGATCAAAGGATGTTCCCGCGCAAAGTGCGCCACGTCGGGGACAGGGTCGCCGCCGTCCTGGCCGAGACTCCCGAAATCGCCGCGGCCGCGCTTCGCGCCATAAAGGTCGACTATGAAGTCCTCCCGCCTCTGCTTTCGATCTCCGAGGCGAGGGCTCCGGAAGCTCCGGCTATCCATTCGGGCGAAATTTCCTATGTCTCGGGCTCGGCTCCCGAAGGAACGAGCAGCGCGGGCGACGGGCGCGACGACCCTGTCATCTATCAGTTTCCCCTCCACGCCGACCCCCACCGCAACCTCGCGGCGAGCGCCGCGGACGGAATCGGCGACTTGGAAGCCGGTTTTGCCGCCGCCGACCTCGTCATAGAGCGTAACTACAAGATGAACCGGGTGCAAAGCACGCCGCTCGAGCCCCATACGGTCTATGCCGCTATAGAGTCGGGCAGGCTCGTTCTACGCGCTTCCACCCAGGTACCCTGGCACGTCCGACGCATCGTTGCCGGGATCGTGGACATCCCCGAGCACAAAGTGCGCGTCATCAAGGAGCGCGTCGGCGGCGGCTTCGGGGCCAAACAGGATATCGTCGTGGAGGATATCGCCGGCTACCTGGCCTGGACGACGAGACGGCCTGTTTATTTCCGCTACACAAGGGAAGAGGAGTTCATCGCGAGCCGCACCCGCCACGCCATGGAAATCACGGTAAGGTTGGGCGCCAAGCGGGACGGCAAACTGACCGCGATCCTCATTAGGCTGGACGCGGATACGGGCCCTTACGGTCAGCATTGTCTCACCGTCCCCATGAACGCGATTTCCAAGAGCCTGCCCCTCCTTCTCTGCGACAACGCCCGCTTTGAGGTGAAATCGTACTACACCAACCTTTCTCCCGCCGGGGCATATCAGGGCTATGGCGCTCCGAAAGGCTCCTTCGCCCTGCAGACTGCCCTCGCCGAACTCGCCTGCGCCCTCGGCATGGACCAACTCGATCTTATCGAGAAAAACCGCGTACGATCGGGATCGCGCATAGAAATACTGCGCAGCCTCGGCGAGGGTCGCGAGGGGGCGGTCGTCACGCTCGGCCATTGCGGCTTGGGCGACATGATAGCGAGAGGCCGCGCCGCCTTCGGCTGGGACGCGCCCAAGCCTCAGGCCCCGGGGCCTGACTGGAGGATTGGCCGCGGCGCCGTGATAATCCAGCAAGGCTCAGGCCTTCCCGGCCTCGACGCCGCCAACGCCGAGCTGCGCCTCCTGCCCGACGGCAGCCTCCTTATGCTCTCGGGGGGCGCCGATCTCGGTACCGGGCTGGACACCATCACCGCCAAGGCCGCGGCCGAGATTCTCGGACTGGACATGAGCGACGTCACCGTCATATCCGGCGACACCGATACCACTCCCTTCGACAAGGGCGCCTACGCCTCATCGGGCACCTACTTTTCGGGAGGCGCCGCCCTCCGCGCCGCTGAAGACCTGCGGCGCAAGGTCCTGGCCGCGGCCGCGGGCATCCTCGGCGAGCCCCCCGATGCCCTCCGCATCGAGCCCCGCGGCCGCGTCGTAGGCGGCTCTGGTGAAATCAGCCTCGCCGAGCTCGGCCACCGCTCCGTCCAAGGCGAGGGCCTCGGCGAACTCTCGGGCTTCGGCACCTTCAAGACCGACCACGCCGCCTTCCCCTACGGCGCCCACTTCGTCCAGGTGGCGGTCAACCTCCGCACCGGCGAAACCAAGGTCCAGCGTTACCACGCCTACCAGGATTGCGGAACGCCCATAAACCCCGCCCTCGCCACGGGCCAGATCTACGGCGCCGTCCTCAAGGCCATCGGCCACTCCCTCTACGAGGAAATGCTCTACGACAAAGAGGGTCGCTGCCTCAATCCCCGTTTCCTGGACTACAAGATCCCGACCATCGCCGAAGTTCCCCCCGATTTCCACGTCGAACTCATGCCCGTCGAGGACGAGATCGGCCCCTTCGGCGCGAAGAGCGTCTCTGAAATTTCGGTGAACGGAGCGGCTCCGGCCATCTCGATCGCCATCCACGACGCCCTCGGCGTCTGGATGAGGGAATGGCCCTTCACGCCGGAACGTATACTTCGCGCTTTGGGGAAGCTAGAATAAGCGATAATAATGTTTCATAAGCTGGAATCCATCCGGAGCAAAAAATGAGCGCCTCGTCGATACGGGATAATCATAAAAAAGGAACGGTGGGTAATTTTCTTAAGGAACAGATAACCCCAGGCTCAAGAGTATCGATAGTCTCCGCGTATTTTACCATTTACGCTTATTTCGTCCTTCATGATAAACTCGACGAAATCGAAAACCTCCGTTTTCTCTTCGGCGAACCAAGCTTTATAAAATCCTTGGATCCACAGAAGCTCTCAAAGCAACAGTATAAGATCGAAGATGACTCATTGGTTATTCCTCCGGAAAAACGACTCTCGCAACGTTCGGTGGCCCTGGCTTGCCAGAACTGGCTTCGCGATAAAGCGGAAATTCGCTCTATGGTCAAGCCGAATTTTCTTCATGGCAAGCTCTACCACATCCACCAAGCTTCCGGCATCGTAAAGGCGATAGCAGGAAGCTCCAACTTCACGACTCATGGCTTGGGCCTCAACAACGCCAAAAACATCGAACTCAACATGGTCATCGATTCAGATCGCGACAGAGAAGATTTGATCGACTGGTTCGACGATCTCTGGAATGATGATTCTGGCTTGGTTGAAGATGTAAAGAACGAGGTGCTTCGGTATCTGGACCAACTCTATGCGGATAACGCCCCGGAATTCATTTACCTACTCACGCTCTACCACATTTTTTCCGACTATCTCGACGATGCGTTGAAAGGGAAGCTGCTCGATGAGCGAACTGGCTTCTATGACAGCGGCATCTGGAACACTCTCTATGACTTCCAGAAGGATGGAGTCAAAGCCAGCATCAACAAGATATTAAAGCACAATGGCTGCATAATCGCGGATTCCGTCGGTTTGGGAAAAACCTATGAAGCGCTCGCCGTAATAAAATATTTTGAACTGCTCAATTACCGTGTCCTTGTTATCTGCCCAAAGAAGCTTTCAGGCAACTGGACAATTTATCAGGCATCCCAGAACCATAGCCTCAATCCCTTTCCACAAGACCGATTCAGCTACACCACAATTTACCATACGGACCTAGGAAGGACCAAAGGAAAGTCGGAAGCCAATGGTATCGACATGGCATCTTTTAACTGGGGTGCCTATGATCTTATTGTCATTGACGAATCACACAATTTTCGCGGAAATGCTACATCGGAAAACAATGCGGATGGCGAGAAAAGGCTCAACAGAGCAGCATGGCTCCTTGAAAAAATAATAAAGGAAGGTGTTAGGACGCGCGTGCTCCTCCTTTCCGCCACGCCGGTAAATACCAGCCTAAAGGATCTGCGTAACCAGATCGCTTATATAACCGAAGGCCGGGACGACGCGTTAAGCGAACGCTGCGGAGTGCTGAATATCTCGCAGACCCTGAAAAACGCGCAGCTTCAATTCACCAATTGGGCCAACCCTAAAAAGAATCCCCGCCGAACGGTCAGCGGTCTCATGGAAAAACTGGATTCGGGCTTTTTCAAAATCCTGGATGAACTAACGATAGCCCGGTCACGGAAACATATACGCTCTTTCTATGCGCTGAATTCCATCGGCGAGTTTCCCGAAAGGGAAAAACCCACCTCCCTCTATCCGGAAATCGATCTCGCTCACCGATTCCCTTCTTACGACCATATAAACCAGCATATCCTTCAGTACCAACTTTCTGTCTTTAAGCCCTCGGCATATGTAAAGCACGAATTCGAGGCGAAATACGAAGCCATGGAGGGCGGAGAGTACCTCAATTTCAAACAGAAAGACAGGGAAAATACCCTCATCGCCATGATGAAGGTCAATTACCTAAAGCGCCTCGAAAGCTCCATCGAATCATTCGAGATCTCCCTCGACAGGACGATTCGCAAGATAGAACAGCTCGAGGAAAAGATCCAGGCGTGGCGAGAGCGCAGAGAAGGAGCGGCATCTTCCTACTCTGTCGATGAGACAGCCGATGAAAGCCTGGGCCTCGACCAGAAAGACGAAGAAGACGGCGATGACGATGATCTTTGGAAAGTCGGCAAAAAGCTCAAGTTCGACTTAGGCGACCTCGACCTGGAAGCATGGTCTATCGACCTTAAAAAGGACAAAGACCAGATGATCGCCCTCTACAACAGCGCCGCGTCAGTTACCGTCGAACACGATGCCAAGCTCTCTTTATTAAAGAAGGCCATTCTCGAAAAAGTGAAAAAACCCTTCAATGGCAATAATCGCAAAATAGTGATCTTCACCGCATTTGCCGATACGGCTCGATACCTCTACGACAGCCTCAAGGACTGGTATCGCGCCGAGACGGGGCTGCTTTTAGCGAGGGTTTCGGGGAGTGACTCCGAGACTACCTTCGGCCATAACGACTATGACGCCATCCTGACGAATTTCTCGCCGCTTGCGAAACATAGGGCACAACTTAGGAACGCTCGGAAGGAGGGCGAGATCGACCTTCTCATCGCCACCGACTGCATCAGCGAAGGGCAGAACCTCCAGGACTGCGATTTCCTCATCAACTACGATATACATTGGAACCCGGTACGGATCATCCAACGCTTTGGACGTATCGATAGGCTCGGAAGCCGCAATAAAAGCATACGGCTGGTCAATTTCTGGCCGACCCGTGATCTCGACGCCTATATCAACTTGAAAGAGCGCGTTGAATCCCGCATGGCCCTTGTCGATCTCACCGCTACAGGCGAGGATAACATCCTCAATACCGAACAGATACAAGACATCGTTTCCGAAGACCTGAAATACAGGAATCGACAGCTGAAGCAGCTTCAGGAAGAAGTGCTGGATCTCGAAGACCTGGACAACGCGGTATCCATCACCGATTTCAGCCTGGACGATTTCCGTATGGAGCTAACCCGATTCCTTGAACAGAATAGAAAACTCCTCGCCCAATCGCCTCTCGGCCTCTATGCGATAGTGCCCATACCTCACAGCGAGTCCTTGAGCGAATCCCAGCGAGAGATCGTGAAACCTGGAATAATCTTTTGTCTCAAGAGCCTTCGCGATGGAGAGGGCAGCGGCCAGGTAAACCCGCTCTCTCCGTATTATCTCGCCTATGTGCGAAACGATGGGACCGTTCGGTACAACTTCACCTCAGCCAGGCAGATACTGGAACTCTACAGACTCCTCTGTCAGGGAAAGAGCGAAACCCATAAAAAACTTTGTGAGCTCTTCAATGAAGAGACGGCAGGCGGTACAGTCATGGAGGCGCAGACGAAGCTTTTAAAAAAAGCGGCCGCCGAGATAGTCCATGCTTGCCAGAAACGGGAAGGGCAAAGGATTATATCGGGCGGGAGGTCGGTTGTCCTCCAATCGACTGAAAAGACAAATATCGGCCTTGCCGATTTCGAACTCATAACCTGGCTCATCGTGAGGGAAGCATGACCGACATCGAGAGGAAGCGCACTATACAGGATGCTATCTCGACCTTCACGAGCCTGAGCTTAAGCGATGCGGGGCTCGGGCTTTTATCAGCTCTTGGCTACCAATCCGAGCGCCGGACCACCCTGCCCTCTCCGACGCCTCTCCATTTTATCGATCTCTACGTTGCCGAGATTGAGAAATTCAAGAAAAGGGCAAGCATAGAAGACTGGGATTATGTGGATATCCTTTTTCAGCTGACGAAGGAAGATCTCAATTCACAGGGCCAGCTCTTTACAGGTTCCCGAATCGATAACACGATAATGGAAAGTTATCTCTTTGTGGTGGTTGGCCTTAAAAAGCCATATTGCCCGCGCGGTGTACTGGCCAGGATCACCCGCGAAATCAACAAACTCTTCCCCATGCCAGTCATGGTGCTCTTCAAGCATGGCGAAAATCTGTCACTTGCCATCATAGATCGCCGCCTCAACAAGAAAGACGACATGAAGGATGTCCTAGAGAAGAAAGTCACCTTGATCAAAGACATCCACATAAGAAGCCCGCATCGCGCCCATATCGAAATTCTCTTCGATCTATCCCTTGAAGAACTGGCGAAAAGACAAAATGTTCGCAGCTTCCCCGAACTGCACAAAGCCTGGAGAGTGACGCTCGATATAAGCGCCCTCAACAAGAAATTCTACCAGGAACTCTCCAATTGGTACTTCTGGGCGATGGATAGAGTGCGGTTCCCCGATGACGTCGAAAAAAACGCGGAGATAAGGAACAGCACGAACCTCATCCGCCTCATCACCCGCGTCATCTTTTCCTGGTTCATCAGGGAGAAGGATCTCGTTCCCGAGAGGCTTTTCGACTCGCGGCAGATGACCCGAATTCTCAAGGGCTTCCTGAAGGATGAAACCTCCAACACGTACTATCCCGCCATTCTCCAGAACCTTTTTTTCGGAACCCTCAATCAGCCGATGGACAAGCGAGGGTTTGCCACGGAAGGAGACTTCCCCGAAAACCAAAAGCACTATGGCGTAAAAACCCTTTACCGGCACGCTGAGCTCTTTGCTGTGGGGCAAGCCGAGGCGCTCGAACTATTCAAGAACATACCTTTCCTGAACGGCGGCCTCTTCGACTGCCTGGATAAGGACAATGATTCGGGGAAGGTTGTCTATGTCGACGGATTTTCGCGCAATAGCAAGAAGCAAACGCAGGTTCCCGACTACCTCTTTTTCGGAGAAGAGAGGGAGGTCGACCTTAATGAGATCTATGGTACTAGAGGAGCGCGGCACAAAGTCAAAGGCCTTATCCACATACTCGAGTCCTATAAGTTCACCGTGGCGGAGAATACTCCCGTCGAGGAAGAAGTAGCCCTGGACCCCGAACTTTTAGGAAAAGTATTCGAAAACCTTCTCGCCAGCTACAACCCCGAGACGAGGACCACGGCTCGCAACAAGACAGGCAGTTTTTATACGCCTCGTCCCATTGTCGACTACATGGTGGATGAAAGCCTTAAAAGCTACCTGCAGAGCCGCTTGATGCGGGATGCCTCAATGTCGGAGGAAGACGCTTCCGCGGGTCTCGAAATTCTCTTCATGTACACGGAAAAAGAACATGCCTTCACGGCCAAGGAACGAGACGTTCTCATCAAGGCCATCGACTCGCTCAAGATTCTCGACCCTGCCTGCGGCTCTGGCGCCTTTCCCATGGGCATACTCAACAAACTCGTATACATACTCCACAAGCTCGACGAAAATAACCAACTCTGGAAGGAAAGACAAATCAGCAGCGCCGAGTCGATCGACGACGCCGATATCCGTGAACGAACGATTGCCGATATTGAATCGGCATTCGCCCACAACGAGCTCGACTATGGAAGGAAGCTCTACCTCATCGATCACTGCATCTACGGCGTGGACATCCAGCCCATAGCCGTGCAAATTGCCAAGCTGCGCTTCTTCATCTCCCTCGTCATTGATCAGAATAAAAAATTTGAAGAGGTGAACCTGGGCATACGCTCCCTGCCAAACCTCGAGACAAAGTTCGTGGCGGCGGATAGCCTTATCGGGCTTTCCCGCCCCGAAGGCGGGTTGCTCCGGGACCCGGAGATTGACGAGGCCGAATCCATGCTCAAGGAGCTGCGACATCGGTATTTCAGCGCGAGAACCCGCACGAATAAGCTTAAAGCCCAGGAAAAGGACAGGGATCTGCGAAAACGCATAGAGACCTTGCTCATCGAAGACGGCATGGCACACAGGGAAGCCAGCAGGGTCGCGGCCTTCAACCCCTACGACCAGAACGCCCATGCTCCCTTCTTCGACCCCGAGTGGATGTTCGGCCTCGAAGACGGCTTCGATGTCGTCATCGGCAACCCTCCCTATGTCCAGATCCAGAGCTACTCGGGCAAGCCCGAACAAAAAAGCTGGGAAGAACAACACTACAAAGTGTGGGGAAAGACAGCCGACCTTTACTGCCTCTTCTATGAACGAAGCTTCAAGCTCCTCTCCAAAGGAGGTAGCCTCTGTTTTATCACCAGCAACAAATGGATGCGCGCCAACTATGGCAGGGCTATGAGGCAGTACTTCCTTGAAAACGGCAGTCTGCGCACACTCATCGACTTCGGCGACTCGCCCATCTTTGAAAACGCAACCACCTACACGAATATCGCCCTCTGGAGCCAGTCCAAGGGCTTACCATCGAAAGTTTGGGATCTCTCCAAAGCCTATGAAGCATCCTCCTCTCTCCCTGAACTGCTGGAACGCCAAGGCGAGGGGGAAGCCCTCTTCTCCCCCGAGAGTTTCGTCATCACCTGGGGCGACGAAGCGCGCATCAAGAAGCGCATCGAAGAAGTGGGCAAGCCGCTCAGGGATTGGGACATTTCAATAAATCGCGGCATTCTAACAGGCCTCAACGAGGCCTTCATCATCAATCAGGAGAAGTACGACGAACTCGTGGCGGCCGATCCAAAGAGCGCCGAAATACTCAAGCCCATACTGCGCGGGCGGGATATCAAGCGATACAAGACGGAGTGGGCCAGATTGTATCTGATATTCATCCCATGGCATTTTCCACTCCAAAATGACTCTTCAATCCAAGGTCCTTCCCAAAAAGCTGAACTTCGCTTTAAAAACACCTACCCCGTTATCTATCAGCACCTTCTTAAGATGAAAACACAACTGAGTGCTCGTAATAAGGCAGAGACCGGTGTGAGGTATGAGTGGTATGCATTGCAAAGGTGGGCTGCGGATTATCATGATGAATTTGAAAAGGAAAAAATAATTATTCCCTCTATGGTTAATAAGCCAGCTTATTTTTTTGATCCTTATCATTTCTATGGCAACGATAAAACTGCTATAATAACTGGAGTTAGCCTAAAATATATTTGTGCGATTCAAAACTCAGCCGTTGCCTGGAGCTACATGAGCCAAATAGCGTCATCGAAACAAGGGGGCTTTTTCGAAATAAAGCCGATGTACATCTCGCAACTGCCGGTGCCTGATATTAAGTATTCAAGCCAAAAACCTTTCGAGACTCTCGTCGACTGCATCCAATTCGGCCACGCCCATAATCTCGACTTCGAAGCGAAAACGCTCGAATCCCTCGTCGACGTGATGGTGTATGGCCTCTATTTTGAAGCGGAGATGCGAGCCGCGGGCTGTTATATCAACGAGAGGGTCGCGGAAGTAATCCACCCTTTCGCCGACAGCGATACTGACGAATTCAAGGCGAGCTATGTGAAGAAGCTGGCTGAATTCTGCGGCAGGGACCCCGATATCTATGCCGGGCTGATCCATAGTCGGAATGTAAGGAGCGTCGAAGTGATTCTTGGAGCGTTGAATCGATGAGTACATTTTATGAACTTGACATCATATGAACCATAGTGCATATTATTCATAGATGGCACATTGATGCCACCGAGGAATATCTCGAATGGTTTCGTGAGCTGGAGCCAGACGTCCAGGGTGCGGTGCTCTCGAAGGTTTTTCTCCTTGAAGCTTTAGGCCCGCAGTTGGGGCGACCTCATGCTGACACGTTAAAAGGAAGCAGGATTAAGAACCTCAAGGAGCTTCGTGCGAGGACGAGTGTTCATGTTCTTCGCGTTCTGTACTGCTTCGATGAAAATCGCCAGGCCTTGCTCCTCATAGGGGGAGACAAGAAGGGCAAGAACGAAAGGGACTTCTATAAAAGTCTGATCAAGTACGCTGAAACGCTTATCGAGCGATATAGGCAATGAAAGGGGATCGATATGGCAATCGTGAAGAACGCGATCCAAGCGATGGAAGGGATGATGCCCGAGGAACAGATTCGTCACGCCCGCAGCATTGCCGAGCGCGAAATACTCGCGATCAGGCTTGCCGAACTCAGGGAGCGTCGCGGCATCAAACAAACCGATTTCTCGGCATTCAGCCAGACCGCTGTGTCCAAGCTTGAGAAGCGTAAGGATATGAAAGTATCTACTCTTGTGGAATATCTTGATGAAATCGGCTTTGGATTGGAGCTACGAGTTTATCCAAAGGGCTCATTTGGTACGACTCAAGGCGAAATCTTGCTTAAGGTATGAACTATTGTCACTAAGCGTTAACGCAATTTCTATATAATAACTCGCAATTATTGCATATTTATTTTGACTTAGAAAACCACCGCCTATGGCGGTGGTAATGTACTGACTGGCTATGCCTACAGATAGCCAGGAGGTAAGATGAAGCTATGGGCAAATGGAAAAAGATTGCACATGTACTCT
>Ga0172375_10009373_pt1 | contig 12931 bp, 13 predicted proteins | sample LakKiv1m_FD_114537 | JGI IMG/M metagenome (GOLD analysis project Ga0172375, IMG submission 114537) | Freshwater microbial communities from Kabuno Bay, South-Kivu, Congo - kab_092012_11.1m | ecosystem: Environmental > Aquatic > Freshwater > Lake | place: Democratic Republic of the Congo... | reverse complement strand
GTTGGCGACGCCATCAAGTATATTGACGAAAAAAGCGCCAAATAATAATTAGATAGTTTAAAATAAACAATTTACCCCGCATTTTAGCTATGGCGGGGTAAATTATGTTAGATTAAATATGAAAAAGAGAGTAGTAGTCACAGGCTTAGGGGCAATTACGCCGGTTGGCAATGAGGTTTCCAGCTTTTGGCAATCTTTAAAAGACGGCAAAAGCGGAGTTGGGCCTAATACTAGCTTTGATGCCTCGGCTTTTGATTCACGGATTGCCGCAGAAGTAAAGAATTTTGACCCTACCCATTACGGCATATCTCTTAAAGATATCAAACGAACTGCCAAATTTGTGCAGTTTGCTATAGCTGCTGCCAAAGAGGCAATGGCATCTTCTGGTTTAGACGCAAGAAAAGAAGATGGGAGCCGTATGGGCGTAATCATTGGCTCGGGCATTGGCAGCTTGCATACTATTGAAGAAGAGCACAAGGTCGTGCTTAACAAAGGCCCTTCAAGGTTGTCGCCGTTTCTAATCCCCATGCTTATTGTGAACGAGGCAAGCGGAATGGTGGCGATTATCCATGGGTTAAAAGGCCCGAATTCTTGTGTGGCTACTGCTTGTGCTTCGGGTTCGCATGCCATAGGGGAAGCGTATAGGACTATTCTTTATGGAGACGCGGATGTAATGCTTACCGGAGGCACGGAAAGCTGTATTGTGCCCACTGCTGTAGGCGGTTTTTGCGCGTTAAGGGCGCTTTCTACCAGGAATAATGAACCTCAGAAGGCCAGCCGTCCCTTTGACCGGGACCGCGATGGCTTTGTTATGGCTGAAGGCTGCGGCCTGGTTGTATTAGAGACATTAGAACATGCCCAAAAAAGAAATGCCAATATTATCGCCGAAATTGTCGGCTATGGTGCTAGCTGTGACGCGTATCATATAACCGCGCCTGACCCTGATGGCGCTGGTGCTGCCCAGGCGATGACTATGGCTTTAAAAGACGCGCAGATGAATCCCGAGGAGATGATTTATATCAATGCCCATGGGACATCAACTAAATTAAATGATAAGATAGAGACTTTGTCCATGAAGAAGGCATTTGGCGGACATAGCAAGAAACTGATGGTTTCTTCCACAAAATCCGTAACCGGCCATCTTTTGGGGGCAGCAGGCGGAGTGGAGTTTGTGGCCTGTTGTTTGGCGATTAGAGACGGAGTTGTTCCTCCTACTATTAACTACGAAAATCCTGATCCGGAGTGCGACCTGGATTATGTTCCTAATATCGCGCGCAAGACTAACGTAACAACCTGCATGTCCAATTCTTTGGGATTTGGCGGGCACAACGCCTCTCTTATTGTAAAGAAGTTCAAGTAAATAACATATCCCCGCAGTTAAGCCTGCGCTTATTAAAATGGGTTATACAATAGCAGAAAAAATCTTATTGAAACATTCTGGCCAGAAATCAATCAGGCCCGGAGAATTCATCCAGGCTAAGGTTGACGTAGCTTTGGCTAATGATATTACCGCTCCTTTGGCTATTTCAGAGTTTAAGAAATCCGGGTTTAAGAAGGTGTTCAGCAAAGACAAAATTGTCCTGGTCCCTGACCATTTTGCCCCGGCAAAAGATTTAAAAAGTGCAAATCAATGCAAGATATTGGCTGATTTCGCCAAAGAGCAGGGGATAAAGAATTATTTTGAAATCGGATGTATGGGTATTGAACATGCCTTGCTCCCTGAAAAAGGAATTGTTTTGCCCGGAGACCTGGTTATCGGGGCGGATTCGCATACTTGTACTTATGGGGCTTTAGGGGCTTATGCCACCGGCATGGGCTCAACAGATTTAGCCCGCGCTTATATTGACGGCAAGTGCTGGTTAAAGGTTCCGGCGTCTGTAAAGTTTATATATAAAGGTAAATTAAATAAATGGGTTGGAGGTAAAGACCTTATTCTTTATACTATCGGCCAGATCGGCGTAGACGGCGCCCTGTATAAGGTAATGGAGTTTTCCGGCCCGGTAATCCGCAAGCTTGGCATGGATGATAGATTTTCCATGAGCAATATGGCTATTGAAGCCGGGGCAAGGGCAGGTTTAATTGAACCGGATGAAAAGACTAAGAAGTATGTCGCTGGTTTTAAGCGTAAGCCTAAATTTTATTATTCGGACAAAGACGCCAGTTATGAGAAAATATATGAATGGGATGTTACAAAACTTGAGCCGCAGGTAAGCTGCCCGCACCTGCCGAGCAATACCAAGCCGGTGAGCAGCCTTAAGAATATAAAAATTGACCAGGCGGTTATCGGCTCTTGCACAAACGGCCGGATTTCAGATTTACGAATTGCGGCTTCTTTGCTTAAAGGCAAAAAGGTGGCCAGGGGGGTCAAATTAATTGTTTTTCCGGCAACACAAAAAATTTATTTACAGGCGGTTAAAGAAGGCCTGGCGGAGATTTTTGTCAGCTCAGGCGGAGTTTTCTCAACCCCGACTTGCGGCCCGTGTTTAGGCGGCCATATGGGTATTTTAGCTGACGGCGAGGTGGCCATCGCTACAACCAACAGGAATTTCTTAGGAAGAATGGGCAGCCCGAAGTCATTTGTCTATCTTTCTAATCCGGCGGTAGCCGCAGCCAGCGCAATTACAGGGAGAATTACTCATCCCGATAAAATAAAGTAGTCATTGCGAGGAGCGTAGCGACGAAGCAAACTTAAGAATATGGTTATTAAAGGCAAGGTTCATAAATTCAGCGATGATATAAATACTGATGATATCATTGCGGCCAAATACCTGGTTTCTACTGATGCCCAGGAGCTGGGTAAGCATTGTATGGAAACTATAAATCCAACTTTTTCTCAGGCGGTCAGCCCGGGGGATATAATTGTCGCTGGGAATAATTTTGGCTGCGGTTCAAGCCGTGAGCATGCGCCTTTAGCGATTAAGGGCTGCGGGGTTTCTGCGGTAATTGCCAAAAGCTTTGCCGCCATCTTTTTTAGAAACGCGATAAATATCGGCTTGCCGTTTTTGGAGTCTGCGGATGTGGATAAGATTAATAATGGAGATATTGTTGAGATAGATTTAGCTACCGGAGTGATTAGTAATTTAACACAGAGCAAGCTATATAAAACACAAGCTTTTCCAAATTTCCTACAGGAGATTGTGGAAAGCGGAGGGTTAATCAATTGGGTAAAGAAGTCTACCAAATCGCAGTAATTCCCGGAGACGGAACCGGCCCGGAAGTAGTTAATGAAGGGTTAAAAGTTTTAGAGGAAGCCGGAAAGAAGTTCGGTTTTAAATACGAAACAAAATTTTTTGATTTCAGCGGGCAAAGGTATTTAAAAACCGGAAAACTCGTTGATGATAGCGATATCCAGGAATTAAAGAAATTTAACGCGATTTACCTGGGCGCGGTGGGTGACCCTGAGGTTAAACCCGGGATTATTGAAACAGGGGTTTTGCTTAAGCTGAGATTTGCCCTTGATCAGTATATTAACCTTCGCCCGGTAAAGCTTTATAACTCCGCGTATTGCCCATTAAAAGACAAAAAGCCTGAAGATATTGATTTTGTAGTGGTGCGCGAGAACTCCGAAGGCTTGTATAAAGGTATGGGTGAGTTTAAAGACAAGGGGACTAAAGATGAGGTAGCGATTCAAATTTCTTATAACACTCGGAAAGGAGTGGAGCGCTGCATCCGCTATGCATTTGATTGCGCACGCAAGCGTAATAAAAAGAAGAAGCTGACTCTTTGCGGCAAGACCAATGTTTTGACTTTTGCCTGGGATCTTTGGCAGCGCACGTTTAATGAGGTAGCCAAGGATTATCCGGACGTGACTACTGATTACGCCCATGTGGATGCCACAACTATGTGGTTTGTGAAGAACCCTGAATGGTTTGATGTTATTGTTACGGATAACTTGTTTGGGGATATTATTACTGATTTAGGCGCGATGATCCAGGGGGGGATGGGTATTGCTGCAGGAGGGAATATTAATCCGCAGGGCGTATCTATGTTTGAGCCTATCGGCGGAAGCGCGCCAAAATATACCGGTAAAAATGTGATTAATCCGTTGGCCGCGATCTGTGCCTGCGGTATGATGCTGGAAAATCTCGGTGAAGAGAAAGCAGCCAAGGCAATTGAGCAGGCAGTAATCGGGATTGTCAGTAAGAAACTGAAATCGCTGGCTGCCGGTAAAATGGGTTATTCTACCATTCAAATTGGAGACCTGGTAGTTAAGAACTTGAAGGGATAATTTTATGAAAAAATATAATGTCGCGGTTATAGGTGCTGGTGTGGTGGGCGTTGAAATGCTACGGGTCTTAAAACAGCGTAATTTTCCGGTTAACCAATTAAAGGTCTTCGCCCGTTCAGCCAGGAATATGGAAGTAGACGGGCAGGTTTATGCGGTTGAACCGATTTCAGCGGATGGTTTTTGCGGTATTGATATTGCTTTATTCGCCGGTACTGAAGGCGAGAAGGGCGCTGCGGTAACTTACGCTCCCGAAGCGGTAAAAAGAGGGGCAGTGGTTATTGACAATGGCGCTGATTTTCGTATGGACCCTAAGGTTCCATTGGTTGTCCCTGAGGTAAATGGCGCTGATGTTAAAAAGCACAAAGGGATTATCGCTAATCCAAATTGTTCTACTATTCAAATGGTTGTCGCGCTGAACCCTTTACATAAAAAATACCGGATTAAGAAGATTATTGTTACTACTTTACAGGCATCCAGCGGCGCCGGCAAAGCCGCTGTGGAGCAGCTGAATAATGAAAACACTAAGATTACCCAGGGTGGATTTAACAGCGTGCAGGCTGACGGCGTAAGTAAGTCTATGCCTCAGCAATTAGCCTACAATTGTTTTCCGCATATCGGCAGCTTTGTAGAGGGCGGATATACTAATGAAGAATGGAAACTGGTTAAGGAAACGCATAAGATTATGCATGCCCCAAAAATCAAGATTTCTGCTACTACGGTGCGTGTGCCGGTAAGAACCGGGCATTCAGAATCAGTTTATATTGAGACTGTAAAAGCGATTGACCCTGATGAAGCGCGGAAAATTCTCGCTAAGTCCGCCGGCATAGTCGTTATGGATGATTTAAAAAACAATCTTTACCCTATGCCTAAGGACGTAGAAGGCAGGGATGAGACTTTCGTCGGCCGTATCCGCCAGGATGCGTTTAACAAAAAAGGTTTATGGTTGTGGGTGGTGGCGGATAATCTGCGCAAAGGAGCCGCAACTAACGCCGTGCAAATTGCCGAAGTTTTAATTAAATAGAATGTCCCGCCAGCAGGAATTTTCCAAGGCTCGCTGCGGGATCCCGCAAACAAAAAATAATAAATGTAATTTGCGGGACTCTAATTTCAAACTTGAAATAGAATACGACGGTTCAGCCTACCATGGCTGGCAGGTACAAAATAAGATAAAAGCCAGCGCGGATTATAATCCTAAGAAGACAATCCAGTATGTTTTAGAGCAGGTGCTAAGAAAAGTCCTGCAGGAAGATATTAAGCTTATTGTCGCTGGACGCACAGATTCAGGCGTGCACGCCCTTTCGCAGGTTGCTAATTTTAAGAGCTCCTCCAGGATGCCCCTGCAGAGGATGCGTTGGGCATTGAATTGTTTATTGCCTGAAGATATAAAAATTACCCGGATAAGCAAAGCCTCTCCGGATTTTAACAGCCGGTTTTGCGCTAAATCTAAGCTTTACCGCTATTCAATCCTGAATCGTAAATATTCATCACCGCTTTTGGCATCCAGGGTTTACTTTTTTCATCATCCTTTGGATGTAGGGTTAATGCGAACAGAGGCCAAAGCGCTTTTAGGCAAGCACAACTTTACCTCTTTTCAAGCTACTGAGTTAAGGTATAGGAATCCGGTGCGTACTATTAAAAGCATCAAAATTACCAGGGGTAAAAGCCTCTTGCGTATTGATATAGAGGCCGACAGTTTTTTATATAACATGGTCAGGAATATCGCCGGAACATTGCTGGAGATAGGCAGGGGAAGGTTCCCGAAAGGGAGTATGCGCAAGATACTAGAAGGGCGCAACCGCAGGCTTGCTGGCCCGGCCCTGCCGGCAAAAGGGTTATGTTTAGTCAAGGTAAAGTATTAAAAAAAGATTTGACTTTATTTATTATTTTGGTATAATTAACTTTCTATGAAAAAGACATATACAGCCAGACCAGAAGATATTAAAAGAAAGTGGTATATTGTAGACGCCAAGGGGAAGATACTCGGAAGATTGGCGGTTAAGGTTGCTACTATCTTAAGAGGCAAGCATAAGCCGATTTTTACCCCGCATATTGATACCGGGGATTGCGTAGTTGTAATTAATGCCAGCCAGATCAGGGTTACCGGCCGTAAACTTAAGCAAAAGACTTACAGCAGGTATTCAGGTTATCCGGGTGGACAGCGCGAGGTAGTTTTGGAGACGCTTTTGGCTAAGAACCCGACTACAGTTATACGTTTGGCGGTGGAGAGGATGCTTCCTATCGGCCCTTTAGGCAGGGATTTAATCAAAAAATTAAGAGTTTATGCTGATGATAAGCATAAATTGACCGGTGTGAAACCGATTGTTTTGGAGGTTTAAAAAGTAAATGACCGAATCAACGAAATATACAGCATTAGGCAGGCGCAAGGAATCGACCGCCAGGGTTCGTATGGAACCTGGCACAGGCCTGATTACAATTAACGGCCAGCCATTTGAGAAATATTTCCTGCGCGAAACTGACCGGATTATCGCTAAGCAGCCTTTGGCTGTTACAGAAACTTCAGCTAAGTTTAATATTGCGGCCAGGCTTAACGGCGGCGGTTTAACCGGCCAGGCCGGCGCTTTGCGTTTAGGCATTGCCAGGGCACTTTTAATCGCGGATGCTAACTTTAAGGAGATTTTCCGTAAAAACGGATATTTAACCCGTGACCCGCGTATGAAGGAGCGTAAGAAGTACGGCTTAAAGGGCGCGCGTAAGCGCTTCCAGTGGACTAAGAGGTAGGAGGAACAACTCCTTTTATATAAAATTAATTTTCGCAAAAGATCCCGCTGGAAAGCGGGATTTTTTGTTTATATAGCATATAGGTATCTGCTAGTTTTCTCGCTCAGGTCGATTTCTTTACGCCAATGATCTTTCGTATTCCGGTGGCTGCTGAACTCGTAGTATTTGCTCTAGCAAATACTACTCAAACAGCATCGCCATCCCCGTTTTGTCGCTTCGCTCCACGGGGATACCCGGAATACTGAAAGCTCCATTGGCTAAAATCGACATTCGCTGCGAAAACTATCAAATACCTATATGCAGATATAATCAATAGTGTTGTGAGAAGGAAATGCTCGTCCAGGAGTGGTACCGCTATCTCTTAGTTCCGACGAGAAAAACCCTTGACGGGAGATGGATTTTATTCTATTATGATTTAATTATGCATTTGTCATTTTATCGATAGAAATGGAGAATAAATGATTATTAATGTTGGCATAATTGGCGCAACCGGGCATACAGGAGAAGTGCTGATTGAGCTCCTGCTTAATCATCCTAATGTCAGGATTGCCCATCTTTTTAATTCCGGCAAAAACGGACAAGGCAATCAGGTTATTTCTGACGTCTTCCCGAAATTCAAACACCGGCTGGATCTTTCCTGCACAAAACCCGATTGGAATAAAATTAAAAAAGACTGCGATCTGGTATTTTTGGCCCTTCCGCATACTGTGTCCATGAAATTTGTGCCGAAGCTTCTAAGCTTAGGCAAGAGGGTTATAGACTTGAGCGCTGATTACAGATTGAGCGTTCCGTCGGTATATGAGAAAAACTATAAAGTTGCCCATCAGGATAAAGCCAATTTAAAAAACGCAGTTTATGGCCTGCCTGAACTTTACCGGGCGAAGATTAAAACCGCAAAACTATTGGCTAACCCCGGTTGTTACCCTACTTCGGTTATTTTGGGGCTTGCTCCTTTGCTGGCGGTTGGTTTAGCGGATTTAAAATCAATAATTATTGACGCTAAAAGCGGAGTAAGCGGAGCGGGGAAGAAGCTGGAAAAGGAGTTTCTATTTTCTGAGATACAGGGCGATTTCAGGGCTTATAAAGTTAATGTCCATCAGCATGCCCCTGAGATAAACCAGGTGCTTTCAAAAATATCCGGCAAGAAGATGGATGTGGTCTTTGTCCCGCACCTGCTGCCGATTGAGAGGGGGATACTTTCAACAATCTATCTTAAGAAAGCCCCGGATGCTAAACTTAAGGTAAAAAACGCCACAGATTTATTTAAAAAGTTCTACAAGAATGAGCCGTTTATCCGTATTAAAGCGGAGGGGGTTTTCCCGAGGATTAAGGATGTGGTAAAAACTAATTTTTGCGATATCGGAGTAAAGGATTTCGGGGATACAATTATTGTTATCAGCGCTATTGATAACTTATTAAAAGGCGCTTCAGCTCAAGCAGTGCAGAATATGAATATTATGTATAAACTTTCAGAGACTGCTGGATTGCTATGAAAAAAGTCCTAAAGGCTTATTTACCTGCGGGTTTTAAGGCAAACGGCGTTGCCTGTGGATTAAAAAGATCCGGAAAACCGGATTTGGCTTTATTGTATTCCGAGTACCCGGCATTAGCCAGCGCGAAGTTTACTACTAACAGTATTATTGCCGCTCCGCTCATTGTTTCTAAAGAATACCTTAAGTCAAATAAGGCAATACGGGCTGTATTAGTTAACAGCGGAAACGCGAATTGCTTTACTGGAAAAGGCGGGATTAAGGATGCTCAGGCATCTGCCGGTTATGCTGCCCTGGAGTTAAAGGTTCCTAAGAAGAGCGTATTGGTAAATTCAACCGGGATTATCGGAAAGAGGCTGGATATAGCTAAGATTAAAAAGGCGATTCCGGAGTTAGTCTCCGGTTTATCCTGCGCTGGGATACAAAAGGCCGAAAAAGCGATTATGACTACGGATACTTTTTCTAAAGAGTTAACCTTAAGCTTAAAAATCGGCGCAAAGACAGTTAATATTTGCGGGATAGCAAAAGGGGCAGGCATGATTGCTCCGGATATGGCGACAATGCTTTGTTTTATTATGACCGACGCTAAAATTACCAAGCAGGCTTTGGATAAATCTTTGAGTGCTGCCGTAGATAAATCCTTTAACTGTATTTCCGTTGACGGCTGTATGAGTACTAATGATACGGTTCTGGTTTTGGCTAATGGAAAAGCGGGGAATAAAATTATTTCTGGAGGCAAAAATCAGAAAGATTTTTCAAAGGCCCTAGAGCTAATCTGCCTGGAGCTGGCCAAGATGGTGGTTAAAGATGCTGAGGGAGCCACTAAGTTTATTCAGATCGATGTTGCTCAAGCGAAGAATTTCCATGAGGCAAGAAAGGCAGCTTTGAATATCGCTAACTCCGCGCTTTTTAAGACCGCGGTTTTCGGCGAAAACCCTAACTTTGGCAGAGTAGCTGCGGCTGTGGGAGCTAGCGGTTTAAAGATTAATGAAAACCAGTTGAAAATAAACCTGGGTTCCTTAAAAGGCAAACAGGTTAAACTTACAGTGAGTTTGTCGCAGGGCAAGGCCAGCGCTACTGTCTATACATCTGATCTTACCCCGGGATATATAAAAATAAACGCAGAGTACAACTAGATACCCGGCGCTAATAGGTAGCATTGCGCCGGTATTGTGTTCGTACACAAGAAAGGAACAATGGAAGAAGCGATCAGGAAAGCGGATGTGTTAATTGAGGCATTGCCTTATATAAAGAAATTCCATAAAAAGGTAATTGTTATTAAGTACGGCGGAAGTATCATGAGCGACGCCAAGATCCGTAATGGAGTACTGGAAGATATTGTATTCCTCAATTTTATGGGGCTGCGTACAATCCTTGTGCATGGCGGTGGGCCGAATATCAGCGACCGTATGCGCGCTTCGGGAAAAAAGACCGAGTTTGTTGAAGGGATGCGGGTTACCGACGAAGAAACTTTAAAGCTGGTTGAAGAGGAACTGCAGGTATTGAATGAAATGATCGTTAAAGAGATCAATGACCTGGGAGGCAAAGCCGCCGGCCTAAACGGGAAAAACGATGATTTGATCCAGGTTGAGAAGAAGAAAACTAAAATAGATATCGGCTTGGTCGGAAATATTAAAGAGATCAATACTGAGTTATTAAATGAAGAGTTGAGGAAGGATAAAATAGTCGTAGTTTTGCCTATGGGTAAAGGAAAAGATAAGAAAACATATAATGTCAACGCGGATGAGGCAGCTGCCAGCATTGCCGCAAGTATCCAGGCTGAAAAATTTGTTTTGATGACGAACGTTAAAGGGATTATGCGCAATTCTGATGATAAAAACTCTTTTATTTCCACTTTAAAAGTTGAAGAAGTAAAGGGTTTAATTGATAGTAAGGTTATTCAGCAGGGTATGATTCCCAAGGTGAATGCCTGCGTGGTGGCGATAAACGGCGGAGTAAAGAAAACGCACATTATTGACGCGCGCACTCCGCATGGTTTGCTTTTGGAGATTTTTACTGATAAGGGTATCGGGACCGAGATTGTGAGATGAAATTAGAAGAGATATTTGAAGTTTATAAAGAAAATATAATGCCTACTTATAATAAGATGCCGCTTGTTTTTGTTAAAGGCAAGGGTTCGCGGCTCTGGGATATTACGGGTAAGGTTTACCTGGATTTCTTCCCGGGTTGGGGCGTAGGCAGCTTAGGGCATTGCCATCCCAAGGTTATGCAAGGCATACGTGACCAGGTAGGCAAGCTGATTTTTGTGCCGAATAATTATTATCATCCTTTTCAGGCAAAGCTGGCAAAGGAGTTAATTTACTGGAGTTTTCCGGGTAAGGTTTTTTTCGCCAACTCCGGGGCAGAGGCTAATGAGGGGGCGATTAAATTAGCCAGAAAGTTTGGTGCACCTGTTGGTAAATATGAAATCATTACCTTTGAGAATGCCTTCCACGGGAGGACATTGGCTACGCTTGCCGCTACGGGCCAGAAGAAATACCAGGATGGTTTCTGCCCTATGCCGGAAGGATTCAAGCAGGTTAAATTTAACGATATCAATGCCTTTAAACAGGCGCTTACCGATAAAACAGCGGCTGTCCTGCTTGAGCTTGTCCAGGGGGAAGGCGGGATAAATATCGCCGATAAAGATTTTGTCCAGGCGCTCAGAAAAATATGCGATGATAAGAAAATACTTTTGATTATTGATGAGGTGCAAACCGGTATCGGCAGAACAGGTAAAATGTTCTGCTATCAACATTATGGGATAACTCCTGATGTATTGACCCTGGCTAAAGCCCTGGGCGGAGGAATGCCTATTGGAGTTATGATAGTGAAAAAAGAATTCAGTGACTTGCTTACTCCCGGGATGCACGCTTCAACTTTTGGCGGCGGCCCGGTAATTTGTAAGGCGGCCCTGGGTGTATTCAAGGCGATACAGAAAGAGAAGTTGCTTAAGAATTGCCAGGATATGGGTGAATACCTTTCACAAAAGTTGAACCTTTTAAAAACAACTTTTCCCATAATCAAGGATGTGCGTGGTATAGGCTTGATGTTTGGTATAGAGATGAACATTGACGCAAAACTAATCCCGCTGAAGTGCGCCGAGAGGGGTTTATTGATTAATTGCACGCACGATAAAGTATTAAGGTTGATGCCGGCAATAAATATCAGCAAGAATGAAATTGACAAGGCAATAAAAATATTAGAGGAAGTGCTTAAGGAGTGCGTATAATGAAAAAAGACCTGCTTTCAATCGGAGATTTATCTTTAGCGGATATCAAAGCTATTTTTAAGCTTAGCCAGCATCTTAAAAAGGATAAAAAGAAATTTTCCAAGTCGCTTTCCGGCAAGAGCCTGGCCCTGCTTTTTCAGAAACCTTCAAATAGAACAAGGGTTTCTTTTGAAGTAGGCATGTATCAGCTGGGAGGAAAATCGCTTTATTTATCTCCCCAGGAGATTAATTTAGGGGTGAGGGAAACTATAGGCGACGTGGCTAAGACCCTTTCGCGTTATGTTGACGGGATTGTCTTAAGGACATTTGAGCATAAAAATTGCCTGGATATGGCTGCTGCCGCGACTGTGCCGGTGATAAACGGTTTATCTGATTTTTCACATCCCTGCCAGGCCCTGGCGGATCTTTTTACGATTCAGGAGAAGCTAAAGACGTTAAGAAAGGTTACCCTGGCTTATGTTGGCGACGGAAATAATGTTTGCAATTCCCTGCTTTTTGCCGCCGCTAAAACCGGAATGAATATTTCTGTTGCTACGCCTGAAGGCTACGCTCCTGTGGATAAAGTAGTAAAAGATTCACTGCTAATCGCCAAAGAAACAGGCAGCCGGATTGTAATTACCGAAGATCCGTTCAGCGCGGTTAAGGCCGCGGATGTAGTTTATACTGATGTCTGGGCGAGCATGGGGCAGGAGGAAGAAATTAATAAGAGGAAGATTATCTTTAAAGATTTTCAAATTAATGCTAAACTTCTGTCTAAGGCGGCAAAAAATGTTTTGGTTATGCATTGCCTTCCCGCGCACAGAGGCGAAGAAATAACTGATGAGGTTATGGAGAGCAGGAATTCAATTGTCTTTGACCAGGCAGAGAATAGAATGCATGTTCAAAAAGCAATCTTGATAAAATTATTAAGGAGTTAAGATGAAAAAGGTAGTGTTAGCTTATTCAGGTGGATTAGATACCTCTTGTATAGTTAGGTGGCTGAAGGAGAGAGGCTATGAAGTAATTTGTTTTGTGGCTGATTTAGGCCAGGGGCTTGGCCAGGGCGAAAGCTTTGAGGCAATCGAGGCCAGGGCTTTAGCTGCCGGGGCTACAAAAGTTTATATTCGCGATCTTCAGGAGGAGTTTATCAAAGATTTTATTATCCCGGCTTTAAAAGCAAATGCTATATATGAAGGTAAGTATCTTTTGGCTACGGCATTAGGCCGCCCATTGATCGCAAAATACCTGGTGCAGATTGCGCAT
>Ga0172375_10009371_pt1 | contig 12932 bp, 12 predicted proteins | sample LakKiv1m_FD_114537 | JGI IMG/M metagenome (GOLD analysis project Ga0172375, IMG submission 114537) | Freshwater microbial communities from Kabuno Bay, South-Kivu, Congo - kab_092012_11.1m | ecosystem: Environmental > Aquatic > Freshwater > Lake | place: Democratic Republic of the Congo... | reverse complement strand
GCTGATTGAAACAATCTACTTAGGTGGCGGAACGCCTTCGCTGCTTTCAGGTGAAGAACTTAATAGGATATTTGATACACTGTTTGAAACATTTCGTATAAGTAGAAATGCTGAAATTACGCTGGAGGCAAATCCTGATGACTTGACAAAAACAAAATTGCTGGAACTGAAATTATCACCTGTAAACCGCCTGAGCATTGGTATTCAAAGTTTCTTTGATGATGATCTGAAACTGATGAATCGTGCTCACAACGCTGCACAGGCAAAACAATGTATTAAGGAAAGTTTGCAGGCAGGGTTTGAAAATATTACCGTTGACCTGATTTACGGAACTCCTGGTTTGACGAATGAAAAATGGAAAAAGAATCTTAGAACAGTTTTTGATTTCAGCATTCCCCATCTTTCATCCTATTCTCTCACGGTAGAAAATAAAACACCGCTTGAAAGCTACATCAAAAAAGGGGAAATTAAGCCTGTGGATGAAGAGCAATCGGCTGAACAGTTCTTAATCCTGATGGAAGAAACCGCAAAAAACGGTTACGAACAATACGAGATTTCAAACTTTGCAAAACCGGGATTTTATTCTCTTCACAACAGTAATTACTGGAATGGAACAAAATATATCGGGCTTGGTCCTTCCGCACATTCTTATAACGGAAAATCCAGGCAGTGGAATGTTTCAAATAACTTCAGGTATATTAAATCAATAACGGAAAATATTATTCCCTGCGAAAAAGAAATGCTTACAAAAAGACAAAAATTCAATGAATATATTATGACAGGTTTGAGAACCTCAACAGGAATTAATCTTGAGATAATAGAAAAAGAATTTGGCAAGTATTTTCTGTATCCGTTTATTCCTGTCGTAAGCCGTTATTTTCTTGAAGGTAAAATTTTATATAAAGAAAATCGTCTTATTCTCACCACAGAAGGCAAGCTGATAGCTGACAGAATTAGTTCTGATTTATTCAGGTGATTTCAGAATATTATTTTTTTATTCTTAGTTTTATCCCCGTTATAAAAAATATTGTTTTGTAAATTCTATTCAAATCAAAATATTTTATGGAATTAAATCTTGACAGAATTGATTTAAAAATTCTTAAATTATTACAGGAAAACGGTCGCAAGACTAATGTGCAGCTCTCAAACGAAATCGGGCTTTCACCTGCACCAACTTTTGAACGGGTGAAAAAGTTAGAGAATTCAGGCATTATCAAAAGCTATCACGCAGTGGTGGAAGAAAAATTTGTTGAACTCGGAATTAAAGCGATGATCCAGATTTCATTGGTAAAGCAGAAAGATAATGCCATTTCCAATTTTAAAAAACAGATTGAAAAAATTGATGAAATTGTAGAGTGTTACCAGGTAACAGGTAATTTCGATTATTTACTTAAAGCAGTAGTAAAAGATATAACGGCTTTTGAAAAACTGATCGGAGATAAGTTAAGCAAAATCCCTGAAATAGGACAGATGCAGACGAATGTCATTCTCAGCGAAGTGAAAAAATCACCTGTTCTGCCGCTCAATTATGATTAACTAAACATAAAAACAATGTTCTTAAAAAAACTTCTACGCTATTTTTTTCAAGGGATGCTGTATGTGGTCCCGGTGGCAGTGACAATTGCAGTGGTATATAAAATTTTTGTCTTTTTCGACAGCTTTTTTGACGACCTGATTCCCATGAAAATACCTGGGGTGGGCATACTGATCCTTATTGTTGCCCTAACGCTTGCCGGATATATCGGCTCCCGTTTTATTTCAAGTACGGTGTTTTCTTTTTTAGATGAGCAGATTGAACGTGTGCCTCTTGTTAAATTAGTTTATGGCTCGGTTAAAGATTTAATTTCTGCTTTTGTTGGTAATAAACAGCGTTTCGGGAAACCGGTGATGGTGAAGATGAATGAACTTTCTGAAGTTTACAAATTAGGATTTATTACCCAAAAAGATTTAACAGAACTGAATATTCAATCAGGGTTTGTAGCCGTTTACTTTCCGCACTCTTACGCCTTTTCAGGAAATCTTTTTATCGTTCCTGAAAAAAATGTGCATGAACTGGAAGCGCCTTCTTCTGAGATTATGAAATTTATTGTTTCGGGTGGAGTTACTGAGGTTGATAAACCTTCATCACTTGATTCATCAACACCTATCGAGGAAAATTAAAGCCAGCCTTTCCCTGCAATATCTTTTGCGTGGTAGGTAATAATAATGTCCGCTCCGGAACGGGCAAAGGCGAACATATTCTCCATCACAATTTTTTGTTCATCAACCAAACCGTGTTTGGCAGCGATTTTCACCATGCTGTATTCACCTGAAACGTTATAACAGGCAACGGGCAACAGCGTGTTATCTCTCAATTCCTTTATTACATCAAGATAAGCGAGTGCCGGTTTCACCATCAGGATATCCGCGCCTTCCTCTTCATCCATCAGCGATTCCTTTAAGGCTTCTCTTCCGTTTCTGAAATCCATCTGGTATGATTTACGGTCGCCACTGGAAGGCGATGAATCTGCTGCTTCGCGGAAAGGACCATAATATGCGGAGGCGAACTTGGTGGAGTAAGACATGATCGCGGTATTCTCAAAACCATTTTTATCTAAAAGGTTCCGCATCGCAAGCACCCTGCCATCCATCATATCAGAAGGAGCCACCATATCAGCCCCTGCCTGTGCATGGGCAAGTGCCATTTTTGCCAGCACTTCCACACTCTTGTCGTTCTGCACATAAGCATGTTCAAGTATTCCGCAATGTCCGTGCGTGGTATAGGCGCAAACACAAATATCGGTGATCACATAAAGTGCATCTCCGAATTTTTTTTTCAGCTCACGAACCGCTTTTGCAACAATAGAGTTTTTATTGTAGGAAGAAGATGCATCCACCTTCTTTTCTTCTCCCACGCCAAATAACAATACTTTATTGATGCCGTTTTTCAATCCTTTTTCAACATCCTTTAATAACAGGTCAATTGAAAAATGGCAAACCCCCGGCATGGCTTTTATTTCTTCAGCAATGTTTTTTCCAGGTACCACAAAGTAAGGATAAACAAACATCTCTTTGCTCAGCCGGGTTTCAGCAACAGCATTCCTGATAATAGGATTCTTTCTTATTCTGCGTGGACGATATATCATGTTTTTGAATTTTAGGACTGCAATATTAAGGATTTTCACCAGCTAAAATTACCCAATAATTTGTCTGACATTATTATGACCATTTATTTTTAATTTTATTGATATTTTGTTTGGAACAAAAAAGATTTACTTTTGCTCTCAGAAAACAAAACATTAATTAATAAATAAAAAAAAATGAAAAAAATCTACTTAATGGCAGCAATATTATTTTCAGGTGCATCATTATTTGCACAGGGAACGCTGCAAAATGCAAGCCCCAGAGGGGAAGTTAAAAGAGTAATGCCTGTTCCGGTTAACAGTCCTGCTGATGCATCAACCCCTACAGATACAACAGGGTGGGCAGTTTCCGGGAACTATGCTCCCGATTTTGCGGGCATCAGTGGTGAAGTTGTAGCTTTTGGTTACAGCGGAGGCGGTTGGGTTTATGGAAACAACCTTGATGGTTTAAATGAATGTGCGCAAGGTTATCTTAACATCAACCAGGCTACCTTGGGAATTGAAGAAGCGCTACTTCTCTTTGTTGGCAAAACCAGCGTATCAGGAAGCGGAACTTCAAAATGTGTAGTTAAAGCCTGGACTATGGCAGAAAACAAAGCAAGAAATACAGACGGTGCTGGTGGTCAGGCTATGAACTCTCCGGGACCAAACCAATTGAAGGCATCAGTTGATTTATTCTTCGATGATATTGATACAACCTTCGGAAACTGGAATGTAGTTACTTTTCCTACCCCTGTATTCATCAATGGTACTGATTTCGCAATTTCAGTGGATTTCTCTAACCTGAATACTGCCCAGGATACTGCAGGTCTTTTGTGCGATCAGATTGGAGATGCTGACGAACTGGATTATGCTTTCCATAAATACCAGGGCGCATGGTATGTTACAGACTTTGCTTTCAGCCAAAGCGGAACAGGTGATGTAAACAATGACATCGCTATTTTTGCAGTAATTGATGAAAACTTTGTCGGCATTGACAGCCCTGAGTTTTTCAACGGAATGAAACTGAGCCAAAACAAACCAAACCCGATGAACGGAAACACAGCTATCCAGTATGAACTGGAAAAATACTGTGATAATGTTCAGTTAGAAATTTTTGATGTTCACGGAAGAAAAGCAGTTGTGGTTAATGAAGGCGAAAAAGCTGCCGGACGTCACAGCATCAATATTGAAAGCAGTAAACTTTCTGCAGGAACTTATTACTACTCTTTAAAAGCCAACGGAAACAGGCTTACAAAGAAAATGGTGGTAGTGAACTAAGAAAAGAGTCCCTCATCATTTCCCTAAAGGGAGAAATAAAGCCCCGGTCCAAAATGCCGGGGTTTTATTTTTTTATTTTTTGTTCCCGGCTACGCCCGAACTGACAGTTTATATCTTTGCGCCAAAATACAAGAGCATGAAAAAGAAAACTCCAAAAGAATCATTAGCTATTTTAACAGAAATGGTTTTACCCAACGATACCAATACACTTGGCAACCTGATGGGAGGTAAGCTCCTTCACTGGATGGATATAGCCGCAGCTATAACTGCACAACGTCATTGCGGGCGGGTAGTGGTAACAGCATCAGTAAACAACGTAAACTTCAACCAGTCAATAAAATTGGGAGAAGTGGTAACACTTGAATCAAAAGTATCACGCGCATTCACATCAAGTATGGAAATTTTTATTGATGTGTGGGTAGAGAACAATGTAACAGGAGAAAGGAAAAAAAGCAACGAGGCAATTTACACGTTCGTTGCTGTTGACCAGGTTGGAAGACCGATCAATGTTCCGGAAATTGAGCCGGAAACACAACTTGAAAAAGATAGATATGCCGGTGCTTTGAGAAGAAGACAACTCAGTTTAATACTGGCAGGAAAAATGAAACCTGAAGATGCTACTGAATTGAAGGCATTATTTTCTCAATAAAGAAGATAATGATGATTATCTTGTATAAACCGCAGTAACATTTTGAATTCCTCCGGCAGAAACTGTGTAATTCATGTTAATTGTTGAACCGCTCAATATTCCCGATCCGGAAATGTTCAGATTGTCCACTGTCTGAGTATTAATTTGAATATGGTTTTCGTTTATTATGCCTACTGCATAAATAGTTTGACCAAGATCATTAAAATTATAAAGAAAGACTGAATCCTTATTTGTTGGTGATTCGGTAATCGTTACATTATATTGTGATTGTCCGAATACAGAATTGTCTTCTTCGCAAAACCATGTTCCTGAAAAATCATAAGGCTGTTCTGTGGTGCATGAAGCAAGCGCAAGAGAAACGCTGAGCGCAACCATTGCAATTTTATTTCTGTAGTTCTTCATAATGAAAGTTTTTGTCGGAGAAGTCAAATTTGATGCCATAAAAATAATAAACGACTTTTACACCCTAATATTATTCTTATGAATTCAGAAAAAACAGGATTGGTAATTTATGGCGCATACGGCTATACCGGTGAATTAATTACTGAAAACGCAATAAAGAAAGGCATGAAACCCTTGCTTGCCGGAAGAAATGAAGAAAAGCTGAGCGCGATTGCCAACCGTTTCGGGTTAGAATATGTTGTGTTTGATGTGAACGAAAAGGAAAAACTTTCTGCCTGCCTTCAAAACAAAAAAGTGTTGCTGCATTGTGCCGGACCTTTTGCGCATACTTATAAGCAAATGATAAATGCCTGTCTTGAAACACAAACTCATTATCTTGATATCACAGGCGAGATAGCGGTATTTGAAGGCGCGGCAGCCATGAACGAAAAAGCTAAGAGCGCAGGAATAATGCTGATGCCCGGAACAGGTTTTGATGTGGTGCCGAGCGATTGCCTTGCTGCTTACCTGAAACAGCAATTGCCTGAAGCCACACATTTAAAACTTGCATTTACAAGTTTGGGAAGAATGTCGAGAGGCACTTCACTTACCATGGTAGAAAATCTTGGTGCAGGAGGAGCAGTGAGAAAGAATGAAGAAATCATTAAAGTAGCCAACGCTCACCGGGTGCAGGAATTCCCTTTCGGAAATAAGAAAATCATTTGCGCCACTATTCCCTGGGGAGATGTTTCAACAGCATATTACAGCACCGGTATTCCGAATATTGAAACCTACATGTCTGCTTCTCCTTCCATGGTTAAATCCATGAAACTGGGAAATCATATTGGTTGGTTGTTATCCTCTTCAGTGGTTCAGAAATATATGAAAGCACAGGTAATGAAACGCAAACCCGGACCTGACGAAAATGAACGCAAAACCGGGTATAGTATTTTTTACGGAGAAGTTGAAAACGAAAAAGGAATAAAGAAATCAGCCGGACTTAAAACACCTGAAGGCTATTCGCTCACAGCGGCAACCGCGATACTTATTGCAGAAAAAGTATTAACCGGAAATTTCAAAGCCGGGTATATGACTCCATCGCTGGCTTACGGGGCTGATCTTATTCTTGAAATACCCGGAACACAACGTTATAATATTTAATCAACGTAACTAACCTTAATCATATTGGCTAATCCGCGCTCGCTGATAGGGATGCTGGCAATATTGATGACAATATCTTTTTCTTTCAGCAGTCCCATTTTTTTCAGGCGAAGTTTTGTGTCAGCAAAAGTATGGTCGGTGCTTACATATTTATCGTAGTAAAACCCGCGTACGCCCCAGACTAAGTTAAGCATATTCAGTATGCTCTGGTTGTCGGTGAAAATAAGAATATTGGTATTCGGGCGGAAACTTGAAACCTTGAAAGCTGCATAGCCGCTGTGTGTCATGGTGATGATAGCTGCGGCATTGGTTTGTTTTGCCAGCAGGCTTGCATTGTAGCAAATACAGTCTGAAAGAAACCGTTCGGTTCCCGGAACAGGAAGATGCTCGCGGTTGTAAATATCTTCAAACCCTTCAATGTAATCAATGATGGAACGCATGGCTTCCACCACCTTTGCGGGATGATTTCCTACTGAGGTTTCACCGCTGAGCATGAGTGCGTCAGCGCCATCCATCACAGAGTTGGCAACATCATTTACTTCTGCTCGTGACGGACTGATATTGGTAATCATGCTTTCCATCATCTGTGTTGCAATAATCACCGGTTTGGCAGCTTCCAGGCATTTCTTAACAACCAATTTCTGTATCACCGGAACTTTTTGCATCGGCACTTCTACACCCAGGTCTCCGCGTGCAACCATGATGGCATCGGTTTCGGCTATAATCAGGTCAATATCCTGTATGGCTTCAGGCTTTTCAATCTTTGCAATTACCTTGGTGCTTTTTCCGTGTGCGGCAATTAATTGTTTCAGTTCAATAATATCTTCTGCTGAGCGCACAAATGAAAGTCCTATCCATTCCACGTCAAAGCTCAAAGCAAATTCCAGGTCTTTTTTGTCTTTGTCGGTAAGGCAGGGCAAAGAAATTTTTGTGCTCGGAAGATTAACCCCTTTTTTTGAAGACAATATTCCGCCATGCGTAACCAGCGCTTTCACTTCATCTTTCCGGTTTGTTTCAATAACACTCATCACAATTTTCCCGTCATTAATCAGTATCTTGTCATCCACCTTTACATCCGAAGGAAATTGCCGGTAGGTGAGATAAAGTTTCTTTTTTGTTCCAAGACATTCATGCGTGGTAAAAACAATTTCATCCCCATTTTTTAATTCAATTTCATCAGCCCCGGTGCTGTTCTTTTCCATCTCGCCAATCCTGATTTTTGGTCCCTGCAGGTCAGCAATAATACCGATGTTGTAAGGCTTTTCAGTATTCAGCTTCCTGATGATGTCAATAATATTGCGGTAGAAATCATAACTTCCGTGTGAAAAATTGAGCCTGCAGATATTCATCCCTGCTTCTGCCATTTCTTTCAATGTTTCATAAGATGAAGAAGCAGGACCTATGGTGGTGACGATTTTTGTTTTGTGGTAATTCATTTTGTCTTTTATTTTATCCTGAATGCTTTAAGTAAATCTTCTTTTTCCTCTTTTTTCTTCTTTTGAATGGAAGTATAAAAAAGCGGGTGCCCGTATTTCAGGTTCTCCGGGTTAAAAGGAAATGCCATCAGCACCTGCGGGATACTGTTTATTTTCTGAACCAGGTCATCGCTTTCAGCTTCGCTGTTCAAACCATATACCTGCAAAATATAATCAGCCTGTTTCAGTTCAGGTGCAAAATATATTTTCCCTATTTTGTTGGTGAGCAAATAGAACTCCTGCAAAAAATCTTCGTTGTTAAAATAATAACGTGAAAAAGAAATTTCATTTCCCGGACCGGGAATATCTTCTTCTTTCTGCATATCAATTCCTAATAGCTTATTGATTTCCCAGCAAAGGCGGTAATCTTTCTGGTGGCACGAGATGCCAATAACAGCAAAGGAATCTTCTTTTTCTTCTTTCCAGTCAAGGACTAATTTTGCCATTAAAAAAAATAAATCTTGGGGTTGAAGTTAGGGCTTAAAAACGAGGAGAACAAAAAACACCTGCCTCAGTTATAAACATAAACCACAGGACAGCACATATATAAATGTTCATTTGTTCACTGAGAAAAGAAAAAGCCCCGCCAGGTTCAAAGGCGGGGCTTTTGTTTTTGCCGCATAACAAGGTTATGCAGGGTTAACAGGTGCCGGAGGCGTTCCAGGATCAGTACCGCCAGGTTTTTTAGTTCTTCCTTTGCGGGTGCCTTCCACCACTGTAAATCCCCAGTCACCGAGCTTCTGCTCGTTGCCTCTGAATTTACCCAGCAACACATCAATCACCGAGCGCAGGTAAAAATCAACCGTTCCTGTCGTTTCACTGTTCTGCTCTTCACTCAAACCAAGCGCAAGATCACGATTCTCCGTAGCAGTAACAGCGTCCTTGTGCAACTTCACTGACAATGCATCAAACACTTCCCCACTCGCTCTTTTACCTTCCATATCTGCCATGTTAACGTCATTCAGCGGACTGGACATTCCATCTGCCACATGCTTGTCATAAACTAATTTCGCAAGGTCTATGATTTCCTTTGGATTGGTAGGAACCACCACTTTCACAGTTTTAATAGCCATCTTAATAGTCTCCTTTTTACAAGTGTATTTATCCGCCTGTTTCAGTACTTCACATTTCCTACATCCGGCACGCTGAACCAACGTGTTTTTTTACCCGGTCACGCTCTAAGGCGTGAGCAGACGGCTTATCTTGACTTGTGGTAGAAATGTTTCATCGGTTTATATTAATGCTGCCTGTAAATCCAATTATTATGCCAAAACAAAAAAAGCATTAAAAGGAAGCTCCAAGCTCCAAAATCCAAATTCCAAGAGAAGAACATAAACCCTGAACCTTTATATACAAACCCACTGCCTTTATATACAAACCCGGAACATTTATATATAAATCCTCTGCCTTTATACATAAACCCTGAACATTTATATATAAACCCACTGCCTTTATATATAAACCCTTAGGATTTATATATAAACCCTGAACATTTATATATAAACCCACTGCCTTTATATATAAACCCGGAACCTTTATAGAAAAACCCTTAGGTTTTATATATAAACCCTGAACCTTTATATATAAAACCATTGGTATTATGGAAAAAGGCAGGGCTTTTATAGAAAAGGGTAAGGCACCATGCAATAATAACAAGTCCTTTGTTTTTCTTTCAGTATTCGAGGTTTTCTACTAATGCTACTTTGTGGTTTTAATGAGTGAATTCGTCTATCCAGTTTACAACGGTGAGGGTTAAGAAGTAGGCGTTACCTTCGGTGATTTTATAGTGAAAGCCCATGTTGTTTAATTTCTTTTCAAAATTAGTACTTTTGAAAAGAAATTAAACTATTGTTATGGATAATGAGCGCATTGCAAATGCTTGTTCTCAACGGTCGGGATTGCAAATCCCGACCAGCGCACACGTGCCTTCAACAAATGCAGGAACATCCGGGGCAGCGGGGCATAGACTTTGACATCAGTGATAACATTTTTAACGGAGGAGGTTCGGGCTGGAATTTAGGTGTTATTAATGAAGCCTGGGCAGGGGGCGGGAAGGTGCATCATAATACTTTTAACAAGTTTGCTATTGGTAACCAGGTGGAGCTTGATAACCCCGCACTCAAGATAAGCTGCAATACTTATGGTGGAGGAAGTAATGATAATAGCTTTGATTGGTTTATAAACCCTGAAAACCCTGGCTATTCTTTTGGTCCGCAGGGAACGGGATGTGATGTAGATGATGATGTTAGAGCTGGAAATGAATTTAATGATAATAGTAATCCACGGGTAGCAAGTTGGGCGCAGCCATTTTTGTATTATCATACTGATGCACTAAACTCACCGCCTAATGCTCATCCTGATGCAAATAATATTTCGCCTTGGTTATGCACTAATATACCAAATGACCCAAGTTGTGTAAGTTCAGGCGAAGGAGATATAGAAGGAATGCTTACAGTATGGGGAACATTAAAGAATACTATGATTACACTGAAAAGCGAATATGATACAGTGTTTACTTATTTAGACAGCAATTATAGTGATACTTTATTGGCGCATATTGCAGATACAGGATACAGCAATAGTACGCTTACTTCTGATATGCTTGCTCATTCATTCTTGTCAGATGAGGTAATAACTGAAGCCTGCGACAGGTTGCCCTTCTTTACTGATGCTCAGTTTAAAAATATTATCATCAGCAACAGCCCGGTAAGCTGGACAGTATGGCAGAAAGTGCAGGAACGTTTTGAAGCGAGCGCAGTTTATCCTACCCTTAGCCAGGCTTATATTGATACCATTACCAGCGCCCAATTAACGGATACATTAAGGACACTGACTACTATCAACCGTGAAATGGCGGTAATTTACAGTGATGCGGACAGGATTATCAATGATATTGTATATCTTTACGCTGATACCAATGATATAGTTGGCATGATAACATTCCTTAATGATAGTTGTGCAGATCAGCGACATAAAAAGCAAGCCATCAGTATTGCGCTTGCTGGTGATACTATAAGCTGGTCGAGGACTTTATTGGATAGCCTCTCATTGGAGGATGCCAATGATACAGCTTTTTATGAGTTTTACAATATAGCCATAGCTTTAGCCGAAGATACATTAACATGGTTTGGTATAGATAGCACACAAAAAGCTATGATTATAGAATTAAGTGAACAGGATTATGAAACTAAACTGAATGCACAAGCTGTATTGGCATTGGTTTATGACAGTGTGTATGAACGTATTCCTGAAACTATACCTGAAATCAGTGGTAAATGGGATGGAGAAACCCCTCCTGTGCAACAGCAAACACCTGAAGAACAAACATCTTTTCTAAACAATATCAAGGTTTATCCTAATCCGTTTACTAATTCCTTTAACATAAATTATAGTTTTGAGGAAAAGGTGAATGAATTGCGTTTTGAAGTATATGATGTTACGGGTAGATTGGCGAAACAGGAAATAATTAAAAATACCCAAACAAATACTATTTCAATAGATACAAGCCCCTGCATGGGTATGTTCTTTCTGCGGATTATTGCAGATGGTAATCAAGTCCATTTTCATAAACTTGCATGTATAGACAGATAAAATTCATACTGTTGTTTATTTTGATAAACTGGTTGCCCCTTTCGGGACAACCAGTTTATTTTGATAAACTTTATGATAAAGGGGAAGGGGAGTTGCTTGAACTAATAAATAGAGGGGCAATAATAGAAAGAAACTGGGGTTATTTAGCATATACCGAATCAATTGACTTGGGGATAAATACAACAGATATTTTATTAATAAAAACAAATTTTGAAGGAGATACGATACAGCAATTAATAATTAATGATGACACTGCTTATTACGCCAGATTACAAAATTTTTTAACTATTAACGATTCATCATTTATTGGTCTTTTAACAAGTTACGATTTAACCTTAAATAATGCAGGAGATTATGGATTAATAAATTTTACAGAAAGCGGTGAAGTTGTCTGGCAAAGAAAGTATGGCTCAGATACAACACAAGAAATATCACAGAGATTTATTAAATGCTCGGATAAAGGTTATGCTATCATAGGTCAAATAACATGGGGTGAGGATGAGGATGGCGATATGTATTTAGTAAAAACTGACAGCATAGGCAATTTTGAATGGGATAATTATTATGGTGGAAGTTTATTTGAAGCTGGAACCTCTTTGCAACAAACAACAGACAAGGGTTTTTTATTGCTTGGTTGGTCGAGAACATATGGCGCAGGAGAAAGAGACTGGTATTTAGTTAAAACAGATAGTATGGGTAATGAAGAGTGGTTTGAAACTTATGGAGATGTGTTTAGCCAATCTCCTGAAACAATAATTGAATTGCAAGATGGCAATTATTTAATGATAGGCGGTGGTGGAAACGGAGGAGGCAATGCAACAAAGGGAAGAATGATAAAAATAAATCAACAAGGAGAAGTAATTTGGGAAAAAGATTATACCTATCCAACCGGCACAGGAAGCAACAGACTTGTTCAAGGAGTAGAATTATCAGATAATTCTTTAGTTGTTGCAGGATTTACAAATAAAGCGAGTGAAGGGGATGCCGGTTGGCTTGTAAAAACTGATAGCGCAGGCAATTTGCTTTGGCAAAGAAAATATAATATGAATCAATATCCCGATTTGTTTTACTCTGTTATACAAACATCAGACAATGGTTTTCTTTTGGGCGGTTCTGGTCTAAATTTAGCTACTCTAAATCAAGATGCGCGATTATGTAAGGTAGATAGCATGGGTTGCCCTTATGCCGATTGCACGGTTGGAATAGATGAAGCTGATAATACAAAAGTGGTGGCTGATATTTATCCTAATCCGGCAAGTGAGTTACTTAATGTAGAATTTCAGAATGTGGAAG
>Ga0172375_10009369_pt1 | contig 12933 bp, 11 predicted proteins | sample LakKiv1m_FD_114537 | JGI IMG/M metagenome (GOLD analysis project Ga0172375, IMG submission 114537) | Freshwater microbial communities from Kabuno Bay, South-Kivu, Congo - kab_092012_11.1m | ecosystem: Environmental > Aquatic > Freshwater > Lake | place: Democratic Republic of the Congo... | reverse complement strand
CATAAAAAAACAAAGTGCAATAAATTTCATTTGCATTACCGATTCTGCTATAAATGATGTAGCAAAAAAAATTGCTAACTCAAACTCTGTATTAATTCATACATCGGGAAGTACCGATATAGAAGTTCTAAAAAAATACACTAAAAATTGTGGCGTATTTTATCCTGTACAAACATTCAGTATTCAAGCTATTCAAGACTTTTCAAAAATAAATGTATGTGTTGAATTTTCGAATAAAAATGTATATAACATTCTACAAAACATTGGTAAAAAATTAAAAGTTAACCTTATAAAATTAAATTCTTCACAACGGTTAAATTTACATATTGCAGCTGTATTTGCTAATAATTTCACTAATCACATGATGGCAATTTCTGAAAATTTATGTTCGTCAAATAAAATAGATTTTAACATTCTGAAACCTTTAATTTCTGAAACATTTGAAAAAATAAAAAATAATGCCCCATATAATGTTCAAACAGGTCCTGCTTTACGGAATGATAAAAATATTTTAAAAAAACATTTAATTGAACTTAAAAAAAACATAAATTACTTTAAAATTTATAGCTTTGTAAGCAAAAGCATTGCAGAAACATATAATAACAAATTAGATGAGTAATTATAAAGAGCAACTAATTAATATAAAGGCATTAGTATTCGATGTTGACGGCGTTTTTTCGGGAAATATTATTTTAACTGAAAGTGGCGAACAGTTGCGAACTATGAATATAAAAGACGGCTATGCTATTCAGCTTGCCGTTAAAAAGGGCTTTCAAATTGCAATTATAACTGGCGGCTATTCCGAGGGTATAAAAAAAAGATTTGAAGGGTTAGGCGTTAAAGACATTTTTATGAAATGCGACATTAAAATTAATGCATTTGAAGAATTTATAACAAATCACAAAATAGATTATTCTCAAACACTTTACATGGGCGACGATATGCCCGATTTTGAAGTAATGAAAAAAGCCGGATTACCTGTATGCCCTAATGATGCAAGTGTTGAAATTAAAAACATTTCAAAATATATTTCTACATACAACGGCGGTTGCGGCTGTGTTCGTGATGTTGTTGAGCAAGTGTTAAGAGCTCAGGGAAAATGGATGAATAATGATGCATTTAAATGGTAAAAAATGACAGATTTTTTTAAACTAATTAGATATAAAAATTTATTAATCATTGTTTTAACAATGTACTTAATGCGATGGTGCGTTATTGCTCCTTTTTTAGATACTATTAATTTAGAAATGCAATTTTCTGAAGTTTTATTTTTATTATTAGTTGTTTCAACGGTTTTTATTGCTGCCGCAGGATATGCAATTAACGACTATTTCGATATAAAAACCGATTTAACAAATCACCCGGAATCTGTAATTGTTGGAAATAAAATATCGCGCAGATGGGCAATGGCAATAAATAACATTCTTAATTTTATTGGAGTATTACTAGGTTTTTACATTGCATACAAAATAAGTTTAATAAATTTAGGTTTTATTTTCCTTTTCGCATCAGGTGGACTATGGTTTTATTCTGCACTTTATAAAAGGCAATTAATTATTGGGAATTTAATTGTAGCAATTTTTTCGGCTTTAGTGCCACTTTTGGCTGTATTATTCGAAATTCCGTTACTTAATAAAATAATAACCCCTAACCGCCCTCCAATCGAAAGCACCGTTGTTAGCGTAATATTTTTATATGTTGCAGGATATGCAATTTTCGCTTTTTTAACTACCTTATCTCGCGAAATAATTAAAGATATTGAAGATTTAGAAGGCGACAATTTAGTGGGCAGAAACACTATTCCTGCATATTTTGGAATTAAAACTTCTAAAATTATTGTTATTGTTTTGCTAGTTGTTACTATTTTATTACTTTCAATAATCTATATTAATTTCTTTCAAGATTTTGCCTCGTTAGTTTATATATTTTTGTTAATTGTTATACCGACTGTTGTATCAATTTATAAAATTATTAAAGCAAAAAATAAAGTCGATTACCATTTTGTAAGCAAACTGCTAAAATTAATAATGCTATTTGGGTTATTATTTTCTGTAATGCTTTGGTTTATATTAGATTAAAATGATTTCCGATTTATTTAAAAATTATAAAATCATTTTAGCTTCTCAATCGCCCAGGCGTAAAGAGCTTTTAAAAGGATTAAACGTACCGTTTAAAGTAAAAGTAAAAAAAGATATAACAGAAACTGTTCCGCCTAACTTAAAAGCTAAGGACATCGCTTTATACCTTGCAAAACATAAAGCTATTTCTAATTCAGAATTACTAACAAATAACACAATATTAATTACCGCAGATACTATAGTTTGGCATAAAAATGAAGTACTTAACAAACCAAAAAGTAAAAACGATGCAATAAACATATTAAAAAAACTTTCAGACAGTATGCACGAGGTTTATACGGGAGTATGCATTTCGTCGAACACAAAACAAATTTTATTTTACTCTAAAACAAAAGTGTGGTTCAGAAAATTAAAAAATAGTGAAATAAAATATTATGTCGAAAATTATAAACCATTCGATAAAGCCGGTGCTTATGGCGTTCAAGAATGGATAGGTTATGTTGCAATTGAAAAAATTGATGGTTCATTTTACAATGTTATGGGACTACCTATACAAAAATTATATTGTGAACTTTTAAAATTTATTGAAAAATGAAAAAAATAATATTACTTGTTATAACAATTATTCTAAGCAATTTCTTAATCGCCGACGAAGGAATGTGGTTGCCAATTTTATTGCAAAAATATAAATATGAAGATATTAAAAGTAAAGGTTTTAAATTAACAGCAGAAGATATTTACAGCATTAACAAAGCGAGCATGAAAGATGCAATAGTATTGTTTGGTCGTGGTTGTACCGGCGAAATTGTTTCAGATAAAGGATTATTGTTAACAAATCATCATTGTGGTTATGGCTCTATTCAAGCCCAAAGCTCAGTAGAACACGACTATCTTGCTGAAGGATTTTGGGCAAAACAAATTTCAGAAGAATTGCCCAACCCAAGATTAACAGTAACTTTTCTTGTAAGAATGCAAGATGTAACTAACGAAATTTTAAGTAATGTTACAAATAATATTACCGAAGAACAACGAAACATAATTATAAATAAGAATATTTTAATATTAAAAAAACAATATTCCGAAAACAAAAAATTTAGTGTCGATATTAAACCATTTTATTATGGAAACGAATATTATATGTTTATATATCAGGTATATAAAGACGTTAGATTAGTTGGCGCCCCTCCTTCTGCAATTGGGAAATTTGGTGGCGATACCGACAATTGGATGTGGCCTCGACACACAGGCGATTTTAGTGTTTTCAGGATTTACGCAAATAAAAATAACGAACCTGCAGAATACTCACCAGAAAATGTACCTTATAAACCTGTAAAATATTTTCCAATTTCTATAAAAGGTGTTAATAAAGATGACTTCACAATGGTTTATGGATTTCCTGGACATACACAAGAATATATTCCCTCATTTGCTGTAAAACAAATTACCGAAATTGAAAATCCAATTCAAATTAAACTCCGTGAAATTCGCTTAGGAATTATGGAAAAGGAAATGAACCAGAGCCAGAAAGTACGTATTCAATATTCAAATAAATATGCCGGAGTTGCAAACTATTGGAAAAAATGGCTTGGCGAAAATAAAGGATTGCAAGTAGCTGATGCCATTAACAAAAAACAACTTTTTGAAGACAAATTTCAGCAATGGGCACAAACTAACAAATCAGAAAAAACTGATTATACAAACTTACTTAATAAATATAAAATTATTTACGATTATTTAGCACCATACTCTAAAACAGAAGCATACTTACAAGAAGGTATATTTGCCTGCGAAATGATTAAATTTTCTTCAAATTTTAAAAATATTGATAATATTATAAATAGCAACGATAGCACTATTAATGCTTTTATTAATTTAGTTTCGGGCAGAGCAAAAGATTTTTACAAAGACTTTTATTTAACAATAGACAAAAATATTATGTGTATTATGTTGCAAACATATTACAATAATACAGAAATCAAATATCAACCTATTTTTTTTCAAGAACTAATCAAAAAACACAAAGGAAACTTGGAACAATGCGTTAATGATATTTGTAAAAAATCTTATTTTACATCAGAAAGTAAGTTTAATTTGTTAATTGGTTTTGTTAAAAATAAGAAAATAAAATATATCAAAAACGATAATATCTACATGCTTTATTCAAATTTTGCAAAAATTTATAATGATTCAATTGTCGCAAAAACCGAGTATTATAACAACTTGCTCGATAGCTTAAATCGAATATATATGAAAGCTCAAATGGAATTTAAGTCCGACAAAATATTTTATCCCGATGCTAACTTAACACTTAGAGTTGCGTATGGAAAAGTAAGCGACTATTCGCCACACGACTGTGTAAAATACGACTGGTTTACTACGCTCGATGGTATAATAGAAAAAGATGATTCCACAGTTTTTGATTATAAAGTTCCTACACGACTAAAAGAATTATGGCAAAAAAAAGATTACAGTCGCTATGCCGAAAATGGAGTTATGAAAGTTTGTTTTACTGCATCAAACCATACAACTGGTGGCAATAGTGGTAGTCCGGTTTTGAATGGCAATGGCGAACTTATAGGTATTAATTTCGACCGCAACTGGGAAGGCACAATGAGCGATATTTACTATAACCCCGATAAATGTCGTAATATTACACTCGATATTCGTTACGTACTCTTTATTATTGATAAATTTGCCGGTGCTAAAAATTTAATTGACGAGATGCAAATAAATGATAAATAAAATTATCAATCTTCAAAAATCTTTAATTTGCTTAATAATTCTTAAAAAGTAATTAAATTAAGGTTAATAATTAACTTTGCAAAAATGTTTATTAAACGAATAATATTATCTAATAAAAAAATCAGTTTTTCGCAATGGAGTCGAAAAGCTTATGCATCTTTTGTTTCAATTGGAAAAGTAATTAAAATATCTGTATTAAAAACTAAAGCTGCACAAAGTTTTATAAAAAAATCTGAAAATTTTTCTGGTTACGGAATAAACATTAATAGTTTTTATTTTAATAATAATTTCAGGTTAATTTCATTATTATTTAATAAGTTTGTAAAGGTCATACAGGTTTATCATTCAAAATTTTATTTATCAAATATTAACAACATTACTTATAATTATAGGAGCGTAAAGTGATTTACGCTTTTTTCATTTTTAAAATATGCAAAAACAAATAATCAACGAAATTAAAAATCGTATTTTAAACGGAGGACAAATAAATTTTACCGAAGCCAAAGAGCTTTCAGATTCTGAAGAATTAGAGCTTTTATGCAATTCTGCAAACGAAATTAGGATTCACTTTACCGGAAATAAAATAAATTTATGTTCTATTGCAAATGCTCGCTCCGGCAAATGTTCCGAAAACTGTAAATGGTGTTCACAATCTACATTTCATAATTCAGATATTGAAATTTACGATTTAATTGATATTGACGACGCTTTAATGCAAGCCAAAAACAATGAAAAAAAAGGAGTTCATAAATTTTCGCTTGTAACAAGTGGCAAAACATTAAGCAATGAGTCGTTAGATAAACTAATTGAAATTTATGAACGTATTAAAAAAGAAACCAATATTGAAATAGATGCATCAATGGGCTTATTAACAAAAGAACAATTACAAAAATTAAAAAACATTGGAATTAAGCACTATCACTGCAATCTCGAAACTTCGCGTTCGTTCTTCAAAAATGTATGCACAACTCATACATACGACGAAAAAATTGAAACTTTAAAACAAGCTAAAGAAGTAGGATTAGATATTTGCTCTGGCGGTATAATTGGCATGGGAGAAACAATGGAACAAAGGTTAGAACTTGCTTTTGAATTAAAAAAATTAGATGTCAAATCTATACCGGTAAATATTTTAAACCCAATTAAAGGAACTTCCTTAGAAAACGCCACACCGTTATCAGATTCAGAAATATTAAAAACATTTGCATTGTTCCGATTTATAAACCCCGATTCGTATATTCGTTTTGCAGGAGGACGAACTTTAATTTCGCATTTAGAAACGAAACTTTTAAAATCTGGAGTTAATGCAGCACTTGTTGGCGATTTACTTACGACAGTTGGAAAAAATATTGATGAAGATTTAAAACTTTTTACTAAACTTGGATTCGAAATAAAAAATTAAATATGAAACAAAAAGAAATTAACAGCATACTAAATTTTGATAAAAAGCATATTATACATCCTTATTCGTCAATGACTTCTCCCCTGCCCGTAAACCTTGTTAAATCTGCAGATGGAGTATTTATTGAACTAGAATCTGGTGAAAAATTAATCGACGGAATGTCGTCGTGGTGGTCAGCAATACATGGTTACAACAACAAATATTTAAATAATGTTGTTACAAATCAGTTATCAAAAATGTCACACATAATGTTTGGCGGATTAACTCATCTTCCTGCAATAAAACTTACAAATAAACTGCTAAAAATTTTACCTCAAAATCTTAAAAAAATTTTTTATTGCGACTCAGGTTCAGTTGCTGTTGAAGTGGCAATGAAAATGGCTATTCAATACTGGATTGGTAACAAACAACCAAACAAAAACAAATTTGTAACCATAAAATCGGGTTATCATGGCGATACATGGAACGCTATGTCGGTTTGCGACCCGGTAAATGGAATGCACAACATTTTTAATAAGTGCCTCCCGCATCAATATTTTGCCGAACAACCAAAAACTAAATTTAACGATAAATGGGATAAAACAGATATTTTGTCGTTAAAAAAAATTATCGAAAAAAATCACAAAAAAATTGCTGCATTAATTCTCGAACCCATTGTGCAAGGTGCAGGTGGAATGTGGTTTTACAATCCGAAGTATTTAATAGAAGCCGAAAAATTATGTAAAAAATTTAAGATTTTAATAATATTTGATGAAATAGCTACAGGTTTTGGAAGAACAGGAAAATTATTTGCATGCGAGCATTCCGGAGTAGTTCCCGATATAATGTGCATTGGAAAAGCACTTACAGGTGGTTATATTAGTTTAGCAGCAACAATTTGTACTGAACAAATTGCAAAAACAATATCAGATAATAAACCTAACGTTTTTATGCATGGTCCAACTTTTATGGGAAATCCGCTTGCATGTAGCGTTTCATTAGCCTCTATAGATTTATTGTTAAAAAGTAACTGGCAAAAAAATATACTTTATATTGAATCGAAACTTAAAATGTGGCTTAATCCGTTATTAAACAATTCAAAAGTTAAAGATGTACGAGTATTAGGTGCAATAGGAGTTGTAGAGCTAAATGAAAATGTTGATTTAAAATTAATGCAAAAACAATTCATTAGTTTAGGTGTTTGGATAAGACCATACAAAAACCTTATTTATATAATGCCACCTTATATTATAATTAATTATCAACTTAAAAAACTTTGTGATTCAATTAAAGAAGTATTGAAATGAGTTTAGAGAATTTTAATGATTTATTAAAAACTTTAAAAGAAAATAATAATTATAGAGAATTAAAAGTAGTAAGTAAAAAAGGTAATTCTATATTTTTTAATAACAATAGTTACATTAACTTTTCATCTAACGATTATTTAGGAATTTCGGCAAATACAAGCTTATGGAATAGCTTTATTAAAAATGTTGTAACAAATTGCAACGAATTTATAGGAAGTAACTGCTCTTCACGTTTATTATCAGGAAATTCTAACCATTATAAGCTTTTCGAAAATTTTTTAAAAAAAACATATAATAGTTCAGGTGCTTTGTTATTAAATTCTGGTTATCATGCAAACATTGGCGTTTTACCTGCAATTACTACAAAAAATGATTTAATAATTGACGACAAGTTTGTTCATGCCAGTTTAGTTGACGGTATTCGGCTTTCATCAGCTACCAACCTGATTTTTGAGCATAATAATATTGAACAACTCGAAAAAATCCTTAAAACCAAAAGACATCTTTACAAAAATGTGTTTATTGTTATTGAATCGGTTTATAGTATGGACGGCGATTTTGCACCTTTAAAACAAATTGTAGAATTAAAAGAAAAATACAACGCTTTTTTATATGTTGACGAAGCCCATGCTATTGGCACATTTGGAAATTTAGGATTAGGTTTATTAGAGCAATTTAATTTAATTGACAAAGCTGATTTTATTATTGGAACGCTTGGCAAAGCAATTGCATCACAAGGTGCATTTGTAATTTGCAATAAAACATTTGAGCAATTTTTAATAAATAAAATGAGGTCTCTAATATTCACAACTGCATTGCCACCAATAAATATTTTATGGTCGCACTATATTTTCAAAAAGATTTTAAAATTTAATAAACACCGAAATTACTTAAACGACATAAGTACAAATTTAAAAACCGAATTAAATAAATTGGGCTTTGTAACAAAAGGCGACAGCCATATTATACCAATAATTATTGGAGACAACTCAGAATGTTTAAATATTTCTGACTATTTATTAAAAAATGGATTTTTTATTTTGCCAATACGCCCTCCAACAGTACCTGTAAATACAGCAAGATTGCGGCTTTCGTTAAATGCAAAAATGAATATTAATATTATTAACGATTTAATAAGTGTTTTAAAAAAATATAATGAAAAATAGAACTTTTTTTGTAACCGGAATAGATACTTCGTGCGGAAAGACAATGACAACCGGACTATTAGCAAAAAACTTTAAAGAACAAAAGAAAAGTGTTATAACAATGAAAATTGTTCAAACCGGATGTGAAAACATTTCAGACGATATTAAAGTTCACAGAAAAATAATGAACGAAGATTTTAATATTTATGATTATAACAAAGTAACTTGTCCATATATGTTCCGATTCCCTGCCTCACCAAATTTAGCATCAAAACTCAAAAACAAAACCATTAACATAAATAAAATAAATAATTGCATAAAGGAACTTCAAAAGAAGTTTGATTATCTTATAATTGAAGGCATTGGTGGAATAATGGTACCTTTAAAAAACAACTTTACAATTTTAGATTTTCTAAAAAATAACAAATTTAATATAATTGTTGTAACATCAGGTAAATTAGGAAGTATTAATCATACATTATTAACTTTAAATGCACTTAAAACTAGCAAATTAAGTTTAACTGCATTAATATTCAACAATTATTTATCTGAAAACGAAATAATAAATTTTAATACTAAAAAGTATTTAAAGAAATTTGTTTCAACAAATTTTAAGGAATCCGATTTTATCGAAATATATAATGTAAACGATAAAAATTATTTAAAGAATTTAAATAAACTTAAACTATAGGGAAATCTAAAAATTAATAATTCCGTCATTCTGTCCCGATCCCGAAGTATCGGGATTTGGGATTGTTTCAGAATCTAGGTATCAAGTGTTAAGTATATGCTAAAATAAATTCAGCATGACTATTTCTGTATTTTTAAAAGTTTCCTATAAATATTTGTTTATAATATTAAGCAAATCGTTTTTAATTATAGGTTTTGGAATAAAATCGCTACAACCTCTGTCTAATGCAATTATCCTGTCTTCATCTTGAGCATAAGCAGTTTGAGCTATTATTGGAATATTTTTATTTATTTCTCTAATTTGCTTTGTTGCCTCAATGCCACTCATTAAAGGCATCTTTAAATCCATAATAATTAAAAAAATTTCTGGTGTAATTTTAAACAACTCAAGTGCTTCTATGCCGTTGCTTGCGTGAATAATATTAAAATTTGATTTAGATAATATTGCTTTTAATAACAAAAAGTTAGCATCTTCATCTTCGGCAATTAATACTGTTTTGTTTTTGCCTTTTAATTTTGTCTCACTTTCTTCATTACTACTTTTGGATACTTTATTGTATGGAATTGTGAAAAAGAAAGTACTTCCCTCATTTATTTTTGATTTTAACCATATTTTACCTCCAAAAAGCTCTACAAAATTTTTCGAAATCGATAATCCAAGCCCTGTACCGCCATAATTAACAGAAATACTAGGATTTGCTTGTGCAAATCTTTCAAATATTTTTTCATGTGCACCTTCTTCAATACCAATTCCGGAGTCTTTAACATAAATTTCGAGCCATTTTTCCTTAATAAAATAACCAACTTCAATTTCACCTTTAACTGTAAATTTAAAAGCATTTACTAGTAAATTTGTTACTATTTGAGTAAGTTTTGTTTCGTCAGTATTAATAACAGAATTGTTATCTAAAAGTTCGAAATTTTGCTTTACTAATAAATTATCTTTTGAATATTTAAATGCAATTTGTTGTAACAAATTATTTAATAATTCGTTTAGGTTAAGTTCTTTTATGCGAAGTCTTTCTTTGCCTGCCTGAATATTCGATAAACTTATAATATCTGTTATAATCGATAAAAGTTGATTAGTACTACTTTTAATTATTCCTAAATATTGTTTTCTTTTATCTGGTAATAAATTTTCGTCGTTCATTAATTCAGAAAAACCAATAATTGCATTCATTGGAGTTCTTATTTCGTGCGATATGTTGTTTAAAAACGAGGTTTTCAGTTTATCACTCTCTTCTGCTTTGTTTTTAGCAACTATTAATTCGCTATTTGCAATCTTTAGGGATTCTTCTACAACCTTTCTTTCAGTAATATTAAATGCTGTACCTATTAAATATTTTACATTATTAAATTCAATTAGCTTAGCCGAGATTTCAGACCATAACATATGACCGTCTTTTGTTACTAATTTGCATTCGTATTTATTAGGAACATCTTCTCCATTCGAACGTCTTTTCCAATAATCAATTACCATTTGCCTATCGTCGGGATGTATTATTTCAAAAAATTTCATGTCATACATTTCTTCTTTTGTAAACCCTGTTCCCTCTGTAACCGTTTTGTTAACAAATTCGAAATGTTCTCCATTATGTAAAAATATTCCTGCCGATGATGATTCAGTAAGACTTCTAAAACGTTCTTCGCTAATTTTTAAGAATTTATTTGTTATTTCAAGCTCTTTTTGAGTGATTTTTAATTGAGTTACATCTTTAGCAAATGCAATTGAGCCAATTATTTCGCCATTATGTTTAAACGGACCGCTATTTATTAATAAATTATATATTTCGTTGTTTTTCTTAATAGCTCTCAATTCATAGCATTGATTTTCACCCAAAAGAACTTTTTTAAACGAATTGTATGCAATTTTAACATCTTCGCTATACATATAGTTTTCAAAATGATTTCCAAACACTTCATCTAATGTGTATCCACTCACTTCTTCAGCTTTTTTGTTTGCCCATACAAAACATCCGTTTTTATCGAGACTCCAAATTAAGTCATTAGAATTTTCGAGAATAGTTCTGAATTTTTCTTCAGATTCTTTTAGTTCTCTATCAATTCTTTTTCTTTCTGAAATATCCTTAACAATATATTGAAAATACCGTTTTTTATCAATTTCAATGCTTTTGGAACTAACTTCTGTAATTAACGTGCTGCCATCAGATTTAATAAATTTCGATTCGAATATTAAACCATCATTCTCAATTATTTTTTTTGATGTTTCATTAAATTCTAATTCATTGTTTTGAAAAATAATCTCAGAAATATTTTTTTTTGTCAAGTCTTCTTCTGAAAATTCGTACAACAAACTGGTTTTATTATTAAATTTTAAAATGTGACCAATACTATCAGAAAAAATAACAATATCGTTAGTTGTTTCAGAGATATATTTAAAGCGTTCTACTATGTTACTTTTAATAAAATTATCTTTAACCAAATTGTTATAATAAATATAAAGAATAACATAAGATGTGATTAAACTCAAAAAAATAATTGAACCAACAATAATATGTTCTATATCGAAATAAGAAATTTCGGGATGAGTAAATTTATCAACTATAGCACCTATATTAGCTAAAAAAAATGATAAGACAAAAAACAAAGCAGTCTTAATATTTTTGTGTTTTAAAAATGAATTTATGTAGTAATTGTTTTCAAGGGTATTATCTATTTTTGTGTTCATCTTTCAATTAATATGTTTCAAAATTAATAAATATTTTAAAATTATACTGATTAATCTATATAACAATATGCTTAATACTTTTTTAATGATTTAAAATTATTCAAAATAAAGTTTTTTATTTATTAAATTTGAAAAAAAATTAAATGAGGTTCGATATAATTAGTGTATTGCCCGAATTGCTTGAAAGTCCGTTAAATCATTCTATAATTAAAAGAGCAAAAGATAAAGGTATTGCAGAAGTAGAAATACACAATTTGCGTGATTTTACAACATATAAACATCGCCAGGTTGACGACTATCCATTTGGTGGTAAAGCTGGTATGGTTATAATGATTGAGCCCGTTTTTAATGCTATTAAAAAATTAAAAGAAAATCGAAATTACGACGAAATTATTTACACAAGCCCAGATGGCGAATTATTTAACCAAAAAATCGCAAATGAATTATCTCTTAAAAAAAACATACTGATTTTATGTGGTCATTACAAAGGGATTGACCAACGCATCAGAGAACATTTAATTACACGTGAAATAAGTATAGGTGATTATGTTTTAACAGGTGGCGAACTTGCAGCTACTGTAATTGTTGATAGTGTAGTACGTTTGTTACCGGGAACATTATCAGACGAGACTTCGGCTTTATCTGATTCTTTTCAGGATAACTTGCTTGCACCTCCCATTTACACCCGACCGGCAGAATTTAATGGTTGGGAAGTGCCTAAAATACTACTATCTGGAAATGAAGCCGAAATCGAAAAATGGAAATACGAACAATCGGTTTTAAGGACAAAAAAACTACGACCAAATTTATTAAAATAAAATATTATGAAACATACAGTTAAAACATCATGGAAAAATAAAATGACATTCGTTTCAAATGTTAGTGGACACAACATTCAAAT
>Ga0172375_10009367_pt1 | contig 12936 bp, 9 predicted proteins | sample LakKiv1m_FD_114537 | JGI IMG/M metagenome (GOLD analysis project Ga0172375, IMG submission 114537) | Freshwater microbial communities from Kabuno Bay, South-Kivu, Congo - kab_092012_11.1m | ecosystem: Environmental > Aquatic > Freshwater > Lake | place: Democratic Republic of the Congo... | reverse complement strand
TTAAAGGCGGTTGTTAGTTTTAATACCAATTCTGCTATGGGAGGGGGTGATATCACTTTTGACGGTTCTGCTCTTGTTTCAGAATCAGGGCCGACGGGAACAATTGCTAATATTGAAGAAAAGCCAAAATCAGATAGAATTGCTACCTATATTGTGAGAGAGGGCGATACTTTAGGTCAAATTGCTGATATGTTTGGTGTGTCTGTGGGGACTATTTTTTGGTCAAATGACTTAAAACAAGGCGATTTAATTAAAGAAGGTCAAGTTTTAACCATTTTACCTATTAATGGAATAAAATACACCGTAAAGAAAGGCGATACCTTAGCTGGAATAGTTAAGAAATTTAACGGGGATTTAAAAGAAACACTACAGTATAATACTTTGCCGGATGATGCTGTATTGGCAGTTGGAGATGAAATTATTATTCCGGGAGGTGAACCTCCATTACCGACAACCACTACTAAAAACAGTTCGTCTCCTACTTCTGTTAATCCTCTAAGGGGAACGGGTGGACCAAATTATGAAGATTATTATACCAGGCCAATAGTCGGGGGAAGAATTTCTCAAGGGTTGCATGGATATAATGCAGTTGATTTCGCTGCTCCTTCGGGGACACCTATCTTGGCCGCAGCGTCAGGTGAAGTGATTATTTCTAAAGATAACGGTTATTGGAACGGCGGTTATGGTAATTATATTGTTATAGAGCATGAGAATGGAACCCAAACTCTCTATTCGCATAATAGTGAGAATATTGTTTGGCCAGGTTATCACGTGGTTCAAGGACAAGTGATTGGTTATATTGGAACCACTGGTCGTTCTACTGGACCCCACGTTCATTTTGAGGTGCGTGGAGCTAAAAACCCTTTCGCTAATTAAAATTAAGATTAAAAATTTATTTTTTTAAAAACAAAAAATAGGGAGGTTTAACCTCCCCGTTTTTTATAGAAAATTTTTAGGGCGGTATTGAAGGGCCTCAAGAATATGTTCTTGTCTAATATGTTCTTGTTGTTCTAAATCAGCGATAGTTCTCGCCAACTTTATTATCTTATGATAAGCGCGAGCTGACAAACCTAATTGGTTAGCAGATTGATTTAAAAGGGTTTGTGTTGGTTTATCTAAAATTATATATTTTTCAATTTCTTTAGCTGTCATATTCCCATTAGTTGTTGTTCGGTTTTGAGAGTTTTTAAATCTCTCCAATTGAATTTGCCTTGCTCGGGTAACTCTTTTCTGAATTTCTTTAGATGTTTCTGCCTTTTCATTTCTTTGAGAAAGTTTTTGGTATTCTATGTTAGAAACTTCCACCCAAAGATCAATTCTATCTACAATCGGACCAGATATTTTTCTTTGATATCTTAATAAAGTCATTGGTGTGCAAGCGCATTCTTTTTCTGTTCCGTAATTACCACAAGGACAAGGGTTCATCGCAGCAATTAAAATGAAATTAGCTGGGAAAGTGGTTGATCCCTTGATTCTTGAAATATTTATCACACCATCTTCTAAAGGTTGTCGGAGAGCTTCAATGGCCCGTTTTTCAAATTCAGGAAACTCATCAAGAAAAAGAACTCCTTTATGCGCTAAGGTGACTTCCCCCGGTTTAGGAGAAGTTCCTCCTCCAACTAAAGAAACGTAAGAAGCTGTGTGGTGAGGAGAACGAAAAGGCGGTCGGGTGATAAGATTTTCTCTCAGTGTGCCCGCTATTGAATGGATAGAAGTGGTTTCTAAAATTTCTTCAAAAGAAAGATTGGGCAGAATGTAACAAAAGGCCTTTGCTAACATAGTTTTACCTGTTCCTGGGGGTCCGGACATTGCTAAGTTGTGCCCGCCAGAAGCCGAGATTTCTAAACCACGCTTTGCTGCTTCTTGTCCTCTTACATCAGCGAAATCAATTTCTGGGAGAAGGTTAAGAAAATTAATCTTAGTGGAGGGTTGTGGGTCTATTTTTTTGTTTAGGAAGTCATTTTCTAAGTCATTATCACTTTTTATCTCTTTTTTAAAATGATTAATTAATTCATTTAAATTTTTGACGCCAAATATTTTGATATTAGAAATAAGAGCACCTTCCCAAGCATTTTCTTGAGGAAGAAAAACCTCTTCAAACCCATTTTTTTGAGCTTCACGTACTAAAGGTAAAACACCATCAACTTGGCGAAGTTTGCCATCCAAAGTTAATTCTCCCAAAAAAATTTTTTTCTGAGGGTCAAATTTAATTTCTCCAGAAGCCAACAAATAAGCCATCGCGATTCCTAAATCAAGATTAGGACCTTCTTTTTTTATGTTAGCGGGAGCAAGAGAAACAATTACTTTTTGGTTTTTTTGTTTGGGCGATTTGAAACCGCTATTTTTAATGGCGGCAGAAACCCGATCCTTTGATTCTTCAATGGCTTTATCAGGTAGACCGACGATAGAAAAAGCATTAAGAGTTTTTTCTGAAATGTCTACTTCAATATCAACAATATAGGCCTGAAGCATATTGATTTGAGCAGAATGTATTTTAGAAAAATTCATTACTTAAATTTAGTTGGTATGATCTAAACAAGTGGTGGCAGCTGGATTGGCTTTCAACCTTTCCGCTTCTATTTCTTTTCCACAAACCTCGCATTTTCCAAAATTGCCTTCAGCAATTCTTCTTAAAGCTTTCTTAACGTTGTTATATCTTATTTCTAAATCATTCAGAATAGCGTTTCTTTCCCCAAATTCTTCTTGGTTGTCAGCATTATCGTTGGAATCGGAATGGTCATCATTAGTATTGGTTTCCATTGAACCAGTGGCTTCCCAATCAATTGGATTGTCGGGATTTATCTTTCCCACAGTTTTTAATTCTTTAGTTAAAAGAATTAACTCCTCTTCTAATTTTTCTTTATAAAAATTTGTCTTCATATATTTATTAATTTTATCTGGTGTGATAAATAATTGATAATCTTTCTATTATTTCTTGCAAGGTTAATTTATTAGTGGTGATGATAATTGTTTCGTTATCAGAAAAACAATAAGCAAAAAGAATTTTTCCTCCTCCGTCTAAAATTGCGCGCGCGTCTTTATTTTTAATTACAATATCCTTAAATTGGTATCTGTTTTCTCTTAACTTGTCTTTGGAAAAAACAATATTATCTTCAATGAAAATACTTCTCAGGTCTTCAAGAATTGTCTCTTCCCATTTGAGCATCTCTGGGAAAGTGTCTTCAAAGGACCTTGTTTTTAAAATTAGGAATGGACTATTTTGAGTGGTGGAATGAAAGCCAAAAGTAAAATCACTTTCTAAAAATCTTAATAAAGTGTCTGACATTCTAAAATCAAGAAGTTCAGCTAATTGTTGGATAGTGATTAAGGCCTTTCCAGTTTCTTGCCCCCCTTCTTCCAAAGGGATTCTTTTGGTGAAATATAATTGAATTAATGAACCAAGGGGAATATTCATTTGCTCGGCTTCATTTTGGACGGCTTTTGATAATTTAAGTTTATCTAAATTTTCAAAAAATAATTCTTTTTGATAATCGGCGTGAATAAGATTTTTAATTTCTACCCCTTGAATTTTAATTGTAGGGTTAGGTTTTAAAATATTTAATAAATAGACAGAAACCCCACCAGCGATTATTAAAGCAACACTAACAATAATCAAAGCCATATTTTTTTTGGTCTCAACATTTATTTTTGTAAATAATTTTCTTCGCTTGCTGTCTTCCTCAATCGCTATTTTAGTGGTGGAAATGTTTTTATCTAAAACAATTTTTGTTAAGTCGCTTTGATAAGTGCGAATAGAAGATTTTTTTTTCTCTTCCGGATTTTGATTATTTGGTTGTGGAGTGGTTGGTTGTTCTGTCATCTTTTTTAATAAATTTAGGGTCGGCTTCTTTGATAGAAAGTTTTATTTTATTCCTTCCATCAGTTTCTTTTATTATAACAGGAACAGTCATGCCTTCGCGAAGAACTTTGTTTATATTTTCTACACGGAAAGGTGCAATTTCTGAAATATGAACCAAGCCATCTACTCCTTGTCCAATTTCAACCACTGCACCGAAATCAAAAACTTTAGTTATTTTTCCCTCAAACCTATCACCCACACAATAGACACGAGTTAGCGCTTCAATTGCTTGTTTGGCTTGTTCAACAGAATTTAATTTGCCGGTAATGTAAATATTGCCATTGTCATCAATATCTATTTCATCAACCAAGGTTCGGTCTTTAATTCCATTTATCATTTTACCTCCCGGGCCAATGACCTCCCCGATTTTTTCTGGTTTAATTTGCATTCTAATAATTTTAGGAGCATGGGTGGCGATGTTTGGACGCGGTTCTTTAATGGTTTGGGTAATAATTTCTAAAATTTGCAAGCGAGCTTGCAAAGCTCTATCTAAGGCCTCTGATAGTATTTGAAGAGGAATTCCTGAAACCTTAACATCCATTTGCATAGCGGTAATTCCCTCTTTGGTGCCAGTTACTTTGAAATCCATATCTCCATAATGGTCCTCAGGCCCCTGAATATCTGTGAGTATTTTATATTTGCCATCTTTTCCCATCATCAGACCCATGGCTATTCCACCAACAGGAGCTTTGATTGGAACGCCTGCGTCCATCAGAGCCAAAGTGCTGGCGCAAGTAGAGGCCATGGAGGTGGAACCATTAGAGGCCATAGCTTCAGACACGATTCTAATGGTATAAGGAAATGTTTCTTGAGATGGTAAAACCGCCAATAGAGCTTTTTCAGCTAAGGCCCCATGACCAATCATGCGACGGTTAGTCCCTCCTAATTTACCTGTTTCTCCTGAAGAAAAAGGGGGAAAATTATAATGGTGAATATATCTTCTTTCTTCCCCTATTTCTATTCCATCTAACGACAAAGTGTCTCGGCGTCCTCCCAAGACAAGCGCTGAGATAACGTGGGTGCCTCCTCTGTAAAAAATTCCTACTCCATGAGCAGAAGGAATTATTTTTCCTACTTCAGCAGATAAAGTTCTAATTTCATTCATGGCCCGACCATCTACTCGACGGTTATTTTCTACCGCTTCCTTGTGAATTAAATCATCAATAGTTTTTTCGTAAAAAGCGAGTGGTAAAGAGATGTTTGACTCCCCGGTTTTTTCTTTAAAACTTTTTAGCCAATTATTTTTTAACTCTTCTATATTTTCTTTTCCTTTCTCGCTAAAAATCATTGCAGTTAATTTGGGAGCAAATTCTGTTGCAAATAATTGCAGAACTTCTTCTGGGAGTTGGGGCTTGTCTATCACAATTTTTTCTTTTTTATTTTCTTCTATAATTTTTTTCTGCCAAGTTTGTATTTTTTCAATTTCTTCGGAGGCCTTCTGAAAAGCTTGAGTCGTTTGTTCATTAGAAATTTCCTTCGCCCTAATTTCTATCATATTAAGATTACCGTCTTTTCCGCAAGCAACCAGGTCCAATTTGCTGGCAATAGCTTCTTGTGAGTTTGAGAAGAAAGGATTAATGATAAGTTGGTTTGAATTATCTAAACCAATTCTGATAGCGCTAACCGGTCCATTCCAAGGAATATCGGAAGTGGCTAATGCCAAAGAAGCGGCATTAATTGCCAAAACATCAGGTTCAGATTGTCCAATAGAGAGGACGGTGATGACAATCTGGACTTCATTTCTAATATGATCTTCAAATAATGGACGGATAGTTCTGTCCACCATTCGGCCATTCAAGATAGCATTAGTGGTGGGCTTGCCCTCTCGGCGCATAAAGCGACCACCCAAGATTTTACCGACAGCGTAAAATTTTTCTTCATATTCTACTGAAAGCGGAAAGTAATCTAAACCATCTTTAGTATTGATTGATAAAACAGCAGTCGCCATAACGACGGTGCCCTCACAACTTAAAATAACAGACCCGTTGGCTTGGTCAGCTAAATCATTAAATTGAGCGGTGATTGTTTTTCCAGCGATTTCTAATTGGTATTCTTTTGTTTGCATAGTTTTATTAAAGAATTTTATTTCTCCAACAAATTTCAGATTTGAAACACTTCGTCTTCAAACCTACTTATTTGTGGGAGAAATTAATACTATGTTAATTAATAATTATTTTTTTCTGTTAAAAAAACTGGTTATTTTTTCTTTGTAATTCAGTAAATATTTTTTTGGGTCTTGACAAAGGTCGGTGAAATCATCTACGGCCTCAATTAGTTTGGCTGAAGAGGATTTTCCAAAAGCCATGACTTCTACTTGGCAACCCTCATTGGTTTTAAGATATTCTACCAAAGGAATAAAGTCGCCATCACCGGAAATAAGGACGATAGTGTCTAATTTAGGAGCTAATTTAATGGCATCCACAGCAATCCCGACATCCCAGTCAGCTTTTTTAGCACCGCCAAAGAAAATTTGCAAATCCTTGGTCTTGGTTTCAATCCCCAGTTTTTCTAAGGCCTCAAAAAAGTTTTTTTCATCTTCGGATTCTGTGGTAATCACATAAGCAATGGCTCTAATTAAAGCTCTGCCAGCGACAGCGTCTTGCATCACTTGTTTAAAATTAACCTTAGCTCTATAAAGATTTTTAGCGCTATGATAAAGATTTTGGGTATCAATAAAGACCCCGATTCTTTGTTCTTTGTGTTTGATAACCGTCATAAATTATATGTTTAATTAATTAAATATAGTATATGCTAAAAAAGCAAAAGTGGAAAGTAAAAAATTTGAACCATGTGTTTTTGTTAAAGGTTTCCGAATATCTTGTTTCTGGAAATGGTTTGGGCTTGGGGCTGGGTTTCCAGAAATAAGATAAGAGGAAACCTGAACTCTGTATTCTTGAAAAGAAACACGGATACTTCAAAAAAATAAAAACCGCTGATTAGCGGTTTTTATTTTTTTAAATCTAACTTTTTTATCAGTGATTTGTATCTTTTGGTATTTTTTCTTTGCAAGTATTTTAAATGAGATCGACGATCTGAGACCATTTGAAGTAATCCTTTTCTGGAATGGCGATCTTTCTTGTGGGTCTTGAGATGTTTTGCTAACTCGTCAATTTTTTTAGACAAAAGTGAAACTTGCGCCTCTGGGGAACCAGTATCTGTCTCGTGAATGCGGGTCTTTTTTATAGCGTTGGCTTTTTTTTGTTTGGTTAACATCGTTGAAATGTTATCACAGAAGTCCTTATTTTGCAAGAAAAATAAGCACCAAATACTTTTACTTTACGAAATAAACTAAAAGGCCAATTAAAACTGTAAACATATATTTTTTATTAAATTTGTAAAATTGGGCTGAAATTAAAGTGATTTTTTAATTTTACTACAGGAAGCTGGTTGAGGAAATATCGGGAGGTTGGACCTCCCGATATTTCCTCAACCAGCTTCCCCAAAATCTCTTTGAGAATACCATTTTCTTCTTTAAATATAATGATGTTCTCAAAAAGACGGGTGAAAAATGGTTTGGATTTATCAAGTTTCACCCAGTGCCGAGGTGTTTATATTGCCGTAATCACTTATCTGCGGAAGGGTCGGGCTCTTGGAAAAGGAGGTTTTGAGCGCCTCTCCAAGACCTTATTTTTGAGAAGCACGGTCCCTCCAGTATTCTCTCAATTCTTATCTTTAATAAAAGAAGTTGAGAGATTTTTGAGGGCGGAAAATCGCTTCTCAAAAAAAGCCCTTCTTCAATCATCTCCAACGCTTCGTTGAGCGTTCGACTTAACATCGCCTCGTCGGAGAAACTATAAGGGCACCCCCTCTCAATTTTGTCCAAGGCGGTTTCTATGGCGAGAAATCGTTCTGTGTCTTCGGGCGAAATTGAGTTTTCTTCTGCCATTACTGATGTGGCAAACAACATCGCAAAAACCAGAATAGCGAAAGAAAAAAACAGATTTTTCTTTCTCATTTTTTGTCTCCTTTCTCTGCTGGAAAGCTGATAGATTGAGTAACCCGCCTTGCCTTGTGGCAAGGCGGGTCAACCCAGTTTCATCGTCGGTCGGTGTTCCTGTTTGACATGAAAATGGAGAGGACCCCGAACCACAAGGGGGAAACCCAAACCAGGATTCCTCCTATTCTCGGGTGACTCCACCCGAAATCTTGGTCGCAAATTTGTATTATATCCTTGAGGAGATCGGATCCCCCCAAGATAAAAATTATGAACCACATTATCAAATTGAGAAAAATAAAATTGTTTGGGGTGCTTATATTTTTTGAAATTTTATAACTCTAACGGAATTCCAAGGTCGCACAATATTTATGGTTAAGTTATAATGGTTCTACATGGAATTAAAGCAATTAAAAAGAGAATATTTGGAGTATTTAGAAATTGAACGAGGCCGTAGTTTGAAAACAATTGAAAATTATGACCGTTATCTAAGCAGTTTTCTTAATTTTGTTAAAATAGATAAACCACAAGCCATTAGTGATGAATTAGTTCGGCAATATCGGCTTTGGTTGAACCGACAAATGACTAATACCAATAATAATCTAAAAAAAAGAACTCAAAATTATTATTTAATTGCTTTAAGGGGGTTTTTGAAGTATTTAGTTAAAAGAGAAATTAAATCTTTATCTCCCGAGAGAATTGAATTAGCCAAAGTGTCAGAAAGGTCTTTGGACTTAATTACGGTGAATGAATTAAAGCGTTTATTAGAAGCTCCTGATTTAAAAATATTAACGGGATTGCGAGACAAGGCCATTTTGGAGCTTTTATTTTCTACTGGCTTACGAGTGTCTGAATTGTGCGCTTTAGATAGTGATATTGATTTGAACAAAGATGAAATGTCGGTGCGAGGGAAAGGCGATAAAGTGCGGGTGGTGTTCTTTTCTGACACAGCCAAACAGTCAGTCAAAAATTATTTATCTAAACGCAAAGATATGAGCGAGGCCTTATTTGTGTCTGAAAATACTAAAATTAAAAAAGGAAATAGTCGTTTAACACCTCGTTCGGTGGAAAGAATCGTTAAATATTATGCGATTAAGGCCGGAATTACCAAAAAAGTGACCCCTCATATTATTCGGCACTCTTTTGCTACTGATTTACTACAAAATGGAGCTGATCTGCGCTCGGTGCAAATGATGTTAGGCCATTCCAATATCTCTACTACTCAGATTTATACTCATATGACTGACAAACATTTAAGAGAGACCCACAAAAAGTTCCATAATAAACAATAAGCATTACAAATTTTGAAATAAAGGAAGATGTTTTTTGTTGGCAAGAGTTTTCAGATGTATTGTTTTTGGAAACCCAGTCCCAAGCCCACATACCATTTTCAAAGACAATACATCTGAAAATCCAAGCTAATATTAAAATTTTGTTTTTAATTTATAGAGAGAATTATTTTTTTAAAATTAGAAATTATTTTATTGATTGAAAATTGTACCCAGTTTATCTTGTAAAGGACATAATTTAGAGTTATCCACACTTTGTCCTTTACAATGTCCTTTAGACAAATTATCATAAAGGACAGTTAGTTCTTTGAAAAAAAATGGTAACAAACATTTGTTTTTTTGTTCTTTATGTTTGTTTTTTTTGAAAAGAAGACCTCTGTTTTCTTTCAATATATAAGGCCCTGCTGAAATAGCAGGGTCTTTCTTTTTGCAAAAATCCTTGGAGGTTGGACCTCCAAGGATTTTATTTCACGTGAAACTGATGTTTTCTTGTTTATTTTATTTGACCCAATGCTTTTTCCTGATAACTTTAATTTCCTCATTTTCCTTTGTTTTAATATCTTTTTTCCCCTGTTCACTTATTTGTTTTAACTTTTCAAGTGGTAGCATTATCAATTCTTGGGCTCTTTTTTCTAAATATTCAGAAGTGTTTAATTGAGGGTTGTCTAAAATTTCTTCCATCAAAGCATTTAGAATAAAACCAACCTTTGGCCCCGGAGTTTCACGTGTTACTTCCATAATGCGATTCCCGTCTATTTTAAGCATCTTTACGGAGACCGGATCTTTCATAGCTTCTTCTATCATGGCCTTGTATTTTCTCAATCTATAAGGGTTCTCTTTTGGTCGTCCCATTCCAATTCGGTCACAAGCCCTTAATTTCATTAAATCCCAAACATTTTCAGGTCCAACATTTCTTATTATTCTGCGAACAGCTGATAGTGTTATTTGGTCTATATCTGAGAAAAATAGATGATTTCTAACTAATTTTGTAACCACCTCAATAATTGAATTAGAAAATCTTAGTCGCTCTAAGATTTCACGTGAAACTCTTTCTCCTACGACATCGTGGCCATAGAAAGTCCATTCTCCTTTTTCTTTATTCCATCTCTTAGTGTGGGGTTTAGCAATATCGTGTAATAAAGCGGATAATCTTATATGTAAGGGCCATTTTTTATCAGCAGAGTGTTGTAATGCTCTTAGATTATGTTCCCAAATAGTATAAATATGGGCACCTTTTTGTCCTTCTCCGATACCCTTTTCCAATTCTGGAATAATACGGCTTAATAAACCCAATCTTTGCGTTAAAACAATGCCATCCATAGGCATATCTGACATCAAAATTTTAATAAACTCGTCTCTAATTCTTTCTTGTGATATTTTAATTAAGTTTTTTGCTTGTTTTATAATGGTTTTTTCTGTTTCAGGACTTATTTTAAAGTTTAATTCGGTTGCCAGGCGAACAGCTCTTAATAAACGCAAAGCATCTTCGTTAAAACGGTCTTCTGGTTGGCCAACGGTTCTGATTATTTTGTCCTTTATATCTTCTTGTCCTTTATACAAATCCACTAATTCATTTTTTGAGGTATTAAAAGCTAAAGCGTTGATAGTAAAATCTCGCCTCTGTAAATCATCTTTTAATTTATGGCTGAAAATCACTTTATCAGGGTGGCGACTATCCGAATACTTACTTTCTAAACGATAGGGGGTTATTTCTATTATTTTTAATGTCTCATCTGAAGTTTCATCCGAAACAACGCCGACTGTTCCGAAGTCGTTTTCGTAAAAAGTATGTTCAAATAGGCCTAAAATTTGTTTGGGTTGGGCGTTGGTGGTGATATCCCAGTCCTTGGGTTTTTTGTTTAATAACAAATCACGAACACATCCGCCAACTAAATAGGCCTCAAAACCGGCTCTTTCAAGAGTATTTGTTACACGTGTAACTTCTTGGGGTATTTTAAATTGGAGTTTTCCCATTTTATCGGTGCGAGTAGGGAGAATCGAACTCCCGTCTATTGCTTGGAAGGCAATCATTCTACCACTAAACTATACTCGCTTATTAATTAATAATAAATTCATTATAACACAAACAGTTTCTTTGTTTCAATAATTTTTATTATATTGTATAATAATTGTTTAATTAAAATAATTGCCCTCGTGGTGAAATGGATATCACAACGGTCTTCGGAACCGTTATTGCGGGTTCGAGTCCTGCCGAGGGCACAATATCCTATTGATGAAATGATAAGATAAAATTAGTGAATAGTAGTGTAATTTTATAAAATCCTGTGCAAAATTGTGGATAAGATTGTGTATAAAGTGCATAAATTGACCTTTAAAATCATAGTTTGTCTTTTTATCAATTATTTTTGTGTTAATAAACGACCCTAAAAATAAAGGTTTTTTAAAGGAAATTGTTATAAAGACATTTAAAAATAGTTCTATAAAGTATTTTGTCAGTTAGAGATATAGTCCAAAAAAAGAAATTTTGATTTTTTTATTAAAAACTATGTTACTAAGAAACATTTTAATAATTTAAATTATTTAGAAGTGTTTTTAATTTATTTGAGGATATAAATTGTTTTATAAAAATGGCGATAACAGAAAAAAGAAGAATAGGGGATATTGGGGAAAATTTGGCTTGTAAATTTTTGAAAAAGGAAGGGCTAAAAATTATTGAGAGAAATTATTTAAAAAAGTGGGGTGAAATTGATATTGTGGCTCAAGAGAAAAAAACTAATAAACTACATTTTGTGGAGGTTAAAACGGTTTCTTGTGAAAATATTAAAGAGGGAATTACGGTTAAAATGGAGAATTACAGGGTAGAAAATAATGTTCATTTTTGGAAATTGCAAAGATTAGCGCGTGTTTTTCAAACTTATTTATTGGACAGAAAGATAGCCGAAGAAAGAGAGTGGCAATTTGATATTGTAATTGTCTTTTTAGACCTCAAGGACAAAATATCTCGGATTAAGTATCTCAAGGACATAATTATTTAGATTTTAAATTACCTTGTTTGTTTTTTGTTGAGGTGGTTTTTGTTTTTAAGAGTAAATGTGATAATATGTTTTTGAAATGAATAAACGGGGTGTGGTGTAACGGCTAACATTCTCGCTTTGGGAGCGAGCGACTCCGGGTTCGAATCCCGGCACCCCGACCAATAGCAAAACATTAAGCTTGTTGGTTGTATAAAGAAATAGTGAGCATTATTTTGTTGAGGGGGGGATTCGAACGGTGGTAGGAAACAGTCCTGTGGACTGTTTACGAGCCGCGACCAACAGTACTTAATAGATTTTGAGCGATAGCGAAAAAATATATTTGGTAATAGATACTGATTGGTAAATAAAAAACCGGACAATGCTTTCACATGGTCCGGTTGACCGAGAGAGTATAAAATCCATTTTACTGAACATGGATTAATTCATATCTCTCGGGAAGAGGGTGGAGGGGTAATGGCCGACCGTCAGCGGTGAAGACGGCTACCACTCGGTTTTGAGATACCGAGTGGTAGACGTAGGGGATCTGCAGAGCAGAAATCACCGTCCAGGTCACCATGCTCATGATGGCCATGAAGACCACAAACAAAAAAAGTTGGCTCTGCCACCATGGTCGGTGGCCGAGGTGGGCTTTTCTTGCCGGTTTCGTGCCCAATAGGTGGGCGGACTTACCCTTATACAGATTTCCCATCTTGTCCTCCTTTCAGCGCTTGGAGCGCTGATAAAAATTGTTAATAAAAGAACAAAAATAACCTAATATAATTATAACTTAAAACAAGTCGCTTTGTCAAATTTTGTCTGTTGGTTTCCTGAACATCTATGACATTGAAAAATCTAAAAATAAAAACAACCCCGACCAAG
>Ga0172375_10009366_pt1 | contig 12937 bp, 10 predicted proteins | sample LakKiv1m_FD_114537 | JGI IMG/M metagenome (GOLD analysis project Ga0172375, IMG submission 114537) | Freshwater microbial communities from Kabuno Bay, South-Kivu, Congo - kab_092012_11.1m | ecosystem: Environmental > Aquatic > Freshwater > Lake | place: Democratic Republic of the Congo... | reverse complement strand
TTGCCTTGTGTCGAATCGTAAAGCCGTAGTTTTGGATCCGGATACCAGCCGGAATGCCTGATCCATTTCCCGCAATAATTGGCAAGACGGTTCATCTGATAGCCCTCATATTGCCAGTTAGCTTTAATTTTCAAAATTTCGTTTTTCAACTCCTCCGAAAGGGCTTCATCGGCATCCAATGAAAGCTGATGTTTATATTCCGCCTGTGAAAGTGCGAAATTTTTTTGCTGGATGTATCCTTCGAAAGGATGTTCGATGAATTTTACGCCAAACTTTTCACAGATTACCCGGGTATTGTCGGTCGAAAACGAGTCAACCACAACAATTTCATCAGCTGCCTCCATCACGGATTCGATGCAGCGGCCTATATTTCGTTCTTCGTTAAAGGTAATGATGACGACAGAGAGTTTAGGCATTTATCTTAATTTTATAGCAACCTTGTTACTGGTTAAAAATTTACCGTCTTAACTCAAAATTCTTTCCGAGATAAACTTTTCTTACATGCTCATCTTCAGCAAGGTCCTCGGAGGTGCCGTATTTTAAGATAGCTCCCTCAAAAAGCAGATAAGCACGGTCGGTAATGTTAAGCGTTTCGTGAACATTATGGTCGGTAATCAGAATGCCGATGTTTTTTTCTTTCAGTTTTGAAACGATCGACTGGATGTCTTCAACAGCGATGGGATCAACACCGGCAAAAGGTTCATCGAGCAGGATAAAATGGGGGTCCACGGCTAAGGCACGGGCAATTTCGGTTCGCCTGCGTTCTCCTCCCGAAAGGGTTATCCCCTTACTTTTCCGGATGTGTTGCAAACCGAATTCATCGAGAAGCGTCTCAAGCCTTTCTGCCTGTTCCATTTTGGTGAATCTGGTAAATTCGAGAACACCCTTGATATTGTCTTCAACACTCAGATTTCTGAATACAGATGCTTCCTGTGCAAGATAACCGATACCACGCTGGGCTCTACGATACATAGGCTCTCGGGTAATTTCGGCATCGTCGAGCATCACTTTGCCTGCAAACGGTTTTATCAATCCGACGATCATATAAAAAGTAGTGGTTTTTCCGGCACCATTTGGTCCAAGCAAACCAACGATTTCACCTTGTTCCACCTGCACCGAAACATCATTCACCACCATCCGGTGTTTATATTTTTTATAAATATGCTCTGTTCGTAAAATCATGAAATCTCCTTAAAAGCAAAATGAGAACCAAAAGTACGCTAAAATATAAATTGAAAGCTTGCCAGGATTCCAAATTTGTTAATGTGTTGATGGTCGAGGTATGATAATCTCCAGATGGCATCGACCCTGATAATTTTAAAAATATTTTCAACACCCGCCCCGGCTTCAAAGTAAGGTCTGTTTAAAGTATAAAGGCCTTCCGGGAAAACCGAATAATTTTTATTGCTTTGATCGATGCCACCAACGAGACCTTTTACATAGGCAACCTCACGCCACTTAAGTTTCCGGAACAAGGGTACACGGTTAAAAAAATATCCGTCGAAATGGTGAGTGTAAAATGCGCTGATATATTTATCGCTTACAAATTCGTAATAATTCATCAGGTTGAAGGCAGATTCATCAAAAAAATAGGTTTCATTGCCTTCGTGCAGCTTAAGTAGCGGATAAGGTAAGATTCCCCAAATACGACCGGCTCCGATGTTGAATTTGGACCAACCAAGGTTAAACACATTAAACCAATGACTCAATCCAATTTGCAGGCGGTGATATTCGTAATCGCTTTTTAAAAATCCCGGAACTCCATAGGCATATTGGATATCAAGTATCGGGAACTTGGCTCCGAGGCTGAGGCGTTCGAATTCTCCCATCAAAAAACGCTCACGATAGGCCAGTCGGGTGTCGAAGCGGATTTCGGAAGTTGTAATGGCCGCTTGTTCAGTAATTTTTTGAGTTGCCTGGTCCTGGTAATAAAATTCGAATTTTGATCCGCCGATCGGATAAATATTTCGATGGATCAGGTTTACTGTATTTGAAAATCCGTTGAACCATTCATGTTCGTAATACATCTTGACTTCTTCGACCATTGATAATTTGTCGGCCGGACTTCTTCTGAATAGAAAAGTGAGGAAAAAATCTTCCCTGAATGCATTCTGGCTGGCCCCCAGTTGCTCCATATCGTATTTAAAAGAACCTCCGATGGTTCTTCTTGGATTCTTATTAAGCATGTACAAAACCCCACCACCGTATTTCCATTTCGAATCCAGCGTTCCGTAAGCCGCATAGCCGTCGAACATTACCCGTGTACTGAATTTGTTGCTCGTTCTTCCGCCAAACCTCATCCTTGCACCTTCGATCGCATCAAAACTTAGCAAAGAGGCGTATGGACCAATCTCAAAATTCCCCCGTTCATAATATCCGGTTGTAATCATCTGGATAATATCAACATACGTATTGAAACGCGGGATTGTTTTGAGCGTGTCCACCATATAATAAATGGTCTTTTCGTCCCTTGTAAGATCTTCGTGGCGGTTGTCTTCCCAAAACTTCTCGTCATGTTTACCGGCGCTATCCGATACGAGTATGTTTACAGGATTGTTATAAAATTTATCCTCTTTGGGTTTGTTAATGATAAAATCCCTGTATGTCGTAGTTTTTCTGCCGAAAAATCCAAGTGTTTTCTTGTCGTTTTCGATCAGATTGAAATCACCGATCATATAATCCTTTGTCAGCAGCCAATATTTACCTTCGATCAAATTAAATTCCTTTTCGATCACAAGATCATTGATAAAATTAATATTGGCATCGTCAACAATGCGCATATCAACTTTCCTGATGGCAAAAGTTGTATCATGAACCCAAAAATTTCCCGTAAAGGTGAGGGTTTGCTTATGGCGTGGTTTAAACATGACCTTGTAACACCATTTATTATCTAAAAAAGTGCTGTCCACTAAATAGTATTTGTAATAATTCAGGCCAAAATAAGCGATGGGACTGATAAAATTTCTTTGAAAAAGATCGATATAATTATCGTAAATATTGGTGTGCTGGAATTTATCACCCAGAAACTGCATTACACTTTCGTTTTCGATCCCCGACACTTTGGTAGCCTTGATAATTTCGATTGAACCCCGTGGATTTCGCCGGGAATAGACTTCAGAAATCGATTCGCTGAGAAATATCGGGAGATAGGTTTTACCGTTTACTGTGGAGGTATCCACATTGTCGAAAATAAACTGGAAAGGTTTAAAAATCCGCCGTTGTTTAAATTTCTCGGTTATATTGTTTGCATCAATCTCAATTTTATTGTAGGCCTGATACTGGTACGCATCATATTTATCAGGATCATTCTTTTTTTTGTTTTCTATAATCTTACGGAGTAAGACCTCTGCAGGGTTTTCACCGGCTTTAATCACGACCGTTGAAAGCAAGACATTGCTGGTTTTTAATTCAAAATTAATGTATTGGAATTTATTTTTTTCGACGGGTTTTTCCTGTTGTTTGTAGCCAACAAAAGAAGCGATGAGGCTATCGGCCGGTGTTTTTGTTTCGATGGAATAATTGCCTTCAAAATCGGTAGTAACACCGATGGTGGTATTCCTGAAATAGATATTTACAAATGGCATTGGCTCACCGGTTCCCGCATCTTTTACAGATCCCATAATCTTTGTAAGCTGGCCAAAAGCATCGAAACCGGTTAGCATAGCCAACACAACAAATAGTATTTTATACCTTTTTGTAAAAAAAAACATAGGCTTTTTTAAAATAACAAATAAAACAGCGATGCTGAATAATTTATTGCTATCCTATGAAGTGATTTAGAAGAAACCAATAATTTTGGAAAATAACCCGATAAATCCCCTTTGTTTTATTTAAGGGGAAAAGGTTAGCTTTTCAAATCTTCCCAGTACTCCAGGGCTCTCCGGGTGTGGGGAATCACGATAGTTCCGCCAACTAAATTGGCAATACCAAAAATTTCCATCATTTCATCATTGGTGACCTGATTTTCGAAACAGCGCTCCAAATGATATCTGACGCAATCGTCACAACGAAGAACCATCGAAGCCACAAGCCCCAACATCTCTTTGGTTTTTACATCAAGCGCTCCCTCCATATAGGCATTGGTGTCAACGTTGAAAATCCGTTTGATAACTTTATTATTGTTGTATGCCAGCAACTTATCGTTCATTTGTTGCCTGTAGTCGTTAAACTGATCGGATAATTTTCCCATTGAAATTGCTATTAATTTGAATAAACATCAGAAGAAGAAAAGTAAAATATTTTGACAGGAGAATGAAATATGACAGACTTTAAAACAAGGCGGACAAAGCATTTGTTTAATATGGTCCATTCAATATTTCTGTTTTAAGAATATTCAGCTTGTAACAAATGTTGAATCTTCCAACGTGTTAACGCCCATCTTCCATTTTGCAATTCCTGACAAAGACTTCTTTCCCCATTAAAATTGCCGCGATTCATTGATTTTTATAAAATTCCTTCTTTAAGTATGTCGTGAAGATGGATCACACCTTTATAACGACCTTTTTCGGTAACCAATAACTGTGTAATATTATTTGAACGCATAATATCGAGTGCCAGCGCAACTAAACTTTCGGATTCGATGGTTTTTGGGTTTTTTGTCATGATGTCGACGGCTCTCACCTGATCAAAAGGTTTACCAGATTGGATCATGCGCCGTAAATCACCGTCGGTAATCATACCCACAAGTTTGTCACCGTCCATCACAGCTGTGGCACCAAGCCGTTTCGATGAAATTTCGATGATGGTTGAAGAAATGTCCTGATCCATCGTAACAACAGGTTTCTCATTCTGAACATATAGATCGGCCACTTTGAGATACAATCTTTTTCCCAAGACCCCTCCGGGATGAAATCTGGCAAAATCCAATGTTGTGAAGCCGCGATATTCGAGTAAACTTACCACGAGGGCATCACCCATTACAAGCTGGGCTGTGGTGCTTGAAGTTGGCGCCAGGTTGTTGGGACATGCTTCTTTTTCGACAGTTGTTTCGATAATAATATCAGCCTGACGGGCGAGGTAAGAATTGCGGTTTCCAACCATTGCAATCAATTTATTGCCAGTCATCTTTAAAAATGGAATTAAAACTTTGATTTCGGCAGTATTGCCGCTGTTTGAAATGCAAATTACAATGTCGTCTTTCTGAATTATTCCCAAATCACCATGAACCGCATCGCCTGCATGCATAAAAATGGCAGGTGTACCTGTCGAATTCAGTGATGCTACAATCTTACCTGCTATTAGTGCGCTTTTACCGACACCTGTAAGCACTACTCTCCCTTTGCTATGAAAGATCAATTCGACACACCTCGCAAAGTCATCATCCACATAACTCATAAGTTTGTTTATCGCTTCCGACTCTATTTGAATGGTCTGCCGTGCAATATCTTTGATCTCGCTATTGTTTTTAATCATGATGCTTTCGTAAAAAATTGTTAAAAATTATTAGTTGCGATACAAAAATAGCCTAATATCGAAAATTTGAATTATTTTTATAAAAATGTATGACGAGGTTCAAACGGTCAAACATAAAATCAGATACACTGTAAGTTGGCCTGTTAAAAATTGTAAGAATTTTATTCGTTCTTAATGAAGTAATTTATACTTAGATTTGTAAAGGGTGAAAAAAAAGTATGCACACTCAAAAAAAGGTGATCAAAATAAATTAAAATTTTATGCGTTTGCGACCTTCATAATAGTAAGATTGTAGGTCGATAATATCTTGAAAGTAACTATTTTATAACTATGTTTAAACAGGAAATGATTGAGACAAGGACAATGGATTATTCACTTCATCAGATCTTAAAGAAATTTTTTGGGTTTGATAGCTTTAAGGGAAATCAGGAAGCGATAATTAAAAACTTGCTGGAAGGGAATAATACGTTTGTGATCATGCCTACCGGAGGAGGAAAATCGATGTGTTACCAGCTTCCGGCCTTGATTAAAGAAGGAACTGCAATAATTATATCTCCACTGATTGCACTGATGAAAAATCAGGTTGATGCACTGCGTAATTTTGGTGCCGAAGACGGAATAGCTCATTTTATGAATTCTTCACTTTCGAAGCAGGAAATTACCCAGGTAAAAGAAGACATGACCCGTGGAATTACCAAGCTTCTTTATGTTGCCCCCGAATCGCTTACCAAAGAAGAGAATGTTGATTTCTTAAAAAGTATTGATATTTCGTTTTATGCCATTGATGAAGCACACTGTATTTCGGAGTGGGGTCACGACTTCAGGCCTGAATACCGCCGGCTTCGCCCGATAATTGAAGCAATTGGTCAGGATGTGCCTGTTATTGCACTTACTGCAACGGCTACACCAAAAGTGCAGCACGACATTCAGAAAAACCTGATGATCCTTGATGCCAAAGTTTTTGCCTCATCCTTCGACCGGCCAAATCTTTACTACGAAATCCGTCCAAAAACCCAGGATGTAATCAAGGATATTATCCGGTACATAAAGGCGAATTCAGGAAAATCAGGAATTGTTTATTGCCTGAGCCGTAAAAAAGTAGAAGAATTAGCCGAAACCCTCCAGGTTAACGGTATTAAGGCATTGCCATACCATGCCGGCCTGGACGCTGTTACCCGCCGTACCAACCAGGATAAATTCCTCATGGAAGAAGTGGATGTGATTGTTGCCACGATTGCTTTTGGAATGGGTATCGACAAACCGGATGTTCGTTTTGTGATCCATCACGATATGCCAAAAAGCCTTGAAGGCTATTACCAGGAAACAGGCCGTTCAGGCCGGGATGACGGCGAAGGAAACTGCATCACATTTTACAGTTACGACGACATCCAGAAACTTGAAAAATTCATGAAAGGCAAACCGGTTGCCGAACAGGAAATTGCTCAGCAGCTTTTACTTGAAACGGTTTCGTATGCCGAATCTTCGGTTTGTCGCCACAAGCAATTACTGCATTATTTTGGTGAAGAATATAAAAACGAAAACTGTGGCTCATGCGATAACTGCCTTCACCCAAAAGAAAAATTTGAAGGCAAAAAATATGTCCGTATCGTTCTGGAAGCCATCCTTGAAGTAAAAGAACTTTTCAAAGCCAAACACATCATTAATATCCTGGTTGGTAAAAATACCGCTACGCTCAAATCGTACAAACATCATAAAGTCGAATCGTTTGGTAAAGGTGAGGAATTTGATGAAAAATTCTGGAATGCGGTTATTCGCCAGGCACTTATTGCCAACCTGCTTACCAAAGATATCGATAATTACGGGCTTTTAAAGGTTACCAAAAAAGGTCAGCAATTCCTCGATCGACCATATTCCATCATGCTTACAAAGGATCACGATTATGAAAATCCGGATGATGATGAAGATTTGATGAATGGCAGCCACAAAACAAGTTCTGCCGATCAAACGCTGTTTGCAATGCTCAAGGATCTGCGTAAGCAGATTTCCCGCAAAGAAAATCTGCCTCCCTTTATTATTTTCCAGGATCCCTCATTGGAAGATATGGCCATCCAGTACCCGATTAAAATGGATGAATTAACGCAGATTACAGGTGTTGGTGTTGGGAAAGCCCAAAAATATGGGCAGCCATTCCTCGACCTCATTAAAAATTATGTTGAGGAAAACGAAATCATACGCCCGCTCGACATGGTGGTAAAATCGGTGATCAATAAGTCCGGTTTAAAAGTTTATGTCATCCGAAGCATCGACCGTAAACTATCGCTCGAAGATATTGCCCTGACCAAAAACCTGACGGTTGATGAACTCCTTACCGAGATCGAAAGCATTGTTGCTTCCGGTACAAAACTCGACATCAATTATTACATCAACGAATATGTTGATCCCTATCATCAGGAAGAGATCACCGAATATTTTCAGGATGCTGAATCCGATTCTATCGAAGATGCTTTGCGCGAATTGGGCGAAGATGAATTTTCGGAAGAGGAAATCCGCCTGGTCAGGATAAAATTTATGTCGGATGTCGGTAACTAGCCTGAATTTTTAGGTTCATCTTAGGGATTGCTTTTATGATGATTAATTTTAACAGAATTTCTTTGCCTTTTTTCTTTTTTCTGATACTGATTTTAAGTTCTTGTGCACCGAAAGAGGATCTTTCTACAAAAAAAATCCCTTCTGGAATTATTCAGCCCGATACACTGGCTGCCATGCTTGCTGACCTTCAAATTACTGAAGCTGCCTTACGTCAGCTCAAGCGTGATGGCCAGGTTTCTGACAGCATTTCTGGTCTGGCCTTCGAAAAGGTATTTTTAAAGCATAAAAGCAGCAGGGAAATGCTTGAAAAAAGCATAACCTATTACGAACAAAACCTCGAAATATACGAAGAAATTTATGGTGAAGTTATCACACGACTTACCCGGATTCAAACTGAATTAAGCGGTTCTGAATAGAAAAGCATATTTTTGCCCTTCATTTTATTTAAAAAACTACAATTATGAAGAAATGTTTCACCCTTCTCGCACTTACTTTTATACTTGTTTCACAACTAATTGGTCAGGTTGACCTGCAAGACAAAGGTTCATTTAAGTGTTCCGAAAAAAAATCGAAAAGCCCCGGACTACAAAACATCTTTCGCAGTCCCAACACGCCAAAACACAAATTTGATGTACTGAATTATACCCTCAACTTCGATTTGTATAATAATTTCGAAAGCCCATATCCTCAGACATATGTAGCCAGCGAAACCATCACTTTCAGCATTGATACAGCTTTGAACGTGATTAAATTAAACGCACAGAATGGTTCACTGCTGATTAACAGTGTGAGTTTGAGTGGTCTGTCGTTTTCACATACCCAGGATACTTTGTCGATAATCCTCGACAGAATATACGACCCGGGCGAAGTGGTGAATGTGAAAATTGATTACAGCCATAAAAATGTTGAAGATGCTGGTGTGTACGTTAATGGGGGTTTCTTTTTTACCGATTTTGAACCTGAAGGTGCAAGAAAATGTTTCCCGTGCTACGACCACCCGGCAGATAAAGCAACCCTTGATCTGACTGCAAAAGTTCCTTCGAATGTTTTACTCGGATCGAATGGCCGGCTCGCCGATTCAACAAAAGTTGCCGATACAATCTGGTACCACTGGATCAGCCGTGACCCCATTGCTACTTACCTCATGGTGATTTCTGCAAAGAAAAACTGGAACCTTGATATTGTTTACTGGGACAGGCCTTCTACACCTGGCGACCCAATGCCCATCAGATTTTATTATAACAATGGCGAAAATCCATTCCAGATGGAAATAAAAGTACCACTCATGGCAAGCTGGTATTCGGAGCATTATGGCGAACATCCCTTCGAAAAAGATGGCTTTGTAACGCTGAACAGCGAATTTACATGGGGTGGTATGGAAAATCAGTCCCTCACCAGTCTTTGTGCGGGTTGCTGGGGCGAGAGCCTCCTGGCCCATGAATTTGCGCATCAATGGTTTGGCGACATGATTAGTCCTGGAACCTGGGCAGATATCTGGCTGAATGAGGGCTTTGCCACCTGGAGCGAAAGCCTTTGGTGGGAGCGCGATGGCGGCTACGCAGCCTACAAGAATGACGTAAACAACAATGCGAATTACTACCTTTCAGCGAACCCCGGGTGGCCGGTTTATAATCCCGACTGGGCAATAAACACACCGAATAACAACACCCTGTTCAATTATGCAATCACTTATTGCAAAAGTGCTTGCATGCTTCATTTATTAAGATATTCGATGGGGGACGATGCCTTTTTTCAGGCTATCCACGACTATGGGACCGACACTGCTGAATTCAGATATAAAAATGCAGTGACCGAGGACTTCCAGGCAAAACTTGAAGCCTCCAGCGGGCAGGAACTCGGTTGGTTTTTCGAATCATGGGTTAAAATGCCAAATCATCCCATATATCAAAATGAGTATTCCATCAGCGATATGGGTAACGGTACCTGGAACCTTAATTTCCTGGCTAACCAGGTTCAGACCAATGCCGGCTTTTTCCCGATTCCAATCGAATTAACGGTTAATTTTATCGATGGTTCTGATACGACGGTAAGGGTTATGAACAGCGAAAACCAACAGTTTTTCTGGTTCAATTTTGATAAAAAACCGACCAGTATGCTTTTCGATAAAAATAACGAAATAGTGCTCAAGGAGGCCACTTTATTTGTGGGTATTGATGAGCAACATATCGGGACCAATTCGTTTAAGCTGGGTCAGAATTATCCAAACCCGGTAAAATCAGGCACTACTATTTCATTTTCAATACCTGAAACTTCAAATGTTGTATTGGCAGTTTATGATCTCACCGGCAAGAAGTTAATGAATCTGGTAAATGGCAGGCAGGAAAAAGGCACCCATGTTATGAATTTCGACCTGAACCGGGTGCAATCCGGTATTTACACATATCGTCTTGATGCAGGAAAATTGAGTGAAACTAAAAAACTGATTGTAATCAGATAGTCTTTTTTAAGCATTAAATGCATAAAATTGCGATAGTTTCGTGCCGACGGAATTATCGCATTTTTTATAGAAATCCTCTCTTCTCAAAACTCAGGCTTGTCGTTTATTTTGGATTTTACTAACGGATTTTGTATTGAATTCCATTCTTTTGAAATAATTCATGTTTTCGACAATGGTTCTCTCTGCCAGGCTATAGAATGGGAGGAATTGTAGATACGAATTAATGCTATAGAAAAAAATATTGGTTTAAAACCAGCGCTACTTTGAGGAAAGCTGGCTGGTGCAGATTAGTCTATTTGTTCCGACCGGTTAATGGCAGTTTGCAAATCAGCGACCAGTTCCCTGAAAATTTCTTTTACAGTAGTTATTTTGGTAGCGAGGTAAGCATTGCTTCCTGCAAAAGCATACCCATTTTCCATATTTCCTTTGTAGGCACTGTATAAAGCGGCAATAATGCAATAGGGACTGCTCGAAACATCGCAGGTTTTAATACAATGAAACGGGCATTTGATGGGCATCTTTAATCCCTGCTTGACTTTGTCGATGAAGTTGTTCTTCAGTGCCCTGCCTGGCATACCAACCGGGCTCTGGATGATTTCGATGTCGTTTTCTCCCGCATTAATATAGGCTTGTTTAAATCCACTTGAAGCATCGCACTCTTCGGTTGTAACAAACCTGCTACCCATCTGCACGCCTTTGGCGCCTTTCTGCATGATTTTAAAAATATCGTCACCGGTATAAATGCCACCAGCAGCAATCACAGGAATCTCCTTTTGGAATTTGTCTTCAAAATACTTAACTTCTCTCACAACATTCGGGATCAGTTCTTCAAGGGAATAATTTGAATCATCAATCTGCTCTCTCTTAAAACCAAGATGCCCACCTGCTTTTGGGCCTTCAACTACAATGGCATCGGGTAGATATTTGTGCAGGGATTGCCATTTTTCACAAATAATTTTTGCCGCCCTCCCGGATGAAACGATTGGAACAAGCTTGGTTTTACTGTCGGGGTTTAAAAACTTAGGCAGGTCCAGAGGCAGGCCCGCACCTGAAAAAATAATATCGGCTTTTTCAGAGATAGCCGTCTTGACCAGGTCTGCAAAATTCGACATGGCAACCATTATATTAACGCCAATGATGCCTTTGGTTTTTTCCCTTGCATTCCTGATTTCTTGTTTTAAACCTTCAATATTTGCTGCCAGATAATCGATTGCCAGGTTGCGATGTACCAGACCAAGTCCGGCTGCCGAGATTACACCGACACCTCCTTCATTGGCGACTGCAATGGCAAGTCCTGACAATGAAATTCCTACACCCATACCACCCTGAATAATGGGTACGGGTATTGTTAATCCTCCAATTTTCAACATTATCAATTTAATTCCCTCTGAATAAGTAAACTAATCCCTTGCTAACAAACTGCAAAGCAACTTCTTTTATTTGGTTTTTTCGAAATTATATTTATGTATGTAGGTAATTAAAATGTAAATACCGTATTTTTTAGTGATGTCGGAATATTTTTTAATCATAAATTTTACTTGGGTAGTAAAACTCATTCCTAAGAAAAAAAGTCCATTAATAGATACACGTACACCTGAAACACAAGAGAATCTTCTGATTTTCTAAGAAGTCTGATGAAAACGAAGATCAACAAACGAAGCGGGCTTTTCACATCCGGGAGTAATGAAACTTCCAAAACATTGGAGAACATCCTATTAATTCAGATGATGGAAATACAATATTTTCTGACAAGGACATTCTATAGCTCAAATCACCTGATGCAAATTCAAAAAACCATTAAACCGACAGTGCATTAATCAGATACATTGGCCATCAAACTTTAATCTTTTAAAGCCGGTAAATCATGGAATGTGAAAGACAAGGGCAGACAATGCTGAAAAATTCAGCCAGGTACTTAGCAACTGTTTGTCAGCGTCGTCAGGTTTATAAGACATTTTTATCAATTGCTGCAAACATGACCATGCCCGTCGTGCCCATGATGATGTTTGTGTTGCAGACAACTTTCGCCGCTATCGGTAATGGTTCCTTCGATATATTGCTGTACAATATCGGTAGCATCGCCTGAGCAACCCCGAATCACCCGGATGCCCCAGTCGCCGAGAACATTAATTGCCCCGCCTCCTATTCCTCCTGCAAGCAAAACCGAAACGCCTTTTCCTGCCAACACCCCTGCAATGTTTGATTTACAGCCGCATCCCTGCTCTGATTTAATTGTTTCGAAGTAAACTACCTCATTATCTTCGGTGATGTTGTAAATCCCATAATATTCGCAATGGCCAAAATGATCATCAATCTGGTTATCTTTGGTTACCGGAACTGCAATTTTTTTCATGTTAATGGATTTGAAATTTTTTATCGCAACTTATTTTTTCGTTTTATTATCAAATTCGTTAGTTAAAACTATGCACTTTAGTGCAAGATTTATAATTTCTACAAATTTTCCTACTTTTGATAGATGGAAAATCGTATAGGAAGTCATACAATAAGTCGGTTAAG
>Ga0172375_10009364_pt1 | contig 12938 bp, 10 predicted proteins | sample LakKiv1m_FD_114537 | JGI IMG/M metagenome (GOLD analysis project Ga0172375, IMG submission 114537) | Freshwater microbial communities from Kabuno Bay, South-Kivu, Congo - kab_092012_11.1m | ecosystem: Environmental > Aquatic > Freshwater > Lake | place: Democratic Republic of the Congo... | reverse complement strand
GTGCCTTCCACCAGTTTCCCTCGTCCAGCGAAGCTGGCGAGGGAGAGGAACCGGGTTGCGCATTTCGACGAGCGGGAGGATTTCACGTCAGTTTGGCGCAGATTTCAGGATTTCGAGGGCGGCGCTGTACTTCCGGTACGCGCCGCGCGAGAAAGACTGGAAGATGCGCCGAAATGGCGGGAAAGCCATCCCGCCGAAATGCGCAACCCCCGCTTCACACCGCCCCTCATTCTCACCCGCCCGCCAGACTCATCAGGGCAACTCATCAGGGCTTTCGCCTTGCCTGGCATGCCCGCGCCCGCTATGGTCCCGCGCATGACCGACAAGCTCTACCCCCTGCTGCTCAAGCCCGTCTACAAGAGCCACATCTGGGGCGGCCACAAGATCGCGACGCGCTTCCAGCGGGACTGCAGGGAAAGCTGCGCCGAATCCTGGGAGATCGCCGACCGGCACGAGGGCATGAGCCTCGTCACCAACGGCCCCCTCGCCGGCCGCAGCCTCCATGACCTCGTCGCCTCCATGAAGCACTCCCTCGTCGGCACGGCCTGCAAATCACCGACCTTCCCCCTGCTCTTCAAGGTCCTCGACGCCAAGCAGCGGTTGAGTGTCCAAGTCCATCCCGACGACAAGTCCGCCGCCGCACACGGCGGCGAGCCAAAGACCGAGATGTGGTACGTACTGGCCACCGAGCCCGGCGCCAAACTATTCACCGGCCTCAAACCCGGTACCCGCGCCGACTCGTTCATGAAAGCCGTCGAGCAGGACCGCGTGGAGGCATTGTTGGGCTCCGTCCCCGCCAAGGCCGGCACCGCCGTTTTCGTGCCCGGCGGACTCGTTCACGCCATCGGCGAAGGTTGCCTTCTCCTGGAAGTACAGCAGAATTCCGACACGACCTATCGCGTCTACGACTGGAAACGAGTCGGCAAGGATGGCAAGCCGCGAGAGACGCACGTGAAGCAGGCGCTACAGGTCATCAACTGGAACCTCGGCACGCCAGCCGCTGTGAAACCGCGCCAGATGTCAGAGTCCGGCGGCAACGTATTTTGGGAAGTGCTGAAGTGCCCCTATTTCCACATGTCCCGGGCGGACCTCTCGAAGCCGGCGGCCGTGACCAACGACGGCCAAAGCTTTCACGCCCTGTTCGTCGCGGAGGGAAAGATCAGCGTCGAGGGGAACGGTGTCACCGAGACGCTCGCACCGGGAACATCCTGCCTGCTACCGGCTGGCCTGAAGAATTACAGCCTCACACCGAGCAGCGGCCCGGCCACGGTCATCGTCACAAGCCTCGTGTAGCAAGACCGGACAATGTCCAATATCGAACACCCAATAACCAAGTCCCAAATTGGCTCCGCTCTTCCTTGAGACTTGGGTATTGAACATTCGATATTGGACATTCTGCTTCCTGCTTCCGCAATACTCACTACTCAATCTTCGCTCTACAACTCATACAGCGTTTCGTCGCGGCTTGGCGGCCTGTTCTTCTTGCCCTTCGCGCCCTTCTTGTCCGGCATCATGAACGGATCTTCCTTTTCCAGCAGGTCGCCCATCTCCTTCTCGATCGCCTCCGGATCCTCGCCCGACTCCATGCGGTTCAGCGCCTCGGTCATCCCCTTGCCCAGCTCCATACCGGTCATCTTGGTGAATTTGCGCATCAGATCCGCCGCACGGCGCGGATCGTCATCCTTGATGCTCTCCGCCTCGCTGGCCAGCGCCGTCACGGCCTTCTCCATCTTGCCTTCGTCGAACGGCAGATCGTCCATGCCGCCATCGCCGCCCTCTTTCGCCTTCCCCGTCATGGCAAACGCCGATATCTGCCGCTCCAACTTGTGCTTCTTGCACTTGGGGCACAGCGGCCGCTTGGTCGTGTTGATGCCCCGGGAAAAGAAACTGAATATCGTGTTACAGTCCGAACAATAGAATTCGTAGATCGGCATACCTATCCTCCCCTTGTGGACGATTTCCACAACCCACCCCGCCCTGCGGGCACCCCTCCAAGGAGGGGAACTCCGAGATCCCCTCCTTGGGAGGGGTCCGCGAAGCGGGGGGTGGGTTCCGGCATTTCCAACGCCAAACACTCACCCTCGCACCACCGACTCGAGCAGATCCGCGATCCGCTCCGCCGCGCCGGCTCCGGCCGCGGCCTTCATCTTCTGACGCATGGCCCCCAGCCGTGCCGGATCGCGATACAACTTCTCCACATATTCCGCCAGCCATTCTACAGAAAGATTCCTTTCGTCAACAACATCCGCACCGCCCGCGCTCTCCACGGCCCGGGCATTGGCCGTCTGATGATCGTGCGACACGTTCGGGAGCGGCACGAACAGCACCGGGAGCCCCACCACCGACAGCTCCGTACAAGTCGCCGCGCCGGCCCGCGCAATGGCCACTTGCGCGCCGGTGTACGCTTTCCCCATTTCCTTCAGGAAGTCGAATACCACCGCCGGAACCCCGGCCTTGTCATACCGGCTTCGCACCTCCGCCGCGTCCTGTCGGCCCGCTAAGTGAACAACCTGCACGGGAACGCCTTTTTCGTGCGCCTGAATCAGCGCCTGCGGCACAACCTCGTTCAAGCGATGCGCGCCCTGGCTTCCGCCCATGACAAGCACTGTGAACATCTGCGGCTTGAGGACGCCGCCCTCGAACCGGCCTTCCAGATCGGTCCTTACGGGAAACCCGGTGACCACCACCGGCGAACGCCGCAGGTAAGGCGCCGCCTCCTTGAACCCCACGGCCACCGCTTTGGAGAATCGCGAGAGAAACGAGATGGCCTTGCCCGGAATGGCGTTCGCCTCGTGCAGGACCACGGGCACGCCGAGCGTTCGCGCCGCCAGCACGGGACCCACGGAGGCGTAGCTGCCCATGGCGAGGAGCACATCCGGTCGACTGCCCTTCATCCGGCCTCGGCACTGCAGGAACGCCACGAAGAGCCGCCACGCGACGGCCACGGCGCGGAACGAGAACCCCGACGGGAACCCCGCCGCCTTCACGGAGATCACGGGCCCGTCCCAGCCCGACGTGGAGCCGCTCTCCACGTCCCGGCCGGCCAGCCACAGCGTCACCGCATGGCCCCGTTTCTTCAGAACCTCGGCAACCGCCACCCCGGGGAAGATGTGCCCCCCGGTCCCCCCGCATGCGACGGCGATGTTCATGATGCCTTCATTTTCTTTTTGCGCCCTTTTGCGCATTTTTGCGGCCGCATAGGAGATTCCTCGCTACGCTCGGAATGACAGCGGCTGGCTCTGTCATCCTGATGGCGCCTTGGCGCCAGAAGGATCTCTCACTTTGCCTGCCGACCTCCACCCTTTCCCATCGCTCCACTTCTTCGCGGGCGCAGGTCCGAGCCCCAGTTGCGTCACAGAGAGATCATCCCATCCTGGATTCATACTCATTACCAGATCGTTTTTCTTGCTCCGGTTCCATCCCTTGATCTCCTTCTCACGGGCAATGGCAGCGCGCACATCCGAGAACCGTTCATAGAAGACCAAAACCGTCACGTTGTATCGAGAGGTGAATCCGGGAAGCGTTCCTTCCCGATGCTGCCATACTCGACGAACCAGACTGTTCGTCACCCCCGTATAGAGCGCTGTCCGCCCCTTGTTCGTCATCATGTAGACGTAGTAGGCCTTCATGGGAGATTCCTCTCCGCCTTCGGCGGCTCGGAATGACAGTCGCCAGCCCGCTCCTGTCATCCTGAGCGCAGCGAAGGATCTCACAATCAGCCGAGAACACCCCTCTCTACGGTCACAATGACAGCATATCCTCTCGCTACTTTTCCTCTCCCGCTTCTTCCTCGAACGGCTCGGTCACGATCTCGTCGCCCTTTTTGACCAGGATCTCGATCTTCCGCTCCACCTCGTTCAACTTGCGCGAGCAGAACTTGATCAGGCCCTGCCCTTCCTCAAAGCGGGCGATCATATCCTCCAGGCTCATCGAGCCGCTTTCCATTTCGGACACGATCTTCTCCAGCCGCTCCAGCGCCTTCTCGAAGCTTTGGCCGGACTCCGGCTCGCCTTCCGCCGTCTTCTTGTCAGTTTTCTTTATCGTCATGTTTCGCTTTCACCTCCGATTCAATCGTTCCCTGCCCCACGCGCGTCGTGATCCGCCGGCCGACCGTCACATCCTTGATCGTTCGCACGATCCGGCCCTGTTCGTCGCGCGTAATGCTGTACCCGCGAGTCAGCACCGCCAGCGGATTCAGCGCCTTCAGCTGGCTGTCCAGCCGCCGGATTTCCTGCGCCGAGGACTGCGTTCTCAGCTTGAGCTCGTGGATCATCCGGACCCCGAAATCGTCGAGACGCTGATGCCCTTCGCTCGCGCCCCCCTTGACCACATGGTGAATGCGCAGCTTCAGGCTGTCCAAGTGCTGGTAGTACTGGCGGACCAGGTTCCGCGGTTCCCGGAACACGTAGCTGCCGGCGGCGACCTGCAGCCGATTCCGCAGGGCCGCTCCATAGTCGCGAAGCGCCCGCATCAGCCGGCGGCTCATCTCATCCAGGGCGCCCTCGAACGCATCCTTCCGGCCCACCACCAGCTCGGCGGCCGCCGACGGCGTCGCCGCGCGCAAATCCGCGACAAAATCGCTGATGGTGAAATCGATTTCGTGCCCCACGGCCGAGATCACCGGAATCTGCGACGCCACGATGGCGCGCGCCACGCTCTCCTCGTTAAAGCACCACAAGTCCTCCAGGCTGCCACCGCCGCGCCCCACGATCAGCACATCGAACCCGCCGCGCCGGTTCAGGTATTCGATGGCCGCGACAATCTCGTGCGCCGCGCCTTCGCCCTGCACCTTGACCGGCGCCAGCACGAGGTGCAGATTCGGGAACCGCCGCGAAATCACGTTGAGGATGTCGTGGATCGCCGCGCCGGTCGGCGACGTCACCACACCGACATGCTGAGGGAGCAGCGGGATGGCGCGCTTGCGAGCCGGATCGAACAGACCCTCCTTCTGAAGCTTCTCCTTGAGCGCCTCGAACTTGGCCTGGAGCGCGCCCTGCCCCGCCTCTTCCATCGTGCGGACAATGATCTGGTAGTTCCCGCTCCGCTCGTAAACACTGATCTCGCCCTGCACACGAACCAGGAGGCCATCCCGGGGCTTGAACTTGAGCCTCTGCTGATTGCCCCGGAACAGGACGGCCGTGATCTGGGCGTTGGCGTCCTTGACGGTGAAATAGTAGTGGCCGGACGACGGCTGGCGGAGGTTGGACACTTCCCCTTCGACCCAGACAGAGCCCACCTGGCTCTCCAGTGTGGCCTTGATCAGCCGGGTCAACTCGGTAACGCTGAACACCTTACGCTCTGGACTCAACTCACAGACTCCCGGATTCGTTTGACGCTCTTTGCCTTTCCCGTCGCCTCGTCGACCGTCACGATCATGCCTTCGAGAACCACGTCGTCCTTGGCCGTGTCCCACTTGCTGGGCATTCCCGTCAGGAACATGTGCGTCACCGACTTCAAGTCCCGGCCCAGGGCCGAGTCCTTGCTGCCCGTCATGCCCAGGTCCGTGATATAGGCCGTGCCCTTGGGCAAAACCGTTTCGTCGCTCGTCTGCACGTGGGTATGGGTCCCCGCCACGCAACTGACGCGCCCGTCCAGATACCGTCCGATGACGATTTTCTCGGACGTCGCCTCCGCGTGCATGTCCACGAGGATCACCTTGCCGAGGCCCGGCTCCTTGGTCAGCAGCGCATCGATGGCCCTGAAGGGGCAGTCATAGGGCCGCATGAATGTGCGGCCGATGAGGTTCACCACGGTGATCTCGCCCCAGACCGTCTTGACCGTGACGAACCCCTTGCCGGGGCAGCCCGGCGCGAAGTTCAGGGGCCGGATCACCCGGTTCTCCTTGTCGAAATGGGCCTGCAGATCGCGCTGGTCCCACGTGTGATCGCCCAGGGTCACGACGTCGGCCCCGGAATTCAGCACGTCGTTGACCAGCGTGGCGGTAATCCCCTGTCCGCCCGCCGCGTTCTCGCCGTTGGCCACCACGAAGTCCACTTTGCCCTCGTGCTTCAGCCGCGTCACGACCTGCGCGAAGGCGTTCCGTCCAGCCGACCCCACCATGTCGCCTGTCATCAGAATCTTCATCGAGTCTCCGTTCTGTCCTACTTGGCGTATTCTACGCAGCGCGTTTCCCGAATCACCGTGATCCGGATCTGGCCCGGATACTGGAGATCGCTCTCGATCTTCTTACTGACATTCCGGGCCAGCACCATGGCCTCGTTGTCGTCCACCTTGTCGGGCTCCACCAGCACGCGGACTTCGCGGCCGGCCTGGATGGCGTAGCTCTTCTTGACGCCCTCGAAGCCGTTGGCGATCGCCTCGAGCTTTTCGAGCCGCTTGATGTAGATCGTCGAGGTCTCCGACCGCGCCCCCAGCCGCGAGCTCGAGATGGCGTCGGCGGCCGCCGCCAACACGGCATAGAGACTTTCCGGCTGGACCTCCTCGTGATGCGCCGCCACGGCGTTGACCACCACCGGGGCTTCGCCGTTCTTCTTCAGCAGGTCGGCGCCGATGACCGCGTGCCCGCCTTCCACCTCGTGGTCGCGGGCCTTCCCGATGTCGTGGAACAGCCCGATGCGCTTCGCCAGCGACACATCAAGGCCCAGCTCGCCGGCCATCACGCCCATGAGCTGCGACACTTCCATCGAATGCTGCAGCACGTTCTGGCTGTAGCTGGTGCGGAACTTCAGCCGTCCCACCATGCGCAGGAGTTCCGGGTCGAGCCCCTGGATGCCCGCCGCGTAGGCCGCTTCCTCGCCCGCCAGCCGGATATTCTCCTCCATGCCTTCCTGGACCTTGGCCACCACTTCCTCGATGCGCGCCGGGTGAATGCGCCCGTCCGAGATCAGCTGCTCCAGCGCCAGCTTCGCCACTTCGCGCCGGATCGGGTCGAAGCCGGAGATCACGACCGCCTCCGGCGTGTCATCGATCAGGATATTGACGCCCGTCGCCGCCTCCAGCGCGCGGATGTTGCGGCCGTCGCGCCCGATGATCCGCCCCTTCATATCGTCGCCGGCCAGGGCCACGGTGCTGGTCATCATCTCGCCGGCGTGCGACGCCGCAAAGCGCTGGATGGCCACGGCCACGATCTTCTGGGCCTCCCGCTCGGCGGTTTCCTTCGCGCCTTCCTGGAGATGGCGGATCAGGCTGCCCATCTCGCCGTGAACTTCCTTCTCGAGGCGGGCCAGCAACGTCTTTCGCGCTTCCTCCTGGGTCATGCCGGCCACTTTCTGCAGCATTTCCTTGCCTTCAACAATCAACTTGGCGACGTCGTCCTTGTCCTTCTTCAGGTCCAGCGACTGCTTCTCCACTTCCGCCACCTTCTCGTCGAGCGCATGCTCCTTCTTCTCGATCATCGAGACCTTGCGATCCAGGTTCGTCTCCCGCTGTGCGATACGCTCCTCGATCGCCGCCAGGTCCTTGCGCTGGGACTGGGTGGATTTCTCGAACTCCTCCTTCGCCTTCAGGACTTCCGCCTTTGCCTGGATTTCGCCTTCCTTGCGAATGGCATCGGCCTCCCGCTTGGCATCCTTCAGGGCCTGCTTGGCCTTCTTCTCCGTGGCGTCCGTGTGGTAATTACCGATGAGATAGCGGGCGAGATAGCCCAGGCCCGCACCGATGAGCCCGGCCACCAGCCCGATGATGAGTTTCATAATCATGGCGGCATTCCTTTCGTCTTACCTGGCGCCTTCAGCGCTTTGTGCTCTAATCACCCGTTTTTCCGTAACCACAACATCCATCCGGACATCCGACTCATCGGTCGGAACCCGGTCGAAGATCTGGAACTCGAACCCCAGCCCCACCGTGAACGGCATGCCGGACCGCGCCCGCCCGAGGATCCGGTCGTAATGTCCGCCGCCATGCCCCACCCGGCCGCCCAGCGAATCGAACGCGACCCCGGGCACGAGCATCAGGTCCAGCTCGTCCGCCGGAATCCACTGTTTCTCCTCCGGCTCGAGAATCCGCGAGGGCCCCACGACCATGCGGGCGTCGCGGTCCAGTTTGACGAAATCGTAGTGCTTCGTTTCCGCCCGGTAGGCAGGCACGCACACCTGCTTGTTCTCCTGCCAGCATTGTTCGATGACCGCGTCGGTCCTCACTTCGCCCTGCATCGCCACGTAGGCCCCCACGATCGACGCCTTCCGGAACTCGATCAGCTCCGCCGCCTTGCGCTCAACCGAGCCGCTGTTATCGTTCACCCAGACCGCGTCCAACGCGCCCCGTTTCTCCCTGATCACGGCCCTGATCTCGTCCTTCGTTCTCATGTCTCCCGCCCATCGACCTCAAGCCGCGCCCGTCTCACGCGCACGGCGTTTCTTTCCCGCCTTCCCCGCCTCGCGCGACGCCGCGCGAACGGACTCCCAGTGCTCCATTCTCTTCCGGATCGTGTCCTCGTATCCCTCGCGGCCCGGCGCGTAGTAGATCGCCGACGTCGGCACATACTCCTGGTCCACGAAATGCCCGGCGAAATCGTGCGGATACACGTAGTCCTCGCCCGCCACTTTATTGACGCTCCTCAGCTTGATATTCTTCAGCTGCTCGGGCACCGGGAGCACGCGCCCTCCCTTCACGTCTTCCATGGCTTTCTCGCCGGCCAGGTACGCCGCGTTGCTCTTGGGCGCCGTCGCCAGGTACGTCGTCGCCTGCGCCAACGCAATCCGCGCCTCCGGCATGCCCACGAACTCCACGGCCTGCATGGCCGACACCGCCACGGTCAACCCGCGCGGATCCGCGTTGCCGATATCCTCCGACGCCAGGATCACCAGCCGCCGCGCCACGAACCGCGGGTCCTCGCCCGCGTACAGCATCTTGGCCAGCCAGTAGACGGCCGCGTGCGGGTCCGACCCCCGCACGCTCTTGATGAACGCCGAAATGGTGTCGTAGTGCCCGTCCTCGTCGTGATCGTAGACCACGGCCTTCTTCTGGATGGAGGCCTCCGCGACCTCCCGCGTCACGGCGATGACGCCCTTCGGCCCGGGTTCCGTCGTGAGGACCGCCACCTCGAGCGCGTTGAGCGCCCGGCGCGCGTCGCCTTCGCACATGCGGGCGAGGTGCCGGAGCGCGTCGTCGTCCACCTTCGTCTTGAACGACGCCAACCCCCGTTCGTCCGCCAGCGCGCGGCGCAGCAGGTCGACCGCCGCCTCCTCCGACAAGGGCTGCATCTCGAAGATCAGCGACCGGGAGGTCAGCGGGGTATTGATGAAGAAAAGCGGGTTGTGCGTGGTGGCGCCGATCAGCGTGAAGGTGCCGTCTTCGACGTGCGGCAGGAGGACATCCTGCTGGGCCTTGTTGAACCGGTGGATCTCATCGATGAAGAGAATGGTCTCGATGCCCTCGTTGTCCTTGCGGTACCGCGCCTGCTCGATCAGGGCGCGCAGGATGGGCACGTTGGCCACCACGCCGCTCGTCCGCTCGAAATGGCGGCGGGTGGCGCGGGCGATGACGTCCGCCAGCGAGGTCTTGCCGCAGCCCGGCGGTCCGAACAGGATGATGCTTTGGAGGCGATCGGCTTCGATGGCGCGGCGCAGGAGCTTGCCGGGTCCCAGCATGGCGTCCTGGCCGACAATCTCCTCGAGGCTGCGGGGCCGCATGCGAGCCGCCAGAGGCTGGTTTGCCGTCCCTTCGCCGCGCGCCTTTACGAACAAGTCCATTCTTTACGACCCCGGGAAAAAAAAGAGCCCCGCCGTGTCGTAAAAGCATGTGTCCCTGAACCTCGTAAGACGAGGTGGGTGCTCTAGCCACCTTTCGTAGGTTCCCACGCCGTTAAGCAGGGATCCCGTCCGGGACGGATTCAAGCTCCCAAAAATCAACTTATTGGGTCAGAGACGTCTGCCTGTTTGCGAACACAGCAGGGCATTTTTTCCGAGGAAAAAGATGCGCCCTTGTTGGTAAAGAACCATCCCTCACTCTTACTCTTTGAATCAAACCCAGTGGACCCCGAGGGATTGCCGGAATCCGCTCTGTTACTGTCGCAAGCAAAACTCTGCCGATGACGGGCACCACCAGGATGCCGGCCACCAACAGAAGAACATCTCGTAACCCAATAAACATGGAACTCAAGCCTCTACGCTATACCAGTCGACGTTTCAGTTCTTTTTTCAGTTATCAGTGTCCAACTAACTCTCTCTTATTTCCGCACCCAAACGGCTCTTCAAAGATTTCTTGATCTCCTCGTGATACCGGTTGGCATCCTCGTCGGTCAACGTCCTCTCCAAAGAGCGATAAATCAAAGAGTAGGCCAGACTCTTCCGAGCCTCCCCCACAACTTTAGTCACAAAAATATCAAATAGTTTGACTTCTGTCAACTCGGGAGGCGCCGATTTCCAGATTACTTTCAGCACATCCTCGTGCGTGACGTCCCGATTCACGAACATGGCCACGTCCCGCGTGATCGACGGATAGGCCGGCACCACCTTGGCCTGGGGCACCCGGGACATCCGCGCCAGGACAGGCCGCAACGACATCTCCGCCACCGCCACCGGCTCGGCCAGCCGCCACTTCCGGCGAATCGGCTCGGCGAGCAGCCCCATCACTCCGCAGGGACGCCCGCCCAACGAAATCGAGACGGCCCAACCCGATTCCATACCGGACTTTTCGATACGCGCAAACTCCATTCCCTCAAGGTGTTGCGACGCACAAATCGCCTGGACAATCCCCTTGATCCAGAGGAACATTTCGTCGGGATCAACCGGCCGCCGGGCATCCAGTTGCCCGCGACCCACCTTGCCCATCAGGCCGATACAAAGCCGATCCTCTTCCTTGATCGCGCCCTTGTCGTCTTTCATGAAAACCTTGCCGATCTCGAAGAAAGCCGCGTCCAGGACCTGCCGCGACAGGTTCCTCCCGAGCGAGTCGACCATCTGGGGAACCAGCGAATTCCGCATCACGGCGTAGTCGGAACTGACCGGGTTCGGGAGCACCACGCGCCGCGCCGCATCGTCCACGCCGAACGTATCCAGCAGATCCTGCGACAGGAAGCTGTAGTTCATCGTCTCGCACAAGCCCAGCCCCACCAGGTTGGCCCGGCACGCCATCACGGCGCGAGTCGGGGCATCGTCGGCATCGGGTACGACTTTCGCCTGCGGCATCGCCTCCGGCACCTGGTCGAGCCCGTGGATGCGCGCCACCTCTTCGATCAAATCCGCTTCCAGGGTGATATCCGGCCGGAACGTCGGGACCCGCACCGTGCAGGATTCCCGGTTGCGTCGTTCCATCGGAAGCTCAAGAGATTCGAGGATCGACGCGATCTTGTCGTCTGCCAGTTCGACACCGATGAGGTCGCGCGTTCGCTGGTAGCGGCAGGTCACCGTACGCGCCGCCGGCTGACCCGGATACACGTCCACGACGCCCTGCGCCGCCACCGCGCCGGCCAGGTCCACCATCAGCGCCGCCGCCCGCCGGCTCGCCCAGTCCACGCCGCCGATATCCACGCTCCGCTCGAACCGCGCCGACGCTTCCGTGGAAAGCCCCAGCCGTACCGACGTCTTGTGAATGGTCGCCGGATCGAAGCATGCGCTTTCCAGCAGCACGTCATGCGTTTCGTCGCGGATCTCGCTGCCCGCGCCGCCCATGACTCCGGCAATGGCCACCGGCCGGTGGCCGTCGGCAATCAGCAGCTCCGCCGGCGTAATCGGCCGGTCGATTCCGTCCAGCGTGGCCATCTTCTCCCCGGCCCGCGCCCGGCGGACGATGATCTCGTGGTTCGCCAACAGCGTGTAGTCGAATGAATGCAGCGGCTGGCCGCATTCCAGCATCACGTAGTTGGTGATATCGACGACGTTGTTGATCGGCCGGCAGCCGCAGAGCGACAGCCGCCGCTGCATCCAGAAGGGACTGGGCTTCAACGTGGCGCCGGTCAACACGCGCGCGGTGTACCGGGGGCACCCGACGGCGTCGTCGATCGTCACCTGCGTCAAGGCGTCCACCGGTTCGCCCGCTTCCAGGAAGTCCACGGACGGCAGCTTCAGCTTGCTCCCGAAGAGCGCGGCGACCTCCCGCGCGACGCCGATAATGCAGAGACAGTCGGACCGGTTCCAGGTGATCTCCAGATCGATGACCGCATCCGGGGGCCCCAGGATCTCGTTGAGCGGCGTGCCGGTCCGCACATCGCGCGGCAGGAGCATGAGCCCCGAGTGATCCTTGGAAATCGCCAGTTCGTCCTCGGCGCAGAGCATGCCCTCGGAGGCCTCGCCGCGAATCTTGGCCTTGCGGATGGTGATGCCACTCGGCAGCGAAGCGCCCACGCCAGCGAACGGCGCCTTGTCGCCCACCGTGAAATTCGTGGCGCCGCAGACCACGCGGCATTCCTTCTGCCCGTCGTGTACGCGGCAGATGGTGAGCCGGTCCGCACTCGGATGGCGGTCGATGGCCAGGATCTCGCCCACCACGACCCCTTCGTAATGGGCCCCGATCTTCTCGATGCCGCCGACTTCCATGCCGGAGAAGGTCAGCCGCTCCGCCAGTTGCTCCGGCGTCGCCTCGGAATCCACATAAGCTTTCAGCCAACTGACGGGGACTTTCATGCCAGCTGCTCCAGGTAACGCAAATCGTTGTCGTACAATAGCCGGATATCCGTAACCCCCAGCTTGATCATGGCTATACGCTCGACGCCCATGCCGAACGCGTAGCCCGTGAACGTCTCGGGGTCGTAGCCCACCTTCTGGAAGACGCGGGGGTCCACCATGCCGGCGCCGGCAATCTCGATCCAGCCGCTGTTCTTGCACACGCGGCAGCCCTTACCGCCGCACAGGTGGCAGGAGAAATCGCACTCCACGCTGGGCTCGGTGAACGGGAAGAAGTGTGGCCTGAACCGGACGCCCACGCTCGGGCCCATCATCTCCCGGGCGAAATACGCCATGACGCCCTTGAGATCCGACAGCGAGACCTTGCGGTCCACATAGAGCCCCTCGATCTTGTGAAAGTTGGCGCTATGCGTGGCG
>Ga0172375_10009362_pt1 | contig 12940 bp, 10 predicted proteins | sample LakKiv1m_FD_114537 | JGI IMG/M metagenome (GOLD analysis project Ga0172375, IMG submission 114537) | Freshwater microbial communities from Kabuno Bay, South-Kivu, Congo - kab_092012_11.1m | ecosystem: Environmental > Aquatic > Freshwater > Lake | place: Democratic Republic of the Congo... | reverse complement strand
TGCAGAAGTTTGAGTTGTGCAGAGAACCTATCACGATGGAAGGACATGCTTGCAAACAAATACGAACAAGGAACTGCAATCTTGCGTTTCAAAGGAGATCTAGCATCAGTAAATACAGTTATGCGAGATCCATCGCTTGCAAGACTATTGAAAACAAAGCATTACCGACAAAAAAGCAAATATGTTGTCTGGCCTTCTTATGATTTAGCAGTTACGGTGATGGATGGAATAGAAGGGATAACTCATTCAATGAGAACAAAGGAGTATGAACTACGGGATGAGTTATACTTTGAACTGGTTAAGTTGCTTGGGTATGCAAAACCTGAACTAATTGAATTCTCAAGACTTCAGATAAAGAATGCCCCAATTTCTAAACGATTACTTACGCCTCTGGTTAAGGAAAAGAAAGTCATGGGCTGGGATGACCCAAGGCTTCCCACATTAAAAGGATTAGCAAGACGCGGGATATTACCAGACGCAATACGGACATTTGTGCTATCATTCGGATTATCAAAGGTAGAAAGCGAGCCAGGATGGGAAGCTTTATTGGTGGAAAATAAGAAGATAATCGAACCTACTGCTAAACATTATTTCTTTGTTGCAGATCCAGTGAAAGTTACAATAAAGAATGCGCCTGCTAAAAAAGTTACTTTGAAATCCCACCCAAAAAACGAATCATTGGGTTCAAGGGAAGTGGAAGTAAGTGACACGGTTTTCATTCCAAAGAAAGACTTTGACGCGATTGCTGAAGGAGAAACGTTTAGGCTAAAGGATTTGTATAATGTCAAAATGAGCAAGAAAGGAAAAACTGGAAAATCCGCAACCTGCGAATTTGCTGGAGATACCGGCATGGTCAATAAGAAATTGCAGTGGGTGACTCCGGAAAACATCAAATGCGAAGTTCTAATTCCAAAGGACTTGGTTGATGAGAACGGAAATTACAAGGAAGACAGTTTAGAAGTTGCAAAAGGAGTATGCGAAACTGCATGCGCAAACATAAATGAAGGAGAACTAATCCAGTTTGAGAGATTTGGATTCTGCAAACTAGACAAGAGTGGTAAAAAAGTAATATTTATATATAGTTGTTAATTAAATGAAAGATATGGTCTGCTTAACACATGTACAAGATAGAAAAGGAGGAATAGCACTATTCAATTCCAATAAGATAAGAGAACCACTTCTAGATGCATTTAAACGCATAAAGGTATTGCCGCCTGACAAGGATCCAAAGCCAATAGCTGAGGAAATAACCAGAAGGGTTGTTTCCAAACTGGAACAGGCAGGTAATGCAACAGTGACTAAAGATGATATCGTAGCTGCCCAACGAATAGTTTTCACAGAAATAATAAATTCTAATAATGGTCATCCTTTGACTGCTAGGGAAATGCTTGCGTTTAAAGAGGAATTTTTGATTTATGCAGCTGGATTTGCATTGGTAGAGCAAGGAAAGATAACTGCAGACCAATTCACTGCAGACGGAGTACCAAGAGAAGAAGTCTCAAGAATCTGGCAATGGAATGTTGATCGTGATTGCCATACTGTTGAAAAGCTCAATGAATGGGTTCGCGGTGAAAGGGGAAAGGATTTTGCAGAACTGATAAGGATGGCTGAGGAACGATATGAAACAGAATTGAGGACTGCTGCAGAAATGTTTCTTGGAAAAACAGGAATACGCGCGCTAAAGATATGCGGCCCGTCATCCTCAGGAAAAACTACTACTGCGAACAGAGTAAGAGATTTGATAGCTTCGCTGTCAGGAACAGATATCGCGTTGAGATGGCTGGAGGTAGATATGCTTTTCAAGCCGGCTAGCGAACACGAAAAACACCAGTATGCCCTGAATACAAAAAGTGGCGTAAGGACTATAGACGATTATGATTATGAAACTCCTGCTGCATATCGGACAGAACTTCTAAACCAGCTTATCGAACAGATACTTGCAGGAAAAGAAGTATGGCTTCCGAAATACAGTTTTGGATTGACAGCAACTGTAGAAGAAAATGCGATTCGTTTCTCTCCATTAAAGAAAAATGAGATATTGGTTCTTGATTGTCTGCATGGACTTCATCCGTCCATAGCAAGCGTAATTCCAAATGAACAGCAGTTCAAACTTTACATAGAAGCAATGAATACAAATAAAGATAATAACGGATATGCCAGATGGACAGATATACGATTGATAAGAAGAATGCTCAGGGACATAGCAACTAGAGGACACAGGGCATTGTTCACGTTATTGCACTGGCATCTTGTAAGAAAAGGGGAAGAACAGATGATTCCGTATATACATACAGCAGACATAAGAATAAACGGAGGGATGCCGTATGATCTGCCGGTTCTCAAAAAACATGGAGAACGATTTATCAGTGCATACATGGAATTATTACGGAAAAACCCTCAATTCGGAGATGCGCTTGTAAGGGCAGAAAGAGTTCAAAACTTGTTTGAACAGGTTGAAACCGCAAGCGAAGAGCAGATTTCCAGAATACCTGCAAATTCAGTAGTTCGGGAATTCGTTGGCGGAAACATTTACCATCCAAAATTCCCGTACGGCCTGCTTGACACAAAGATGCCGGAAGAGATATGAAAGAATTTAAAACCAGAAAGATGAAATTAAAACATGGAAGAAAGTAAACGATCGGGCGACCAGCCGGGAATGCTTGAAGCATTACTCTTAATTATTGGAGCACTATCTATTTTTTTATTACCGCGCGAAATAGGTTTATCCGTATTTTTTATAGCATTTATAGCAATAATTGTTATATCGATTATGAAAGGCAGTAAACGAGAGAAAATCATCGAAAATACGGCTGAAGAATTAGGATATAAACTAATTAGTGATTCTCCATTATCAATAATAGGAACAACATATGTAAAAAATATCCAAGGAAGTACTGCAGAATTAAACCTAAAAATTGGAAGCGGATCATTTGTAAAATTAACTTACCCAAATAGCACTACTGCTCGTTTTGGAACAGTATATAAGAGATTTGGATTGTCTTCAAATAAGATATCGTTGCCAGAAGGCAAAGATAAAAATGGGGCAAAATTACAAGAAATAACCATAGATGACCAAATAGTGATTATTGTATCTATTCCTGCAAGTCAAACATATGAAGTTCTCCCAGAAGTAATAGGATACATGGAAAGAAGTTTGGTTTGGATTACTAAATCGTTGGAAAAAAATCCGAATAAAATCCCATCTGCTTGATTTCTATCTAAGTGCAAAAATTATAAACAGTTTATAGATAAATTAAATCCATGCCTTTTTCGTTTTCTAATAGTTCAAAAATAACACGCACAGAACCAGCTCATTCTGCAGAGTATGAAAACGAAGTGAGTGGACAGACCAGTGCTGCACAACTAAATGACCTAGTACGCGACGTTTTCTCATCAATTGGAGTGAAAAAACTCTATAAACATCAGGCAGAAGGCATCAGGCTCATCAACGAAGGGAAAAATATTGTTGTTTCTGCGCCGACTGCAAGCGGAAAAAGCGAAATTTATATGTCTGCGGTAATTGACGCGGCGTTGCGCGGAGAGAATTCGCTTATTCTTTACCCAACCAAAGCATTATCACGAGATCAATCACGAAGATTTGGGGCATTTGCACTTTACGGAATAAACACTGAGATATATGATGGGGATACGCCTCAAACAAAACGTGAAAAGATACGTGCTAATCCTCCAAACATACTTATTACTAATGTAGATATGCTTCACTTCATCCTGCTACATAATCGATTATTCACTAAATTTATCAAGAAACTAAGATTTGTTGTTCTGGACGAGCTCCATATCTACAGCGGAGTGCTTGGAGCACACACTGCCAATATAATAATGAGGTTGAAGAGGCTGGCGCAAAGAACAAACGGAACGAAACTGAGATTTATTGCAACATCTGCAACAATTGGAAATGCAAAATCATTTGCAGAAGAATTATTTGGAGAACAATTCGAAGAAGTGAAAGGAACAAGCTCTCCAAGAGGAGAAGTTCACCACACGCTAATTAATCCTGAGGAAGAAAACTATCTAAGCACGTGCTTGGAATTACTGCAGGGAAGCAAAAGGAAAACACTCATCTTCGGGAATTCTCATTCTGTAGTGGAAAGATTAGGATTGAACGCTAAACGAACAGGGCTTCCGTTGCAAGTATATAGGGGCGGATTGAAATACGAAAAAAGAAGAGAAATAGAAGATTCTTTTCGTTCAGGAAAAACAAGATTTTTAGCAACGACTTCTGCATTGGAATTAGGAATGGATATCGGAGACGTGGATTCAGTAATACTTGCAGGATTTCCTGGAACGATAACAAGAGTAAAACAACGTGTAGGCCGAGCAGGAAGAAAAGGTCAGGTGTCAGATGCGTATTTTGTAGCAAGGGAAAATCCTTTGGATCAGTATTATTTTGAAAATCCAGAGGAATATTTCAATGGAGAGCCGGAAAACTGCTATCTGAATAAAACAAACAAGAATATTGCAATGGAGCACATTGTTTCATCTGCAAAAGATGCAATACTGACTGAGGAAGAAGCGGAAAAACATTCGGAACTTATTGCCGAGCTTGTTGAAAAAAAACTTCTGAAAAAATGGGGAAAATTCTATGCGCCGACAATTGAAGGCGCAAAGTCAGCAAAGAAAATGAATATCCGTTCGATCGGAGGCACAGTCCGGCTACGCGATGAAGAAGCAGAACAATTCATAGGGGAAAGAGAAGAAACAATGGCAATAAACGAATTGTTTGAAGGCGCGATTTATCTTCATTCGGGAAAAGCATATTTGTCTGAGAAACTGGACTTAGAAAAAAAAGTGGCTCATCTTGTCCCATATTCCGGAGATTTGACTGAATTTTCTACGCCTATGCGTGAAAGAACTGCTGAAATAATTGAGGAAAGCGCTGAACGCGAGACATTCGGCTACCCTATCCATTTTGGAAAAGTGCATGTAAGCGACAGTGTTTATGGGTTCAAATACAAGGATTCGTTGAGCGGAAAAACAATAAGCGAACATAAATTTTCAGTTCCTTATCTTCATGAGTTTAATACTCTAGCGATCTGGCTTGATCTGGATGAGCTTACAGGAGAGATAGAAAACTTCGGGAACGGACTTCATGCATTTGAGCACGTATCAATCGCAATGATGCCTGCAATAACCGGAGCAGATCCAAAGGAATTAGGCGGAATAAGCTACCCATACGGAAGAATGTTTATATATGACGGGGTTCCTGAAGGAAACGGAGTAACAAATGTAGTTTACAATAAATTTGAAAAAATCGTGGAAATGGCAGAACAGCGTTTAACATCGTGCAAATGCAAAGATGGGTGCCCAAAATGCATATTGGATCCAATGTGCGGAAACGATAACAGATTTTTAGACAAAGAAGCAGGATTAGACTTAACAAGAAAAATGCTGGGTGCAAAAAAATAAAACACCATAGCATTTATAAAAACTCCAACAAATTTTCTTTTTTACAACAGTAATTTCTCTTCTGTAGAACCATTATATTTAAGGCTTTCCTTGTAAATAATGGTGGTTCTAATTTATTTCGGGGGAAGGACATGGCTTTAACTAAGATTCGCAAAAGAGACGGGAGCGTAGTTGACTTCAACAAGGAAAAGATAGTAAATGCTATATTCAAAGCTGTTCAGGCAGTAGGAGGCTCTGACAAGGCAGAAGTTGAAAAAGTAGCAGAAAAAGTAATTGAATATCTGGAAACAAAATTCAAGGACGAAATTCCATCAGTTGAAGACATCCAAGATGCAGTAGAAAAAGCATTGATAGAAAAGGGACACGCAACCACTGCAAAAGCATATATATTATATAGACACAGAAAAAGCGTAGAAAGAGAAAACAAGAAATTGATGGGAGTAAAAGATGATTTAAAACTCTCGCTTAATTCTATCCAGGTCCTTGAAAGAAGATATTTGCTAAAAGACGATGATGGAAAGTCTATAGAAACCCCAAGCGGATTATTCAGAAGGGTTGCGCATTTCATTTCAAGCGCTGAAGAACGATTTGGTGCAGATGAAAAAACAGTGAAATACTACGAAGATGCATTTTTTGAGATAATGACAAATTTTGAATTCTTGCCAAATTCACCAACATTGATGAATGCTGGAACTAACTTAGGTCAATTGTCAGCATGTTTTATCTTAGGAATAAAAGATGATATAGAAAACATATTTGAAACAGTGAAATATACTGCGATAATTCACAAAACTGGAGGCGGCACCGGCTTCTGTTTTTCGGCGTTAAGGCCAAAAGGAGATTTTGTAAAATCAACTGCAGGAGTTGCGTCTGGCCCATTATCTTTCATGAGCGCATTTGACAATGCAACAAACGTAATCAAGCAGGGAGGAAAAAGACGCGGTGCAAACATGGGCGTAATGCACATCTGGCACCCGGACATAGAAGAGTTCATCACTGCAAAGCAAACACCAGGCGTACTTGAGAATTTCAACGTAAGCGTTGGCGTTGACGATAAATTCATGAAAGCAGTTGAAGAAAACGGGGATTATGAATTGATAAACCCGAGGAATATGAAACCGTTAAGAACAATAAAAGCAAGGAATTTATTCAAACTTATTTCATACAGCGCATGGAAATCCGCAGAGCCAGGAATATTGTTCATGGATACGATAAACAATGCAAACCCGACTCCGAAATATGAGATTCATGCTACGAATCCTTGTGGCGAAGTCCCAATGCCTGATTTTGAATCCTGCAATCTGGGAAGCATAAATCTTTCTAAATTCGTTGAAATAGACTGGAGCAAGACGGACTGGAAGAAAAAAATTAACTGGACAAGATTGCGTTACGTAGTGCGTCTTGGAACCCAGTTCCTTGATAACGTAATTGAACTCAACAAATATCCGATAAAGCAAATCCAGGACATGACCTTATATCATAGGAGAATGGGATTAGGTGTAATGGGCTTTGCAAAAATGCTTGTAAAAATAGGAGTAAGATATGATTCTGAAGAAGCATACAAGATTGGAGAAGAAATAATGAAATTCATAACTGATGAAGCGAGAAAAATGAGCCATGAAATGGGAAGGGCAAGAGGTTCGTTCCCAGGATTTGCAGAAAGCGTTTGGGCACAGAAATATGATGCGATGAGAAATGCAACGGTTACGTCTATCGCACCAACCGGAACGATTTCAATGATTGGAGATACATCAAGCGGAATTGAACCCATATTTGCGCTTGCATACATCAAAACAGTGATGGATGGAACAAAGTTATATTATTCAGACAATGTGTTTGAACACGTGCTTAAGGTTCGTGGATTATTCTCCCAAGAATTAACCCAGGAAGTAATAGACAACGGAACGATTCAGGAATTAAAAGAAATTCCTCCAGATGTAAAGAACGTATTTGTAGTTGCTTATGACATAAACGGCGAAGCACACGTAAAGATGCAGGCAGCATTTCAAAAGCATACCGACTTAGCAGTAAGCAAGACGATAAATCTTCCAAACGAGGCAACTGTTGAAGACATTGAAAACGCATATATACTTGCATGGAAAACAGGATGCAAAGGTGTAACCGTTTACCGTGATGGAAGCCGAGGAGAACAGGTTTTGACTATTGCTAAAAAGAAGGCAGTTACAAACTGCCCGGTTGAAGAACCTAAGGATCCTAAAGTAGTGGTTGCTAATGCCGAGGCGTAAAAAAATAGAAAAGAATATAAAAAAGATTCAGTATAATTTAATTGTTTAAACGATTGCATAATGTTGGTGAATATATGAAAACTACTGTCAGCATAATTAAAGCAGATGTAGGAGGATGGCCAGGACATTCAACAATGCATCCTGCGCTATTGGAAGAAGCAAACAAACAGCTTGAACACGCTAAAAAGAATGGAGTAATTGCCGATTATTGTGTCGCATACTGCGGAGATGATTTGGAACTTATCATGTCTCATCACAAAGGCGTAGATAACAAAGAAGTGCACACGCTTGCATGGGATACATTCAAGGTATGCACTGAGATTGCAAAATCATTGAAATTATATGGCGCAGGACAGGATCTATTGTCTGATGCATTTTCTGGAAACATAAAGGGAATGGGTCCAGGGGTTGCGGAATTAGAATTTGAGGAAAGAAAGGCAGAACCAATCATCTGTTTCTTGATGGATAAAACAGATCCAGGCGCATTCAATTTGCCAATTTACAAAATGTTTGCAGATCCTTTCAACAGCGCTGGATTGGTTATTGATCCGGCTATGCACGGAGGATTTGTATTTGAAATCTATGACGTTTATGAGAACAAAATGGTTAGGCTTTCTGCTCCTGAAGAGCTCTACGACTTGCTTGCAATCATCGGAAACAAGAGCAAGTATATCATTAAACGAATATATCCAAAGAAAGGAGCAAAGGTGCCAGAAACCGAAGCAGTTGCTTGCGTAAGTACTGATAAACTTTCATTGATTGCCGGTGAATACGTAGGAAAAGACGATCCGGTGGCGATAGTAAGATGCCAAGGCGGATTGCCTGCAGTCGGTGAAGCACTGGAACCATTTTCCTTCCCGCATTTAGTATCTGGATGGATGAGGGGTTCGCATGTCGGCCCAATAATGCCGGTTGGTATGGTTGATGCTACACCTACAAGGTTTGATGGGCCTACTAGAGTCGTTGCTCTTGGATTCCAGGTTGCAAACGGAAGACTTATTGGCCCAGTGGATATGTTCAAAGACAAAGCATTCGATCGAGCAAGGTCCCAGTCGTTGGAAATTGCAGATTACATGAGAAGACATGGTCCTTTTGAACCTCACAGGCTTCCTGCTGAGGATATGGAGTATACGACATTGCCAAAGGTCCTGGACAAGCTAAAAGACAGATTCAAGAGCATATAGTGCGGATCCGCACTATTTTTCTCTTTTATTAATTTTCTTTTTCTCCAACGCAACGTTAAATAGTAGTTGAATTATGTCTACTTTTATCGTTTCTAATTTACGGGATAAAAATATAAGATAAAAAACCTATCAGTAGTATATTACTTCCCTTCGCAGGTTTTCTGCGAAGAAAAAAAGGGTAAACCAAGTGGGTGAAATGGTAGTCAAAAACGCTTAGTAATCTAAGCGCCATTTTGTCGATGTTCTGGCCTCTGCAATTGTTCCAGGGTCTTGTGGATTGGTAAAAGGGAAACTGTAACGATTCACATGGCACAATTAAAATTGTAAGCTCTTGAACCGCTCACTCATCTGCGTAGTGTCGGGAATTTGGAACAGGCTAACCGCGAGGGACGCTTGATTGGATTTCCGTCGTATGTCTGAGAGTCGCTTGGGCCCTAATCTAATTTTTATTACTTTCGTAGGATTAGTATTAGCCATGGCATTATTATTGATAGGAACTGGAATAGCATTCGACCTTACGCTTAGCGCTATTGAAGAACTGAAGAATTGCGACGACGTCTATATTGAGGGATATACCAACCTAATCGAAGATGACAAGATCAAACAGCTCGAGAGATTAATCAAAAAGAAAATAACACTGCTTGAACGCAAAGATGTTGAAAGCAAACTATTGATTGAAAAAGCTAAAAACGCAAAAGTCGCGCTTCTTGCATCCGGAGATCCGCTAACTGCTACTACGCACGTAACGCTTCTTCTAGACGCGAAAAAAACAGGGGTTGAAATTCGAGTAATACACAACTCATCAATCTACACAGTTGCCGCAGGAAAAGCAGGGCTTCAAATCTACCGTTTTGGGAAAACTGCAAGTTTGGTTAACCCCAGACCAAACTACAAGCCAACGTCTTCACTAGACATAATAAGGGAAAATCTAACTCGCAACCTGCATACGCTTGTTTTGCTTGATACTGAACCTAAATTCATGGAAGCAAAGGATGCACTAGAAATGCTAAGCGAATTTGAACACGCAGTAGTGCTTTCACGACTTGGAGAAAAGGACGAGAAAGTGGTGTTTGGAACGATAAATGAGCTGAAAAACAATAAAAACCTGGGTGCTTCCCCATTCTCGATAATAATTCCTGCAAAGCTTCATCTCATAGAAGAGGAGTATTTAGAGGGATTAGGGAAGGTTTAAATACTGTTTGTTGTAAAAAAGGTAAATATATGTCTAATCATTTAAGGATAGGAGAACGAACAAGAACTGAAGCAAGAAGTGCAAGACTAGCAGTAAGAAAATTCTTTGGCATTGAACCTGAAAAATACCCAGGACACTCAGATATGATAATTCTAGACTCAAAGGAATTGCAACGAATGATTTATAGGGAGTATTCACGCGAAAATGAAGATGTTGAGATTAGTCGGTTTAAAAAGTTTTTGATGACATTAACAATGAAGTTTGCTTTGATTGGGACAACTGCATTTTGCGATATGCGGGACAATCGCGTATATGCCATACCTTTGTTCATGCGTTTTTTCTCCAAAAAAACAAGACTGAATACCTTTGCTCATGAAACAACGCATAGCTTCCAGAGCGGAACAAAATTATTTAAGCGAACTATAGATGACAACGTCCCAATTACTGAAAAATATGCTGCACGATGCGCCATGGAAGGATTGGCAGTCTTCGCAGGCAGGGAAACCACAAAACACATCAAATCAGGTATATTCGAAAGAATCCGCCAGGAAATATTTATGATGATATTAAAACCAATCATTCACATTCTGAGAGCAGATAAATATTTGAGCATATACTGGACTTCAATTGTATTAAGTTCAGAGAAATTAAAGGAAAAAACAGCTGAAAAGGCAGATACAAACCCAAAGACTGCAAAAATGATATGGCCATATTCCACAGGATTAAAATTTGTTCAAACAGTCGCTGAAAAACTGAATCCGAGAACTGCTTTCAGGCTTATCTGTGATGTTCCTCCGGAAAGCATGACGGAAATCCTGTTCCCTGAAAGATATCTTGAAAACGTAAAAGAATACGTTAATGACGCGAAGAACAGAATTGCTACATCTCTAGATAACTTCCGTCAAAGGACTGGTATAGCCCTTTAGTTTCATTTCTCTTTTTTACATGGATTAGCTCTCCAACAAAAAGAACATGATCCCCAAGCTCTATTTCTTTGACTGATTTCATTTCCATGCTAATTGCAGTTTCTTTTATTGATATAGACGGAATATTCTCGCATTTTTCTTTTGTCATATCCCATAACTTGAATTTATCCCCGTCTTTTCCGCTTGTTCTTCCAAACTTTTCAAGCTTATCCTTAAGATCAAATCCTGGAACATTTATCACGAAATATTTGCTTTTTTTCAGCAATTCAAAAGTATAGCGTTGCTTGCTGATTGCAACCCCGTACAATACTGGTTCGGCAGAAATAGGATAAACCCAGACTGCAGGCATGAAATTGTCTTTTCCGTCGCAACTTACGCTGATCAGGCAAACTCGCATTGGATAAAGAAGTTTATACTGTTTTTCTATGCCGACCATAACATCAACCTACTGTAGTCAAGAATCCATCAAATCCTTGTTTTTTTATTGCTGAAAGAATTTCTTTTGAATGTTCTTCGTCTTTTGCCAAAGCAAGGCAGGTTCCTCCGCCTCCTCCGCCAGTTATCTTTGCGCCTAATGCGCCGGAACTTCTCATTGCGTTGACCAGCTGTTCGTTCTCAAGCGCAGAAACTCCAACAGAAGAAAGAAGGCCATGATTGATATCCATAAGTTCTCCGAATCTTTTGAGGTTGGCTTCGCGTAACGCAATTACGCCTTCCCCAACAATTGTTCTAGTCGTATCGCAAAGTTTTTCGAAAACCACTGGTTCTTTATTCTTAAATTCCCCTACTTTGGAAACCATTATCGCAGTTCTTCCAAAAACCCCTGTGATTCCGACTACCAGATTCAGTCTGCATCCAAGTTTTATTGGATCAAAATGATCAGAGTTAGGAGTTTTTCCACGAGTAAACAGCATTGCTCCTCCGTAAGTGGCAATAGTATTATCCAAACCAGACGGATTTCCGTGGAATGCTTTCTCCCCTTCATATGCGATCTTGTTTATTTCTTCATTGCTTAGTTTCAGCTTATGCTCTTCTGCAACTGCCTTGACAATTGCAACGCAGAATGCTGCTGATGAACCTAAACCTCCGAAGATAGGAAGCGTTCCTCCGTAAGAAACAGAATATTTATCTTTTATTTTCATTGCGTTAAGTATATTGGATATTGAATTGACTGAAAGCTCAGGGCTTGTGCCTTTTGGCCCGTTGAATGAAATGTCCTTGGACTTGGTCAGCTTAACTTCACAGTAATTTGATATTCCTGCAGCTATTGCCGGAACACCGTGAACAACGAAATGCTCGCCCAATAGTATGATTTTTCCCCCTGCCCGTCCTGTAACCATAAGCAATATTTTCTATCCAGCGATTTAAATGCATTTCTGAATGGGGAAACAGACTGTTTTAAATTAATTTCGTTTCTAAATATGTAATTATATGATATTATTATCAAAGGTCCCAGTCCTAACTCCAGATAAGCCAGTCAATCCAAGACTTCAGTTACAATTGGCAGAATCACAACCAATAGGAGCATTTCAAACCAGGATCTGGACTAATGCTAATGGAGAAAAATTCAGTTCTCACACTGCTGCCAATAGATTAATGCTAAGAAAGAAAGGGGACTTCTTCATGTCAATCCGCAGGGAAAACGGAACAGCTGTGCGGTACGCATTATTCGAGGGAGACTCAAATGTTGGACACCTGAATATCACGCGCATTAGTTCAGTAGATTGTCTTGGATATAATATGCCAAAGCAAGAAGAGCAGGGAAGAGAATTCCTCAGAGTTGTTCTTGCAGAAGCACTGATTATCGCGGCAATGGCTGAATACGAACAAATAATGCTTCGACCCATACGACAGATTACGCTTATAAGACATTATTGCAATTATGGCTTTGATGCAGTCGAATCGGAAAGATTAGAACTGGCTCTTCCGGTCAGGCCAACGCTGGCTCCTTTTATATAGTTTTCC
>Ga0172375_10009361_pt1 | contig 12940 bp, 12 predicted proteins | sample LakKiv1m_FD_114537 | JGI IMG/M metagenome (GOLD analysis project Ga0172375, IMG submission 114537) | Freshwater microbial communities from Kabuno Bay, South-Kivu, Congo - kab_092012_11.1m | ecosystem: Environmental > Aquatic > Freshwater > Lake | place: Democratic Republic of the Congo... | reverse complement strand
ATGTGACCTTTTTTACACCAATGATCAGCAAGATATCCTGCTTCGTATTCAACAATACGAACACGCAAACCATCATATTGTAATGTTTTCCAGAAAGATGTTCCGGTTTCTCCTTTGTGCTCTTCTCTTGGAATACTATTCCAATTAATTACTTGAAAAGGAATGTTACTCATTTTTTCTCTCCATAGCTCATTGCTTTTATTTTTTTACCAAGAGCACAATCGCGAATCAACTCTTCCAATCTTTTTAATCTTGTTGATTCCTGTTTTGCACCCATAACCCAGCGCGTAGTTATCTTTTTATATGAAGGAGCCATTGATTGGAAATACTTCCAGGCTTTGCTGTTTGATTTAAACTTTTTCTCGTATGATTTTTCAAACCCGACAGAATGATTTTCATAAGAGTACACAATTGAATTGTTCTCTTTCCTTAAGCTAAATGCATGAAGTCCTTCTGGCTTGATCAATCCAAGCTTAGTAAGTTCCTCAACTTTTTTAATGTTGATTGCACTCCAATTGCTAGTTGGTTTTCTTGGTGTAAAACGGTTACAATAACTTTCTTCATCGAGGCTTTTACGAATTCCATCAATCCACCCAAAGCAAATTGCTTCATCTACTGATTGAGACCAGGATACGGTTGGCTTTCTTGTTGCAACCCTATAGAATCCAACCCAAAGCTCTTTTTCTTTTTTGTGATTTTTTGTAAACCACTTTCGTAGATGTTTCTGAGTTGGGAAGAAATCGCAGTGTTCTTTTCGCATTAAGATTTATGATTGTTAAAAAATCGATAGAAAATATAGGGAGCAATTGCGACCCACACCAAAAATAAACTCCAAACCCTGCCTTCTGCAAGATTGTAATCGTGTAAAAGTTTTTGCCAGGTATTGCCCATAACGTAGTGACCGAATCCAAGTTCAAATAAGATTGTTAACACAAGCCAGGTTATGCCAACTAATGCAGCGTGTTTAACAGATTCAATTTTCCATTTTTTGAAAATGAAATAAAAAACAATGGCAAAAATAATTATTCCTGTTGCGGTGGAAATTTGATGAGCAGCTAAATCACCAAGCGGTTTTTTATAAATTAGCTCGCGTAAAGTTGCATTAAAAATAGCTATAAACGGAAATGCAAACCACCAGAGAATATGTGTATTAATGTTTTTCATAATTTTTTTGTGGAGTCCACTTTAAAAGTGACCTCCACATTAAATCTCAATCATCACAGTTTAATAAACTCAACTCTTCTGTTTTTAGCTTTGTTTACACCAGAATCATTTTTTGCAATTGGTTCTGATTCTCCTTTGCCATCAGTTTCAATTCTTGCGGCATCAATACTAAAATCTTTTACCAAAGAATTCATTACAGATTCAGCTCTGCGTTTAGAAAGATCAAGATTAGATTTATCATCACCATCAGAATCTGTGTGACCAACAACTTTAATTTTTACGGTTGGATTATCTTTTAACACTTGAGCAATTTCTTTAATGGTTGCAAAAGATTCAGGTTTAATTTTATCGGAGTTAACATCGAAAGTAATACCGTATGAAATTAATTTGCCTTCGGTTATTAATTTGTTGCGCATATCTGGTAAACCCGCAGCAATTCTAAAATTACTTATAATTGGATTAGCATCGTCGTAGGTTTCTATACGAAAGATGTTGTATTTATAATTTGCTTGCAGACCTTTTGGTGCATCTAAAATTTTATTCTCGTTTACATAAATTCTAACACGTTGTTTTTGAATCCAAAAAGAAAGATGATATTTTTCATTTGAATTAAACGAAAAGGAAACCTGACCATTATCTCCCTGCCATTCACGCGTTTCAGACCAGTTATTCCAGAATACAAGTTCATAATCCGGTTTGATTACAAAACCTGCTTGTCCAGGTTGGCCCCCATAGCCTGGATTATCTATATCCCCGGATAATAAGTAAAATTCTATTCCAACAATAGTTTCAGAGTTAATAACATTTGTAGGAACAATATCAAACTCAATTGTAAAGTTATCTGTAAAGTCTTCATTTGTGTAAGGAATATAGTATCCGCCTTTTGTTATTTGGAACCACTTGCCTTCATAATTACTTGCCGTAACAATTTCACCGCTTCCGTTTGTATTCCATTGAACGGGAAAATCACCAACGCTTTCCGAAGTAAAGTCGTCAAAGAAAATAACTTTTTCGCCGGGAATAAAATCATACTTGGAGTTTATTTTATTGCCTTCTTGTGCAAAGATGTTTACAGAAGCGATTAGCAGCACCACGAATACAGCAAAGATTTTATCGATAGTTTTCATTTTTATCCTTTATTGTTTTTTTTGAATTTAAATAGATTACTCTCTCGTTAAATTAAATTGATATGTAATTGTCTGTTCTTCACCCGAAATTGGATTTATTTTTGTAATAGTATCGCTTTGTGAAAGAGATTTATCCTGAGCGGTTCCAGAAAATGGACCAAATACTTCAAGAATTCCTTCATCAATTTTGTTTGTTGTTTTTTCAGGTGGTTCATTAGAATTTTTACAAACTCCCTGAGCAGTAACTTCTTTTATTGTTTTCTTTTCTCCCTGTGTGGATGATGCTTTTATTCTAAGTATATAAGTTCCATCATCAAGAAAAGTTAAATAAGCTCGAGCATCATCAACATTAACTCCTTCACTTTCACTTTCATTGGATAATTTTTGAAGACTGGCATATGTTGTAACTTTTTCATTATAACTTCTCAATCCTTGTTTTGTAGGAGAACATTCGTAACAAGGATTGTATTCTTCAATTGTTACTTCTTCTGAAAGATTAAATTTAACAGTTCCGGTTGAAGCGTTAAAACTTTTTTTATATAAAGTCCATTCATTTTCAGAATAATTATCAAGTTTTGTAGTTCTATTGAAATTGCCATCTAATCCATTGCAATACACAGGATACTCTTCGGTCTGGGAGTCTTTTTTCGAACTGGTTATTTTAACAGTTATTTCTCCTTTAAATGGACAGATTTCATAAGTCTTTAGGCCTTCAAATAGTTTGTTTGCAACTTCCTCAGCCGCATCAACGGCAGCATCTCCATACGGAGCATTTTTAAACGAACGAGAAAGGGTTTTAGCGTTATTGTTGTCCATAAAAGTAGCAGTAATCATAGCCTGATCACTCTTGACCTCAGCATTTAGGACAATTAAATATTTAGCCCCCAATGCAGAAGCCAAATTCTGTAAAGTGTTCTCATCACCGGTTCCAAGTAATTGGCGTTGTCGTTCCCACGAAAGTGTTGCACGTAATCCATCTGTGTCAAAGTATTCCACACAAGGGTATTCTTTTTTAAGCTTTGCAACTACGAACATATCCAAAGCCTGTAGTATCGCGGTAGCACGAAGTCCATCCTTATCATCAAAAGAGTTCATCTGAATAAATGCTTTTATCTGATTTGTCTGAGGCAGAATAATTTGTGTTAATGTTAACAGAAAAAATACTGTTAAAAATATTTTTTTCATTGTAATAACACCTCACAGTTCGGTAGAAGTTGTTTTATTTGAGCAATTTCAGATTCACCAACGCCGGTTTTTCCAACTCCAAGCTTTTCAAGTTTTTTTAGTCTCCCAACCGTGGGCAATAAAGTTGAGATTGGATTAACATCAACAAAAAGAGTTTGTAAAGAAGTAAGACTTCCAATCTCTGTTGGAAGACTATTAACATTGTTATTAAGAACAGAGAGTAACTTTAAATTTTTATATTGTTTTACTTGTGTAGGAATTGAATTAACAAAAATTCCAAAGTTGATTATGTGAAGTTCCTCCAACGGATAATTTTTAGCTCTCTTTAATAAATCATCAAGATTAACAGCGGTTCCAAACGTTCCACCAGTAATAACCAGTATTTTAATCGATTTGTATTTATCCATCTGATCGATCGTACGTTGAACGGTTTTAAGAGACATATCAATTACAAGCAAATTCATCTCTTCAAAATATTCCGGATTTTTAATTATTGGTGACTCATCATTTTTAAATTCTTCAATAATTTCTTCTCTTATTGGTTTGCCAAGCAATATATCGCCTTCTTCACCAAGCTTTGCAGATTCCATCATCTGATTCCATGTTTTAGAAATATTTTCTATGTTCTCTTTTTGTAATTCAACATTTACGGAATCAGTTTGATTGGTTGGATTATTATTAACCCTTGACATCATTAATTGCTTGGAAAGGTTTTTTATTTGCTCGTTTGCTTTCTTTGATGCAACAGGATCAGACCAATCGGTGTCTTCTCTTATTTGAGACATCAAATCTTTAATCTCCTGCGGAGTTAAATCTTGCTGGGCAAAAAGATTACTTGCAAACAACAAATACAAAATTAAAACCAGGTTTTGTATTGTGCTTATACGAATTTTTTTCCTAAACATAAATATTTAATCTTTCTATATAGTTTATTTAAGATTATACTTATAGGCATCACGTAATTTTTTAGAATATTCGGATACTTGTTTTATTCCCAAATATCCAGGATTATATTTCATCTCAACTCCTGTTTGAAGTTGTGTGTGTTGGGCAATTATTTTTTCAAGTTTATAACAAACAGGTAAACAGGATTTAGTATAAGATTCATATCTATTTAATATTTCAAGATATTTTGGAGTAAATTTTAAGCAATACTTTTCCATTTCGGTTTTAATTTTTTCAACGATAACATCAAGTTTTGCTTTATTACCTTCACCCATCAGGTTGTTAGCTTCCTCAGAAAGCTTCATAATATTATCTAACATTTTTTTCCGCTCAGGATCATTTTCTATTTCATCAAATTGCTGTGCAAATTTAAATTCAATTGCCTTAAGACTATCCGTAATATGCTTTCTTAACTGACTCAGCTCATAGCTGTTTTTGTTTTGAAGCTGCATCTCTTGACTTTTCTCATAGTCATATTGGGTTTCAGCCATCTTCTGATCGGCGTAAGCTTCAGCCCAGGAATTCATACCTCTCTCATCCAAGCTATCAAGATTCTTAACTTCTTTTAAACTTACATCGTCCTTTTTTTTCATTACTTTGTTAATCAATTCTTCTTGTTCTTCTCCAGATAGATTTTCATCATTTTGCAATTGTTCTAATTCTTTTTGTGAAAGCCCGTACTTATTAGCAAGATTTTTTATGGTTATATTTTCAAATTCCTCAGAATCAGCACCAGATTTTTCTTCACGATTTTCAAGCTCATTTTCTATTAATTCAGAAATCGAATCTAGTTTATCAAAGAAAATATTTTTATCATCCATATCATCTGCGCAAGCATTACCAGGAATAGCAGGCAGCATACCTATAAATGCTTCTGGCTTTACCTGAGAAAGTGAGATAACATTTAATATCATAAACAAAATAAGAGACAATAAATTTTTCATTTTCAATCCAGAATATTGGTTTATATCAAATAAGATGTTATCATAAGTAATTCTTGTTCCAATAAAAGATTTTGTTTTATCCTCTTTGAATTTTCATTTCACAAATTCTCAATTATTCATATCAGGTGGAACAATAGTATATTTATAAACACCGGCAATTGCATGAGCAAGACCTTTAACCGCCTCAAGCTGCATTAAACCCGGATCAACCGGCCATTCTTTTAATCCTAGCGATTTTGCATTTATCTCTGCATTAACTATTTCAAGGCGATCATAAGTTGGAATAAGCGGCTCGGTAGAAATTCTCAAATCATTTATAATATTTATATACATAGGAGAAATTATTTCACAATAGGCTAAATAATTCAAAGCAATTTCCATAATTATAGTTTTTCTCTGATCACTGCTAAGATCATCGTTGCTTAGCAATTCTTTCAGCGGCTTATTCTTTGTATCTCTTATTTCAGTTTGAACGGAATCTTCTTTATTAAATTCAAACATTTTATTAGCAATTCTTTTATTAACAGCCGCTATTCTATCAATTAGTTGCTTTTGCTCTTGCATCAAATCATTAATCTCTTTGTTTTTAGATAGATTTTTTTCAAATTCAACTAATTCGGGAGTTTTTGTAGAATCGCCACTAACCAATTCAGCCATTTGCTGTGTTTGATAAGCTTCTGCCCAGTTGAGTATTCCTTCCTTGTTGCCCTCTTTTTTCATTTTCTTTAATTGTTCAACCTGCTTCATAGAAATATCTGCTTTATCTTTTAGCATTTTATCCATCAAAGCTTTCTTCTCTGCGGCACTTAATTTTTTTTGTTTTAGCTTTTGCAGATCGGCATCTGATAAATTAAAATCCTGGGCAATGTTTTTTTCTACATCTGGTTTTATCTTGTGAATTCTTTCTTCAAGCGCAGCCTTTCTTAGTGCGCAGAGCGAATCTAATTGAAGTATGACTTTACTAAGCTGCGAATGATATATATCTAATTCTACTGAATCAATTATGCAGATAGATTTTGCAAGCGAAGGAAATTGTGTTAGAAAGTACATTCCTGATTGTGCATAGATCTGAATCGAAACTAACAATACAAAGAAAACCAGAATCTTTTTCATTGTAAAAACCTGTTTTGGTGAATAAATACTTTTACAGTTTTATAAACTCAACTCGTCTGTTAAATGCTTTATTAACCACAGAATCATTCTTAACAATTGGCTCACCTTCACCCTTGCCATCAGTTTCAATTCGGGCAGCTTCAATTCCAAATTCTTTAACTAAAACATTTTTTACAGCAGCAGATCTTCGTTTTGATAAATCTAAGTTTGATTTATCATCACCATCTGAATCTGTATGTCCAACAATTTTAATTTTTACACTTGGATTATCTGTAAGAACTTTTGCAATTTCTTTAATCGTTCCATAAGATTCTGATTTAACAACATCTTTGTTTACATCAAAATAAATTCCGTAACTAACCAACTTGCCTTCGGTGATAAGTTTACTTCTCATATCTGGAGCGGCATCTGTAATTCTTAGATTGGAAATGTATGATCCTGAAGAAGCACCACGGCTTAGCCTAAAGCATAACCTGCTAAGCTTAACATCAGCATAAAGATTTGTTGGCATATCTAAAACTTTTGTTTCTTGATGATAAATTCTTAACCTTCTATTCTGAAACCATATTATAACATGATTTACTTTTTCAGCAATAACCGGTTTAACATCAGATCTGCCAGTAATTTTTTCACTTTCGCCCGACTTATATCCCCACGTATTCCAATATCCCTTTTCGATAGAAATCATTATGCCGCCGTTACCAGGCTGAGGATTGTTATCCATTTCTTTTCTTTTACTTTCTCCGTATAGCAAAAGTCCGGCAGCAATTCTACCGCCCTTTGTCTTTGGTATAATATCAAATTCAATGATAAAGTTTTTTGGAAAGTTTATATCGTTTAAATAAAAATAATTTCCATCGGTACTGTTTAAGTTAAACCAGTTTCCCGGAGCTATGCTTACAGTGTTAATCTCTCCCGCAGAATTGGCTGTCCATAGTGCCGGAAAATCACCAACGGCATCCTGGCTAAAGTCATCAAAGAAAATTATGTTATCACCGGGCACAAAATCATATTGAGTTGAGCTTGAAAATTTTTGATCATCTTGCGGTTTTTGAGAAGTCTTTTCTTCGTCTGTTTTATTAGTAGAATCCGAATTTTTCGTTTCCTCATTCTTTTTTACTTCTTCAGACTTTGTTTCTTCCTTTTTTACTTCCGGCGGTTTTTGGGTTTCTTTCTTAATCACTTTTTCAGTTTCTTTTTTGATTTGATCAAAAATTTGAGATTGAACAGTTTGGGTTAAACTAAAAGCAAATATTAAGAAAAAAACCAAGTACAGCTTTTTCATTTTGAACACTCCTTGTTTTTTGTAAAGGTAATTAAATAGAATTGACCGTTAAATTTTATTTTGTTGAGCGCCGCGGTAAAGGACACTCTTTTTAAAATTTCTCTGGCAGAAAATAAAGTGGTGCTAGTTGATAATATCTTAGTCGTTAAAAGATAAGTTAAGTCAATGAGATGCTTTTCAAGTAAGTGCGCTTGGAAAGTAGTGCCATATTCTGTAAAAAACACGAGCGAGCACCAATAAGCGATTAGCGTTTTTCTCTCCCTGTGTAATGTTTATAGCTGCCGAATACAAAATTCAGACATTTAGCAGATGAAACGTAATAATATTTTTAATAATCTAAAATAATCTAATCGAAATAAGGGCGTCTGTAAGTTAACGCATCAGGAAACTCCTCTACAAAAAGCTCGCGTATTTGATTGGTGGTTATTAACAGCGAAGTGATTGTAATTTGCGGCTCAATATTTTCTTGCTGCAGATAAGCCAGGGCGTTAATACAATTTTCAATTCCAACAAATGCAATTCTGGAAAATACGTTTAACATTTCTCTATCGATTTCGGCCGTTTTGGTATCAGTAGATTTTGATAATTGATGTTTGTTCCTGTACGACATTCTTATCTTAACGTGTATTTGAGGCATGTACCACCGGAGAATATCTAAATTGTTCCGCAAGATATTAAGATAGTCACCCCTCTTTTGAACAGTTGCAATTACCAAACTTATATGATCATAAGATTTATAAAAATCCTTATACAATTTTTCAGAATGTAATATAAGAGCAGTATCATTATTTCTTAAAAAGGTTGAAGGTCGTTCATCATCATCATCTTCTTCTTGATCATCTATATTAAGATCCTCTTTCTCAAACTCCCCATGCCCCTCATTTTCTTCATCCATAAATTTATTTATGTGATCGAACGCTTCATTAAAATTATCAGATAAATCTTTGGCAAAAGCGTCTGGATGGTTTTTGTTTTCATCTCTTAAAATGTGTTTTATTTCTGTCTCGGCTTCTTGCTTAAAAAGCAGACAGCGATTTATATAAGAACATTTTTCACACCAGCGGTCGCAGTAATTTAATATACCAGAGATATTTTCGTGCATAAAGTTTAGTTCATTCATAAACCATAACCCATCAATTTTTTATTCGAAAGTGTTGAGCTTAATCCTTTTTAAAATTAACGAAATGATGAGAGCAATTGAAAACACAAAATTAATTTTCCTGTTCTCCTTGTTACGATGGAATATCCTTAAGAATTTGAACTCACAGGGACATTAAATAAATTGGGTAAACAACTCAATAAAAGAAAACTTCATGATCAATATATTTCCCATTTTTATAATTAAACTTTGCACTAAAAAAACCATCTTTAAATAACCAGGGAATAAAAATTTTATCACCATCCCAAAGATTTAGTTCTGTTAGCTTATTGTTTTTAATCCAGGCAAGATTTCCTTCAGGCGAATCAATTAGTTCTCCATCAAACTCATCAGCAATAAAAAGAAAAACATACCAATCATCTTTTCCGTCAAACAATGGGAATGTTATAAATCCTTTCATCATTAAGGATTTAACCTTTAATCCGCTCTCCTCTTCAATTTCTCTTATGGCGCATTCTTCCGGGCTTTCTCCTTGTTCAAATTTTCCGCCAAGCCCGTTCCATTTACCTTCGTGATAATCATTCTCTTTTTTTACACGATGCAGCATTAATGTTGTGTTATTTTTTTTGTCCATTACATAACAAAGGGTTGCAAGTTTCATATAGTGCGCAATTTAATTTGTCTGAAAAATTTTAGTGCTTGAAAAATATAATAAAACAATTTAAGTTCTTTACAAAAGAAATCAAGAAAATATTTTTTAAAGATTTTTATTTTTCTATTTGCAGATTTACTATACTCATATAAATTAACAATGTAATTATTAAGTTTTATCGGAGAAAATTTATAATGAAACAGAATAAGTTAGACCTGCAAACTCCAGATGATAACGAAAATCCGTTTGCAATTAGTGATTTAAATATTTTCGAACCCAACTCTCTTTTTGCTGCCAAGAAAAAGAAAAAAGACGACGATGATGATTATGACGACGATGATGACGAGGGCGAGAAAGATGATTATTATGATACTGACGAAGAAGAGGACGAAGATGATTTGTTCGGTGATGAACCCAAAAAAAAAGAAGATTTAGATGATGAGTTTGATATCGATGAGTTAGATGAAGACGATCTTTTTGATGATGAAGAAGAGCCGCCATTTAATTAAGGAATTATTTTTAACATGTGTTGGTGTGCCACAATCTTATTTTGAAATTATCTGAAAAGTCATTTCGAAGTCCGCCACGGCGGATTTGACTAAGAAATCTGCTAAAATTTGTTATCATATTTCTCACTTCGGTCGAAATTACAACCCTTCTTATCAGTATCCTAAATAAGTTCCCCTTAATAAATAATTTTTAACATAATCATTAACGCCATCTTCTAAAGAAGTTGTTGCCTGATTATAACCTTCGTTTTTAATCTTTGCAAGATTAGCTTCTGTAAAGTATTGATATTTTTCAGCAAGATGTGATGGTAAGTCAATGTACTCAATATTTACAGGCTTGCCAACGGCGTTAAATAAAGAAGTAACCAAATCATTCCAGGTGCGAGCTTTACCTGCGCCAACATTATAAATTCCATTTTTGTCTGGCTTATCTAAAAAATACAAAGTCATATCAACAGCACCTTTTACATAAACAAAATCCCTCATTTGTTCACCATCTTTGAATTTTGGATTTAGCGATTTAAACAATCGGACTTTCCCTGTATCGCGCACTTGCTCAAATGCTTTGTGAACAACTGAACGCATATCTCCTTTGTGATATTCATTTGGACCGTAAACATTAAAATATTTTATTCCAACAATTCTGTCTGAAATAGAGTTGCGCCTTGCCCACAAATCAAAGAGCTGTTTAGAGTAACCGTACATATTTAGTGGCCGTAATGTTTCAAGCTTAGATTCGTCATCATCAAAACCAAGCGAGCCATCACCATAGGTTGCTGCAGACGATGCGTAAATAAACCGAATATTTTTTTCCACACAAAACTTTGCAAGTTCTTTAGTGTAATGATAATTATTATCCATCAGGTGATCAGCATCCTTTTCGGTTGTAGAGGAGTTTGCGCCCATATGGATGATTGCTTCAACATTATAAGGAATAACATCATCAAGGATCTGCTCAATAAATTCAAGTTTGTTTACAAAATCCTCGAACCTTAGCCCAACAAGATTTTTCCATTTTTCATCTTTCCCAAGCTCATCAACAATAATTATATTTTTTTTGCCAAGCTGATTAAGCTTCCAGACTATTGCACTGCCAATAAATCCCGCACCGCCGGTTACAACTATCATAAAAAAATCCTTTGTTTTTTAGATAACGTAATTTAGCCATATTTAATTGAGTTTTAAAGATTTTACAAAACAAGCTTTGGGTTGATGTGTATCGCATTGACAAAGTATTTATAATTTATATATTTACACCAGATTTTATAAGTTCTTTTATAAATATAATTCTTATCAAGAACGGCAGAGGGAACAGGCCCGCTGATGCCGTAGCAGCCGGTTTAGATTTTTTCTGAACGTCGGGTGCTAAATCCTGCCTTCCTAATTTTGGGAGGGAAAGATGAGATGAAGACAAAGTTATTATACCTCTTCATTTCATTGATAGAGGTTTTTTAATTTTAAAGAAGGCAGTATGAAAACAACATTTGATAGTTTTAAAAAACTACTAACAGAAAGAATACTTGTAATTGACGGCGCAATGGGTACTATGATTCAGCGCCACAAACTAACCGAAAAGGATTTTCGTGGTGAACGATTTAAAGATTATCCACATGATCTAAAGGGCAACAACGATATTCTTTCAATAACACAACCAGAAGTTATAAAAGGAATACACAGAGAATATTTTGCTGCTGGTGCCGATATTGTTGAAACGAACACATTCAATGCAAACGTTATTTCTCAGGCGGATTATCATTTGCAGGAACTTGCATATGAATTAAATTTTGAGTCAGCCAAGATTGCTAAAGAAGTTGCAGATGAATTCAATATAAAATTTGCGGATAAACCAAGATTTGTTGCCGGTGCACTAGGACCAACAAACAAAACATTATCGCTTTCACCAAATGTAAATGATCCGGGTTATCGTGCAGTAACCTTTGATGAGGTTGCTGATGCATATTATAATGCTGCCCGTGGTTTGATTGACGGCGGTGTAGATATTATTCTTATTGAAACAATATTTGATACACTAAATGCAAAAGCTGCAATCTTTGGTGTTGAAAAGATACTTTTAGAAAGATCGCTTGATATGCCGGTAATGATCTCAGGAACGATTGTGGATCAAAGCGGAAGAACATTATCGGGACAAACTACAGAAGCATTTCTAACTTCAGTTTCTCATGCAAAAAATCTTGTTAGTGTTGGATTAAACTGTGCGCTTGGTGCAAAACAAATGAGACCATTTGTCGAAGATCTTTCAAATGTATCGGATAAGTTTTTATCTGTTTATCCTAATGCGGGATTACCAAACGAGATGGGAGGATATGATGAAACTCCCCAAACAATGGCAACCGTACTCGAGGATTTTCTCGCAAGCGGTTTTGTAAATGTAGTTGGCGGATGCTGTGGCACTACCCCAGACCACATAAAGGAAATCTCGACACTTGTTAAAAATCATAAGCCAAGAATTCCGAAAACACTAGAACCGTATTTACGGTTAAGCGGACTTGAACCGGTCGTGTATCGTCCGGATTCCAACTTTATGAATATTGGTGAACGAACAAATGTTACGGGATCTAAAAAATTTGCAAGGCTTATTAAAGAAAATAAATATGACGAAGCACTCTCTGTAGCTAGGGATCAGGTTGAAGGCGGTGCGCAGGTTTTAGATATTAACATGGATGAGGGAATGCTTGATTCTGAAGTTGTAATGACAAAGTTTATTAATCTTCTTGAAGCTGAACCAGATATAGCGAAACTCCCGATTATGGTTGATTCATCAAAATGGAGTGTAATTGAAGCAGGATTAAAATGTTTGCAAGGAAAAGGGATTGTAAATTCAATTTCGCTTAAAGAAGGTGAAGAGATTTTTAGAGAACACGCAAGAAAAGTTTTAAGCTACGGCGCCGCTGTTATT
>Ga0172375_10009359_pt1 | contig 12943 bp, 10 predicted proteins | sample LakKiv1m_FD_114537 | JGI IMG/M metagenome (GOLD analysis project Ga0172375, IMG submission 114537) | Freshwater microbial communities from Kabuno Bay, South-Kivu, Congo - kab_092012_11.1m | ecosystem: Environmental > Aquatic > Freshwater > Lake | place: Democratic Republic of the Congo... | reverse complement strand
TTTTTAAGGTATGGCCGGAATTTGACCAATGCCTTTAAGAGATTCCAGGATTTAGGTAAACTTGAAATTATTACCTGCGGAGCCACGCACGGGTATCTTCCGCTTATGGACGTTTGTAAAGAATCAGTACGTGCGCAGGTTAAGGTGGCTGTGGCGCATTATGAAAGTGTTTTTGGCAGGAAACCAAGAGGGATATGGCTTCCTGAATGCGGATATAATCCCGGGCATGACCGTATATTAAAAGAAGCAGGTTTGTCTTATTTTTTTACTGATTCTCACGGGGTATTGCATGGTAAGCCCAGGCCGAAATATGGGGTCTTTGCTCCGGTTTATTGTAAGGATAGTGGTGTAGCTTGTTTTGCCAGGGATTTAGAATCTTCAAAACAGGTGTGGAGTTCAATTGAAGGCTACCCCGGAGATTATAATTACCGGGAGTTTTACCGCGATATCGGTTTTGACTTAGAATATGACTACATTAAGCCTTATATCCATCCTGATGGTATTAGAATCAATACCGGAATAAAATATTACCGAATTACCGGGACAGGAAATCATAAAGAGCCATATGTCTCTAGATGGGCTCGGGATAAGGCAGCGGACCACGCGGGGAATTTTATGTTCAATCGGCAGAAGCAGGTAGAATATTTATATAATCTTCTAGGTAAAAAACCCATAATTGTTTCTCCTTATGATGCAGAGCTGTTTGGCCACTGGTGGTATGAAGGTCCTTTATGGCTTGAGTTCTTAATCCGCAAGATTGCTTTTGACCAGGACGAGTTAAGCCTTATTACCGCCCCTGAATATTTGAGGGAGAATCCGCGTAATCAGGTGGTTACCCCTTCAATGTCAAGCTGGGGTTGGAAAGGGTATAGCGAAATGTGGCTGCAGGGTACCAATGATTGGATTTACCGCCATCTCCATAATGCTTCTAACAGGATGACGGAATTGGTTAAAGATAACCCTGATGCAAACGGACTTATAAAGCGCGCTTTAAATCAGGCATTAAGAGAGCTTCTGCTTGCGCAAAGTTCTGACTGGGCATTTATTTTAGGCACAGGCACGCATACGGAATATGCTCTGCGGCGCACTAAAGACCATCTTTTAAGGTTTAACCGTTTATATGAAGAGATTAAAAGGAATTCAATTGACCAATCCTGGCTCGGCGAAATCGAATGCAAGGATAATTTGTTTCCCGGCATAGACTACAAGGCGCATCAGTAAATGACGGATAAAGATAATATCCCTAAGCATGTTGCTATCATAATGGACGGGAATGGACGTTGGGCAAAGGGCCGCGGACTTCCGCGTAATTACGGCCATCGTGAAGGAGTTAAAAGAGTAAGGGAGATTGTTAAGGCAGCCATTGAGGCAGGAGTAGGTTTTGTAACATTTTTTGCTTTTTCCGCGGAAAACTGGAACAGGCCGCAAAAAGAAATAAGTATTCTTATGCGCTATTTGGATAATTTTCTTACCCGTGAGATTACCAGTATGCATAAGAATAATATTCGTTTTAGGGTCATCGGGGCAACCAGACAGTTGCCGGTTAATATACAGGATAAGGTTAGGGAGGCGCAGAAAAAAACCGCAGATAATACCGGTTTAACTGTTGTTTTGGCCTTAAACTACGGATCCAGGCAAGAGATAGTTGAAGCAGCAAAGAAATTTGCCCGGGATGCCATTTCCAGGAATTTATCTGTTCAAGACCTTGATGCGGAAAAATTCAGCGGATACCTTTATACCTGCGGGTTACCGGATCCGGACCTTTTGATACGTACGAGCGGAGAGATGCGCGTAAGTAATTTTCTGCTCTGGCAGCTTTCTTACGCGGAATTTTATTTTACCCGTAAATTCTGGCCTGATTTTAAAGCAGATGACTTTATGGAAGCTGTAGAAGCATACAAGTTAAGAGAGAGGCGGTTTGGAGGGCTATAAATGTTGATAAGAAGAATAGTAACTTCGACTTTGCTTATCCTTGTAATCATAGGAGCTATTTCTGTTGATTGGCTTTGCGGGCTTACTGTTGTTTTATTCATAGCCGCAGGCCTTTATGAGTTCTTTCGTATGCTTGAACATAAAGGCACGGTTACTTATAAATATTTCGGGATAGGTTTGGGTGTTTTGATACCCCTGTCAATAATGCTGCGTTTTGAATTGACAAAAGGATGGGAATTCTTGTTTATTATCTTAGCGCTTTTATTCCTGGTCATTATGCAGTTTAAACGCCGTCAGCATTCTGGGACAATAATAGGGATTTCAACTACGGTTTTCGGTATAGTCTATATCTCATGGTCTTTCAGTTTCCTGATTAAGATAAGGTATCTTGAAGAAGGTTTAAGTTTTTTGGCAGCGCTTCTTTTGATTACAAAATCTTGTGATATCGGAGCTTATCTTATCGGCAGCAGGTTTGGAAAGTCATATCTTGTCCCGAGTATAAGCCCGCATAAGACTGTTGAAGGCGCGCTTGGCGGGATTTGTTTCAGTGTTTTATCCGCCTTAGCCTGTAAACCCCTTTTGAATTTTAACTATCTTAAGCTCGTAGTATTAGGAATAGGAATAAGTATCCTGGCTCAATTAGGGGATATTTCAGAATCACTCATAAAGCGCGATTGTCAGGTAAAAGATTCAGGGGGTATATTTCCGGGCATGGGAGGGGTTTTGGATCAGATTGACAGCCTGCTTTTTACCGCCCCGGTTTTTTACTTCTATTTGAGCACGGTTTTGCCTAAATGAAAAATATCGCCATATTCGGTTCTACGGGGTCCATAGGCAAGAATGCCCTTAGCGTAATTAAAAGGTTTCCGGATAAGTTTAAGGTAGTAGCCTTAACTGCCAATTCAGATATAAAGGCTTTAGCTTTACAGGTAAAAGAGTTTCGCCCTAGTTTTGTCTGCGCAGGCGACGACTTCTCTGCTGTTAAGCTTAAGAAGTTATGCGGCGGGAAAAAAAAGATTTATTCTGGTGAGAACGGGCTCTTGGAGCTTGCCAGAGAAAAAAGGATAGAGCAGTGCGTTTTTGCCATAAGCGGGTCGGCAGCGTTAGGCTCTTTGATTAGCGCTATTAAAAGCGGCAAGGATATTGCGTTAGCCAATAAAGAAGCGTTAGTCATGGCCGGACCGATTATTATGCATATGGCAGATAAGGCAAAGGTAAGGATTATTCCGATTGACAGCGAACAGTCGGCGATATGGCAGTGTCTTCAGGGGCATGATAAAGATAGGCTTAAGACAATCTATCTTACTGCTTCAGGAGGTCCGCTGTTGAAAGAAAAACGCGCAACTTTAAACAAAGTTTCTGTTGCAAGGGTGCTTAAGCACCCCAGGTGGAGGATGGGGAAAAAGATTACTGTTGATTCCGCAACGCTTATGAATAAGGGGCTCGAGTTTTTAGAGACAATGTTCTTATTTGATGTGGGCCGTCAAATGATTAAAGTCTTGATTCATCCAGAAGCTTTAATCCATTCTATGGTCGAATTTGTGGACGGGGTTATCCTAGCCCAACTATCTGAAACAGATATGCGGGTACCTATTCAGTACGCCCTTTCATATCCTGATAGGCTGAATAGCGCTTCTTCTGGAATTGATTTTGTTAAATTAAAGTCTTTATCTTTCGGTAATCCTGATCTCTCTAAATTTCCATGTTTAGGCCTAGCGTACCAGGCAGCCAAGGAACTCGGGACTCTGCCTGCGATAATGAACGCCGCAAATGAAATTGCTGTACATGCATTCCTTAAATCGCACCTAAAATTTACGGCTATACCCGATATCGTTGAGAAGGTAATGCTCAGGCATAGGAATAAAATTAACCCTAGCTTAGAGGATGTCCGTCAAGCCGATCTTTGGGCCAGGCAGGAAGCACGTAGTTTATTAGAAAACCAGAGGGCGATGTAGAATGTTAGCGTTATTGATTTTCTTATTTATTTTAAGCCTGCTTATTTTGGTGCATGAATTCGGGCATTTTATTATTGCCAAAAGAATGGGTGTTAAAGTCGAACAGTTTTCTTTGGGTTTCGGCCCGGTTTTATTTAAAAAGAAAAAAAGGAGTACTGAATATAGCATCAGCCTGTTTCCTTTGGGAGGATTTGTCAAATTAGCCGGGGATAATCTCGAGGAATATACCGGGAAACCGGATGAATATTTCTCGCAAAAACCGGGCAGGCGCTTCTGGATTATCTTCTTTGGCCCGTTGCTTAATTACCTTTTGGGTATCTTATTCTTTTGGTTGATATGTTTTATCGGTTACCCTACATTAACTACCAAGGTGGGTGGGGTAATTGAAGGTTTCGGGGCACAGGAGGCGGGTATAAAAGCAGAGGATAAAATTATCGCAATAGACGGTAAGAAAGTTGAATACTGGGAAGAGCTGCAAAGGGTGATTTACTCTAAGAGTTCAAAAGAGCAGGTTGAGGTCTCGTTATTAAGGGAAGGCAAACCGTTGACGCTTCCGGTGAGAATAAAGGAGAAAAATATTGAAGACCAAATAGGCCAGAAGCGCAAGCTCGGGTTGCTGGGGATTACTCCTTTTGATGAAGTTATTAAGGTCAGACATGGATTCTTCGCATCCCTTATATTAAGTTTTAACAAAACCAAGGACTTAACGCTTATGACTTACAGGGCATTGGGCTTTATGATTACCGGGAGGCTCTCGATGCGCGAGTCCATGACCGGACCGCTAGGCATATTTTTTATTACTTCCAAAGCAGCCAGCCTAGGTTTTATCGCCGTTCTGCATCTTATGGCAGTTTTAAGTTTAAGCCTTGCTATATTTAACCTCTTGCCTTTGCCGATATTAGACGGAGGGCATATCGCATTTTTAGGTTTAGAAAAGATTAGAGGCAGGCCTTTAGGGCTTAAGATGGATAGAATAATTAATAAATTCGGAGTTGTTTTTATAATGTTTATTGCGGTCTTTGTGACTTATAATGATATTATTAAGAATTTTGGAGAGAAGATAACGAAATTCTTCGTAAAGTAATTATGCTTATAAAGAGAAAGAAGACAAGATTGGTTAAGGTAGGGGATGTTCCTGTCGGTGGGGGATATCCCGTAAGTATTCAATCTATGGTGAAGGTTAAGACCTCTGAGGTTGAAAAAGTAGTAAAGCAGATTGAGGATTTAAAATACTCCGGATGCCAGATTGTGCGCCTAGCGGTAAAAGATTTACCTGATGCAATAGCAATTAAGAAAATAAAAGGTAGGGTTAGGGTGCCGCTAGTTGCCGATATCCATTTTAATTACAAGCTTGCCCTTATGGCTGTTGAAAGCGGGGTTGATAAAATCCGCCTTAACCCCGGAAATATTTATAAGAGATCAGAAGTTAAGGAGGTAATAGGAGCTTTAAAGTCAGCCAGATTGCCTTTGCGCATAGGGATAAATTCCGGATCTGTTAAAAGTTCTAATCTTTCTATGCCCGATAGGCTGGTTAAGTCAGCGCTCTCTTATATAAAGATGGTAGAGAGTTTTAACTTTCATGACATTGTTGTTTCTCTTAAGGCTTCAAGTGTAATGGAGACTATTGCAGCATACCGTAAGATATCCAAATTGTGTGATTATCCTCTTCATTTAGGAGTGACTGCTACTGGCTCTCCTTATGCAGGTTCAATAAAATCTAGCATCGCATTAGGTACTCTGCTTTTAGAGGGGATGGGAGATACAATCAGGGTTTCTCTTACGGATAAGCCTGTCCGTGAGGTTTATGCTGCTAAGGCTATTCTTGGATCTCTTGGTTTACGAAGTTTCGGCCCTGAAATTATAAGTTGCCCTACTTGCGGCAGGTGCGAGGTTGACCTGATAAAACTGGTCAGCGATTTCGAAGAGAGGATTTCGTCACTAAAGCTTAAGCCGCTAAAAGTTGCACTTATGGGGTGTGTAGTTAACGGGCCTGGCGAAGCAAGGGAGGCGGATTTAGGGGTTGCTTTTGGTAAAAGGGAGGGATTAATATTTAAAAAGGGAAAGGCACTAAAGAAGATTACTTTTTCCAAGTGCGCCGGCTATTTATTAAGAGAAATAGAGGAGAAAATATGATAAGAATGCTTAAGGCCAAGGTTAGGGATAAGGTTATTACTAGTTACGGTAGGCTTTTCTCGGCGGAGGATATCTCTGCGCAGGAGCTGGAATCGGCGGTAAATAAGATCTTAAGTGATTTTGTTTCTCTTGAGAGGATTACCTTGCAGGGCTCGGACAAAGAGAGGATAATCCGCGAGCTTATGAATGATTTTCTAGGTTTTGGCCCGATAGACAGCCTGATGAAGGACAACCGGGTTACCGAAATTATGATAAACGGTCCCAAGAAAGTTTTTGTAGAGAGAGACGGAAAGTCAGGGCTTTCCGAAATTACCTTTGAAGATGATAAGCAGCTCATGTATTTAATTTATAAATTACTTGCTCCTACCAGGCGCAGGGTGGATGAGTCGTGCCCTTACAACGACGTTTCTCTTAAAGACGGATCGCGGGTAAATATAATCATTCCTCCTCTTGCCTTAGACGGCCCGTCGGTCACTATAAGAAAATTCTTAAAGGATTTAAGGGTTGTTGAGGATTTAATTAAAATGGGTACAATGGACAGGCGCATGGCTGATTTTATGGTAGCCTGTATTAAGGCTAAAATAAATATAATGTTTTCAGGTTCAACCGGGGCAGGGAAGACTACAACCTTAGGTGTGCTCTCTAATTACATATCCAGCGACGAGCGGATTATTACAATTGAAGATACCGCAGAATTGCATTTAAACCAGCCTAACCTTGTCAGGCTGGAGACAAGGATGCAGAGTATCGAAGGCAAAGGGGAAGTGAGTATAAGGGAGCTCTTTAAGAATTCACTGCGTATGCGTCCGGAGAGGATTATTTTAGGGGAAATAAGGAGCTCTGAGGCTTTAGATATGTTGCAGGCAATCTGCTCTGGCCACACTGGGTCTTTAGCCGTATTACATGCTAATACGCCACAGGAAGTTATTTACCGCCTGGAGACCATGATACTTACCTCAGGCATACCCATAAGCCTTGAGGCTATCCATCGTCAGATGACCGCGGCCATGGATATTATAGTCCAGCAGGAGCAGTTGCTTGATGGTTCGCGCAAGATTACTTATATTACTCAGGTTAACGGTATGAATGACGGACAGATTAATTTAGAGGATATATTTATATACGATTTGGAAGGGGTCAGCCCCGCAGGAAAGATTTCAGGTAAATGGAAGGCCACTGGCATAATTCCGAAGTTCTTCAAGAAATTTGAAAAATCAGGGGTGCCTTTGTCAAAAGACGTATTCAACAAGGATTAAAAATGCATTGGTCTAGGACGCTTATACCGACTTTAAAAGAGAACCCCCAAGAAGCAGAGTCAGTCAGTCATCAGTTGCTTTTGCGCGCAGGGCTGGTGCGCATGCTTATGGCCGGTGTATATTCTTACCTTCCGCTGGGCTTAATGGTTTTGGAGAATATACAGAAGATTATTTCTGAAGAGATGGCGTCTTGCGGTGCGGCGCAGGTTTTACTTCCGGCTTTACAGCCTTTAGAGTTATGGCAGCGCACAGGAAGAGATGAACTTTTGGGCCAGGTGATGATTAAGTTCACTGATCGTAAGGGGAGAAAAATTTGCTTAGGGCCTACCCATGAAGAAGTCATTACGGAATTAGTAAAGAACCACATTTCAAGCTATAAACAGCTACCCTTAGTTTTATATCAAATACAGACAAAATTCCGTGATGAAATAAGGCCTCGTTTCGGTTTAATTAGGGCATGCGAATTTGTGATGAAAGATGCTTATAGTTTTGATAGGGATGAAGAGGGCTTGGATAAGAATTACAAGGCGATGCATGACGCCTATCTAAGGATTTTTAAAAGATGCGGACTGGACGTGCTTTCAATAGAAGCAGATTCCGGAGTTATGGGAGGAAGCTTATCCCATGAGTTTATGGTTTTAGCCAAGGACGGGGAGGATTCAGTTTTAATCTGTCCGCATTGTAAAGCGGCAAAACCATTTAAAGAAGGGGGTAAAAACACCTGTTCTAAGTGTAAGAACGATCTTGGCCGGGAAAACACTATAGAGATAGGCCACATTTTTAAGTTAGGCACTAAATACAGCCTTGCCTTAGGAGCTAATTTTCTTGATGCTAAAGGAGTGCTTAAGCCTATAATAATGGGTTGTTACGGTATAGGCGTATCGAGGATTATCTCTGCGGTGATTGAGCAGAACCATGATGACTGCGGGATTATTTGGCCGAACGAATTGGCTCCGTATAAAGTAATAATTACTGCTTTAGATGTCACGGATAAGAATATTATGGATATTTCTTTGAAGTTGTATAAAGAGTTAAGTCTTTCCGGTATCAGCGTTCTTTTAGATGACCGTGATGAACGGGCAGGGGTTAAGTTCAAGGATGCCGAACTTTTAGGCATTCCTTATCAGTTGATTATAGGTAAAGGATCTCTTAAGGACGGGTCACTCGAGCTTAAAAACCGATTTACGCATGAAAAGATAATAAAGCCGAAGACAGAAGTAATGCAGGAGTTAAAAAGAATATTATATGGATAAGCAGAGATTAATTAAAGAGCTGGATTTATTGTTAAGAGAATATTTAAGTTCGCTTGATTTAATTTTAGTAGACCTTATATTAAGATACGAAGGGGGCCGGCTTATCCTAAGGGTTTTAGCGGATAAGAGCTCCGGCGGAATAAATATGGACGAATGCGCAGAGTTGAACCGTAACATTGGGGCACTTCTGGATGAAAGGGACATAATAAAAGATAGGTATCTTCTGGAAGTTTCATCTCCAGGGCTAGACCGTCCGCTTAAGATAAAAGATGATTTTCTCCGCCTGATTAATATGGAGGCTAAGTTTTTTTTAAATGAGGCAATAAAGGGCAGGATAGAGTGGGATGGTTTTATTGACAGCGCTAAAGAGGAAGGTGTTTTAATCAGGACAAAAGAGGGAATCATAGAAATTCCTTACCTTAAGATAAATAAGTCAAAGCTTATAATCTAAAAACCGGAGAATTTAAAGATGAGCCAGGAATTAATAGCAATAATCGAACAGATAGAGAGAGAAAAGGGGATTAAGAAGGATGTTCTAGTCGCGGCAGTAGAGAGTGCCCTGCTTAGCGCGGCTAAAAGAGTCATTGATTTAAAGCCCGAAGAGGAGCTTAAAGTAGAGCTGGACAGAAATAGCGGGAAGATCCGTGCATACAGGAATGGGGATGAGGTTACTTCGATAGATTTCGGGCGCATTGCAGCTTCTACTGCCCGCCAGGTTATAATCCAGAAGATGCGCGAGGCGGAGAAAGATGTGGTTTTTAATGAATTCCAGGGGAAGGTGGGAGAAATTGTAAGCGGGACAGTTTATAGGTTTGAGAAGGGAAATGTGGTTATAGATTTATTAGGTAAGGCCGAAGGATTATTGATAAAGCGGGAACAGTCTCCTAAGGAGGAGTTTAAGCAGGGACAACGTATACGCGCTCTGCTTTTGGATGTAAAGAAAGAAGCAAGGGGAGCCCAGATTATATTATCCCGTACTCATCCTAATCTGGTAAAAAAACTATTTGAACTTGAGGTGCCCGAGATTTACGAGGGGATAGTTGAGATAAAATCAATATCCCGCCAGGCCGGGGAGAGGACAAAGATATCCGTATATTCTAAGAATGATAAGGTTGATTCAGTAGGCGCTTGCGTAGGAATGCGGGGGAACAGAGTGCGTAACATTGTCAACGAATTATACGGAGAAAAAATAGATATTGTGCGTTTTAATGAAGATATCCGTGAGTATATTAAAAATGCTCTTTCTCCGGCTAAGGTATCTGAAATAAAGTTAGATAAGGATAAGTTGAAGGCAGAGGTTATAGTTGATGATGATCAGCTGTCTCTGGCGATAGGTAAGCATGGTCAGAATGTGCGGCTTGCCTCGAGGCTTATCGGTTGGGAACTAGATATACGCACTAAGTCTATGCAGTTGGCGCCTTCTGAGAAGGAGAAAGCAGAAGAGATTTTCTCCTCAAAGAAGGAAGAAGTTCCTGCTGAGAAACCAAAGAAGAAAATGAAGAAGGTTAAGAAGCCCGCAGCTTCTCTCTCTGAATTACCGGGCATAGGCGAGAAGACCCTTGCCAGTTTGGAAGATGCAGGCGTGAATTCTTTGGCGGACCTTATCAGCCTAGGGGCGGAAGGCCTTACTAAGATTAAAGGGATAGGCGAGAAGAAGGCAGCAAAGATTATTGTTGACGCAAAGAAATTAAAATAGGTATTTAATAAGGAAGAAGGTATAAAATTATGGTAAAAATTAATAAAACAAAAAAGACGGCAAAGAAAGATATCTCTCCTAAAGCCAAGAAACCGGTAGCCAAGAAGCCGGTAGCCAAGAAACCGGTAGCCAAGAAGCCTGCGGTTGTCAAGGGCCCTATAAGGCCGGCATTGCTTAAGCCTAAGGTTAAGAAAATAATTAAACCCCTTCCTTCTGAGCAAGCGCATAAGGTTATGCCTGAGCCTGTAGTTGAGATTAAGCCAAAGGTTGAGATTAAGCCAAAGGTTGAGATTAAGCCAAAGGTTGAAGTTAAGCATGAAGTTCAAGATAAGCCAAAGGTTGAGGCTAAGGCTATTCATCCTGCGGTTGAACTTAAGGATTTGGAGCTTGATCTTCCTATTACATTAAAAGAACTTGCCGTAAAGCTTCAGGAGAAACCCTCTGTAATTATTAAGATGTTTATGGATATGAAGATAATGGTAGGCATAAATCAGTCTTTAGAGGAAGAGACTGCAGCTAAAATATGCCAAAGGTATAATTGCAGGATTAAGAAAGCATTAAAAGGCGAGGATCTGGCATTAAACGTCCATACTCTTTCTGACGCGCCAAAAGAACTTAAGCCCCGTTCTCCGGTTGTTACCTTTATGGGGCATGTTGACCATGGGAAGACTTCGCTTCTGGATTCCATAAGAAAGACTAAAGTTGCTGAGTCTGAGCACGGCGGTATTACTCAGCATATCGGAGCTTATCGTGTAGTCTTGCCGAATGGAGAAATAACATTTTTAGATACTCCCGGCCATGAGGCTTTTACTGCTATGCGTTCGCGCGGGGCGAGGATTACTGATATTGTAGTGTTGGTTGTTGCAGCGGATGACGGCATTATGCCTCAGACCCAGGAGGCTATAGACCATGCCAGGGCAGCAGGCGTACCGATAATTGTTGCTGTGAATAAGATCGATAAAGCAGGAGTGGATATCGACCGGGTAAAAAAGCAGTTAGCCAAGATTGATTTAAACCCCGAAGATTGGGGAGGAAAGACAATAGTTGTTCCGGTATCGGCTAAAACAGGCGAAGGTATAGATAATCTTTTGGAGATGATTATCTTAGAGTCACAGATGCTGGAATTAAAGGCAAACCCAAATCGCCTTGCGCGCGGCGTTGTCATAGAAGCGCAGATGTCAAAAGGAAGGGGCCCTGTAGCAACCCTCTTAGTGCAAAATGGCACTTTGCATTTAAATGAGAATATCATAGTGGGTAATTTCTACGGTAAGATACGGGCGATGTTTAATGACCGCGTCCAGGCAGTGACCAGCGTTGCCCCTTCAGAGCCGGTTGAAGTCCTGGGGATTTCCGGTGTGCCTTTAGCAGGAGAGCAGTTTTTTGCTATCTCTGACGAAAAGGAGGCTAAGGAGCTGGTTGCTTTACGCGTTCAAAAAGAGAGGGCAGAGCAGGTCAAGCCAGTAAAACGCATAAATTTAGAAGATTTACATACTCAGATCCGGGAAGGGAAAGTAAAAGAACTAAAGCTTATTTTGAAGACGGATGTACAGGGTTCTCTTGAGGCAATAAGAGAGACTTTGAATAAATTGAATGTTACGGAGATAAAGATAGACTTTATACATTCGGGTGTCGGTAATATTAATAGCTCTGATGTTGTTCTGGCTGTTGCCTCAGATGCGTTAATACTAGGTTTTAATATAGACATAGACGATTTGGCAAAAGATCTTATCGCAAAAGAAGGAGTGGATGTCAAGACTTATAATATTATTTATGAGCTAGCCAATGATATAAAAGCCGCGGTAGAGGGGATGCTTGAGCCTAAGATTAAGAAGGTATTTTTAGGGAGAGCTGAGGTGCGAAAAATGTTTAAGCTTTCTCGCGCAGGTACCGTTGCCGGCTGTTTTGTGGTGAAAGGTAAGTTTAACCGTACTTGCCTGGTTAGCTTAACCAGGAACGGGCAGGTGGTTTTTGAAGGGAAGTTATCTTCCTTAAAGCGTTTTAAGGACGATGTCCGCGAGGTTCTGGAAGGTTTTGAATGCGGGATAAGCCTTGCGGGATTTGATCAGTTGATGGAGGGCGATATTATTGAAGCGTATACAGAAGAGAGGATAGCCAGGAAAATATGAAGAAAGTTATACTTAGCGGAATGCGTCCGACCGGGAAACTGCACTTAGGCCATCTTGTCGGTGCGTTGGATAACTGGGTTAAGCTGCAGAAAGAATACCAGTGTTTCTTTATGGTTGCTGACTGGCATGCCTTAATGAGCGAATATGAAAATACGTCAGAGTTATCCGAAAATATAATTGATAATGTTATAGATTGGCTTAGCGTGGGCATTAACCCTGATGAATCGGTAATATTTATACAATCGAAGGTTCCAGAGCATCTCAGCCTGCATATGATATTTTCCTGTTTGACTCCTCTTGGCCTTCTTGAGCGTTGCCCTACATATAAAGAGCAGTTAAGAGAAGTTAAAACGCGTAATTTGAATACTTACGGTTTCTTAGGCTATCCTGTGCTGCAGGCAGCGGATATACTTCTCTATAAAGCCGATAAAGTGCCTGTCGGAAGGGATCAGCTTCCCCATTTGGAGCTTACCAGGGAAATAGCGAGGCTTTTTAACAATTTGTACAGAAAAGAAATATTCCCTTACCCCGATGCGATATTAACCGAGAATCCTAAATTATTGGGGTTAGACGGGCGCAAGATGAGCAAGAG
>Ga0172375_10009356_pt1 | contig 12945 bp, 19 predicted proteins | sample LakKiv1m_FD_114537 | JGI IMG/M metagenome (GOLD analysis project Ga0172375, IMG submission 114537) | Freshwater microbial communities from Kabuno Bay, South-Kivu, Congo - kab_092012_11.1m | ecosystem: Environmental > Aquatic > Freshwater > Lake | place: Democratic Republic of the Congo... | reverse complement strand
TGGATATGGGTTTCCCGGAAGAGACCATTGAAATCGACAAGTCCGATTAAAATGAAAAAAACCTTTCCCTATGAACTCATTGGGGAAGAAGTAGAAGTGGTGTCTTCAACTAACCCTTCCAATCTGGGAATGATTGGAAAGATTGTTGATGAAACAAAGTTCACCCTCAAGATCAAAATATCAAAACAAATAAAAACAGTGTTTAAGAGAAACATTGTTTTCCGTCTGAAAAAAAACCATCTGGTTTTAGACGGGAAAGATCTGGTCAAAAGACCGGAAGAACGCTTAAAAGGTTAAAAAAATGAAAACCGAAATATTGGGAATAAAAGCCCCTCATAAAGAATGTACGGACAAGAAATGTCCTTTCCATGGAGAAATTACTGTAAAGAAGGAATTATTCTCTGGTAAGATCATTAAGAAAGATATCAACCATTCCGCAACTATTGAATGGTTCCGTCCTAATTATATTCCTAAATACGAAAGATACGAATTAAAGAGATCTCGATTAAGAGTTCACAATCCCGCTTGCTTGAATGCTGAGATTGGACAAGAAGTTTTAGTGGCCAAGACTCGACCATTGAGTAAAACCAAAACTCACGTCATTATCCAAATAAAAGAAAAAACGGCTCATCACGAAGCAAAAAAAGATCATAAAGAAGAAAAAACAGAATCTAAAAAGAAAAAATAAAGGTTAAACATGAAAGCAGTCAAAGGTAACATTACTCGCGCCTTGCCCTTAGAAGCATGGGTCAACGTTTGTGACAACTCTGGAGCAAAGGTAGTAAAGATCCTTTCCGTTAAAGGACATAAAACAGTTAAAGGTAGAGTTCCTGCTGCCGGAGTCGGTGACTTTGTCATGGTCGCAGTCAAGAAAGGAAAACCCGAAATGCGTAAAACGGTGGTTCCTGCTATTGTCGTAAGACAAAGAAAAGAGTTCCGCCGTGCTGATGGATTAAGAGTAAAGTTTGAAGATAATGCCGTCGTGGTTTTAAAAGACGAAAAAGGTAACCCTAAAGGAACTATCTTTAAAGGACCTATCGCTAAAGAAGCCGCCGAACGATGGCCAGCAGTAGCTAAAGTTGCTAGTATGATCCTATAATCAAAATTAAAAAATAAAAATCAAACCAAAAAACAAAATGACACCAAAAAAATTTTCCACCTCTTGGAAAAGAAGTGTTAAGCCGGGAAAGCAACGTTTGTATAGATATATTGCTCCCTTGCATGTCAAACAAAAATTAATGCATGTTCATCTTTCCAAAGAATTACGCCAAAAATATAGCAAGAGAAATATCCAGCTAAGGACGGGAGATAGGGTTAAAGTTTGCACGGGACAATTTGCTAAGAAAGAAGGAAAGGTAGAAAGAATCGACTTAAAGAGAGAAAGAGTATTTGTCACTGGTTTAGAAACCATCAAAAAAGACGGAACCAAATTACTTGCTCCCTTACACCCTTCAAACTTAATAATCATGGACTTAGTATTAGACGACAAAAATAGAAAGCAAAAGTTGGAAGTTAACAAGACCGGCGGAAGCGAGAAGCAAGAAAAAGTCGTTAAAAAGGAAGTTAAAACTAAGAGTAAAGGAGAAAAATGAAAAATCACTTAAAGAGAATCTCTGCACCAAAAACATGGATCCTTGATCGTCAGATTAGAACGTTCACCATCCGACCTAAGCCCGGAGCACATGCCTTATCTGAAGGATTGTCTCTTGGAGCAATTGTCCGTGATGAACTAAAGTTGGCTTCTACCTTAACTGAAACTAAAAAAGTTTTAGCTAACAACGAAATTTTAGTCGATGGAAAAAGAAGAAAAGAATATCGTTTTATGGTCGGACTATTTGATGTTGTTACCGTTCCAACTTTAAAACAATCTTATCGTGTGATTTTAGATCAGAAAGGAAGAATCAAGATCGTAAATGTTCCAGATGGAGAAAGTCACATTAAGGTGTGTAAAGTTGTTGGAAGAACCGCTCTTTCCGGTAAGAAATTACAAATTAATTTACATGATGGTAAGAACATCATCAGTGATGTTAAGGTCAAAGTTGGAGACAGTGTTGTCCTTACTTTACCTGATTACAAGATTAAAGAAGTATTACCTTTAACTGCTGGTGCCACCGTTTTCCTAACCCAGGGTAAGCATCATGGAGATTTGGGAAAATTCGAGGAAATCAAAGGAGCTGAAGCTAGGTATGTCAAAGGTGACGAGCACGTTCAAACCGCCAAAGAATATCTATTTGTAGTAGGAAAAGAAAAACCCGTAATTGAAATTAAAAATTAATCAAAATGAAAACTAATCCAAAAGAAAACCCAGCGAAAGAAATCAGAATCAGTAAAATTACTTTAAATATTGGTGCAGGAAAAGACGAGGATCACTTAAAGCGTGGATTAAAGCTTTTGCAAAAGATTTCCGGCATGACTCCGGTTAAAACTAAGACCAATAAAAGAATTCCCGGTTGGGGATTGCGTCCGGGATTATTTATCGGATGTAAAGTTACCGTAAGAAAAGATACTGAAAAACTATTGAAACGTTTAATGGCAGCTAAGGAAAATACTCTTAGTTCCAGAAACTTTGATAATTTAGGAAATCTCTCTTTTGGTGTTCCAGAGTATATTGATATTGGGGGCATGGAGTACGATCCCGAATTAAAGATCATGGGGTTAGAGGTGGCTGTAACTTTAGAACGTCCTGGGTACAGGGTAAAGAAAAGGCAAGTAAAACCTACTCCGGTGGGTAAGGACCATCAAATTAGTCAGGAAGAAGCTATTGCGTTCATCAAAAAATTAGGTGTGGAGGTTAAATAAGCAAAATGACCACCAGTGATGCTAAAAAAGCTTTCAAACAGTTGAATGCCAAACCGGTAAAGAAAGCTAAATTTATCAAATTCAACTTATCAAAGAAAAGATCTTGTGGGATCGCTTTGAAGAAATGTCGCAACTGTGGAAGAAGTCGCGGCTTGATTAACAAATATGGAATAAGCTTATGCCGACAATGTTTCCGTGAAATCGGACCAAACATCGGATTTAAAAAATTCAGCTAAAATATCGAGGATAAAAAATGTTTAACGACCCTTTAGCAGCGGCCTTGGCGAAAATTTTGAACGCCGAGAAAGTAGGAAAGCGCGAAGTATTGATTAAGCCAGCCTCGAAGCTGATTAAAGAAGTACTCGCCTTGATGAACAATCATAGTTATGTTGGTTCATACGAAGAAATTGATGACGAAAAAGGAAATGTCTTGAAATTAAACTTGTTAGGAAACGTCAATAAGTGTGGAGTTATCAAACCCCGTTTCTCTACTAAGAATAACACTTTTGAAAAGTGGGAAAAGAGATATCTTCCATCCAAAGATTTTGGAATTATCGTCATATCCACCTCCAAAGGCGTAATGACTCATTACGAAGCCAAAGAAAAGAAACTTGGTGGAAAACTATTAGCTTACTGTTATTAAAATGAAAGCCGAACTTAAAAAAGAAATAGTACTGGGAGAAAAAGTTTCCGCGGAGCTAAAGGGAACTTCCTTAAAAATAAAAGGACCAAAAGGAGAAGTGGAAAGAAACTTCCCCGACCCTCAAGTCAGTATTAAATTACAAGAGGGAAAAGTTGTAGTTCACGCTTCCAAGGCTAGTAAAAGAATCAAGATGCAGTTTGGTTCTATCAATTCTCACATTAAAAACATGATCCAAGGAGTAAAAGAGCCTCATGTTTATAAAATGAAGATTTGCTCTGGTCACTTCCCTATGAATGTGGCCGTTACTGGACAAGAAATTATTATTAAAAACTTCTTTGGGGAGACCGTTCCTAGAAGAGCCGCCCTTCCTAAAGGAGTAGAAGTTAAAGTAAGTGGTAACGATATCACTATTTCCAGTCCTAATTTAGAAGCTGCAGGATTAGCTGCTTCCACTATTGAAAACCTTTGCAAAATAACCAATCGTGATATCCGAAGATTTCAAGACGGATGTTACATCACTCAAAAACCAGAATAAATGCTAAGAAAATAAAATGGAACACAAAAAACTGTTAGAGTTGAGAAACAAACAAAAGAAGATTAAACCTAAGTTTGTAGTTAGAGAATCAAAAATCTATCCACGAATGAAAGCAAAGTGGAAATTCCCTTATGGTACTTCTTCTTCAGTAAGATTATGTCATCGAGGATCTCCAGTATTAGTAAGTATCGGTTTTGGTTCTCCTAAAGATGTGAGAGGCTTGCACTCTTCCGGTTTAGAGATGGTTGTTGTTCATAATCAAGAAGAATTACTTAAAATTAATACAAAAACCCAAGGAGCGGTTATTGCTAGTAAGTTGGGTAACAAGAAAAGATCAGAGCTATTGAAGGTAGCTGAAGAAAAGAAGATCCGTGTGTTGAACGTAAAGAGTGTTCCTAAATTAATAGAAAAGATTAATGATGACTTTGTTCAAAGACAAAAAGAAAGAAAAGATAAGTTAAGTAACAAGAGTAAAAAGCAAGAAGAAAAGAAGAAGAAAGCCGAAGAGAAAAAGAAAAAAGAAGAAGCAGAAAAGAACAAAGGAAAAGAAGAGAAGAACGAGAACAAAGAAGTTTCTGAAGAAGTTCAGAAAGAAGAAAAAGAAATCGTTGAAAAAGAACTAATTAAAAGGCAATAAAAATGATTAATAAAAAATTACTTGCAGCAAAAATATTGAAGGTCTCTCCAAAAAAAGTAAAGTTTGCTCCTGATGCTTTAGAAGAGATTGGAAAGGCTTTAACCCGTTCTGATATTAGAGGACTAATTGCCGTAGGTAAGATTTACAAAGACAATCCAAATCAACATTCTCTTGCTCGAGCCAGAAAGAATGCTGAACAGAAGAGAAAGGGAAGAAGAGGAGGAAGAGGAAGTAGGAAAGGAAAGAAATACTCTTTAGTTAGCAGAAAAGAGCAATGGGTTAATAGAGTAAGAGGACAGAGAGAGTTGATTAGAGAACTAAAGGAGAAGAAATTATTATCCCCTCAAAATTATCAGATGATCTATCTTAAGGTTAAAGGTGGATTCTTCAGAAATAAAAGACACGTTAAATTATATTTGAATGAATATAAATTAATTGAGAAAAAATAAAATGGCAAATAAAAAACCAAGAACTGTACTGTTCAGAAGGAAAAGAGAGCAGAAAACAGATTATGAAAGCAGATTAAAATTATTACTTTCCAAACAGTTACGTTTAGTAGTTCGTTTCACCAATTCCAGAGTTATTGCTCAAATTGTGGAATTCCATACTACGGGAGACAAAGTTTTGGCAGCTGTAGATTCTACCTCTTTAAAGGACTTAGGATGGAATTACTCGCAAAAGAACTTTCCCGCTGCTTATTTGACAGGATTATTATTGGGAAAAACTGCTAAGGCTAAAGGGATAAAACAAGCCATTTTCGATGCGGGAAGTATTTCCCCTTTAAAGAAAAGCAAAGTTTACGCCTTCTTGAAGGGAGTAGTAGACAGTGGATTACCTGTACCTCACGAAGGAAAAGATATCTTCCCTAATGAAGATCATTTAAGTGGAAAGCATATTTCTACTTATGCTCAAAGTCTAAAAGGAAAGAAAGAATATGAACAGAGATTTGGACAATATCTAAAAAATAATAATAACCCCGAAAAAATGTCTGAAACTTTTGTTGCCATAAAAAATAAGATCTTAGGATCAAAATAAAATAATCACGGGAAAAATAAAATGGTTCGAGAAAGCGTTAAGAAAAAAGAAAAACCGGAAGAAAAGGTTGCTGCAGTAGTAGAAGAAGCTGTAGAAGTCAAAGAAAAGTTGGAAGGTATTGAAGAAGTTCCAGAACAACAATTAAACTGGACTCCCGTAACCGAAATTGGTAAAAGAGTAAAGAAAGGAGAAATTACGGATATTGAAGAACTGTTCCAACAGGGCTACCGAATCATGGAAGCGGGCATTGTTGATCAACTACTGCCCGGAACTGGAGAAGAATTACTATTAATCGGTCAAGCTAAGGGTAAGTTTGGTGGAGGACAAAGAAGAATTTTCAAGCAAACTCAGAAAAAGACTTCTGAAGGAAACAAGCCTAATTTTATGACTTGCGCTGTAATCGGAAATAAAGATGGTTATGTGGGAGTAGGAATTGGAAACAGTAAGGAAACCGTTCCTTCCCGTGATAAAGCCAAAAGAAGTGCTAAATTAAATTTGATTAGAGTACGTCGTGGTTGCGGAAGTTGGGAATGTGGATGCAAACAACCTCACTCTATTCCTTTTGCTGTAACCGGTAAATGTGGATCAGCGATTATGACCTTAATTCCCGCCCCAAAAGGTAAGGGATTATGTATAGAAAAAGAATGTGCTAAAGTTTTGGCCCTAGCTGGAATCAAAGATATCTGGAGTAAAACCGAAGGACAGACTAGCACTAAAGTAAATATTATTCACGCTACAATTGATGCTCTTAAGAAACTTTCCGAGATGAAAGTTCGCCCAGAAGATATTCAGAAATTGGGAATCATCGAAGGAAAATTAAAAGAGACTAAAACGGAGTAGAACTTAAAATGACCACTAAAACTGAAACTAAGAAAGAAACTAAAGTAAAAGAAGGCCATAGTGATAAGAAATTAGCGGTTATTTGCGTCCGTGGTAATGTGGATACGCCACAGACCGTGATCGATACTCTACATATGTTGAACTTGAGAAGAAAAAATCATGCTAGTGTTGTACCAGATACTTCTGCTTTCCGAGGAATGATCGACAAGGTTAAAGACATGGTTACTTGGGGAGAGATTGATAACGAAACTTTTGAAGAAATGTTAAAAGCAAGGGGAGAAGCTTATCAAGGAAGAACTACCGATTCAAAACAAAAGTATTCTTATCGTGTTCTTGAAGTAAAAGGCAAGAAATATAAAAATTATTTCCGTCTTAATCCGCCCCGTAAGGGATTTGGAAGAAAGGGTATTAAAGTTGCTTTCCAAGCTCATGGAGCCTTAGGATATAGAGGAAATAAAATTAATGATCTAATTAAAAGGATGTTATAAAAATGGTCGTCAACAGAGAAAAGAAGAGCATAAAGCATCGTGGACATAATACTCACGGACATGGAGCTAGTAAGAAACATCGTGGAGCTGGTAGCCGTGGAGGACGTGGGAATGCTGGAACTGGAAAGCGAGCCGGTCAGAAGAAGGCAGGATTAAAAAATTTCAAATTAGGTAAGATTAAAGGGTTCTTGAGGAGAAGAGGTTTACATCGAGAAAATACTATTAATTTAGGTTGTTTTACTTCCAAGACTATCGAAAGGTATGTTAAATCTGGAGAAGCTAAGAAAGAAGGTGCTTTTTATGTTATCGATCTTGCCGCTTTGGGTTACGACAAGTTATTAGGTACCGGAAGTACGGATTTGAAATTGAAAATTTCTGTAGCCAAATGCTCCGCTCAAGCTGTAGAGAAAATTAAAGCAGCTGGTGGAGAAGTTTTGGGTGCAGAGACTTCAGAAGAGTAAGCTTTATATACCTCTCAAGTTATTTCTTTTTTCATATTAATGGTGGTTAAAAAATGTCTTTTTTAGAAGGAATATTAAACAATCTTCCCGAAGTACGTGCTCCTCACGAGAAGCGTCTTCCCTTCAAGGAGAAGATAAAATGGACTTTAATTGTCTTGGTGTTGTTCTTCATCATGGGGTTGATCCCTTTGTTTGGGTTAGGAGAAAATGCTTTACAACAATTTGAATTCTTGTCGATTATTTTAGGTGCTTCTTTTGGAAGCATCATCTCTTTAGGAATCGGACCTTTAGTAACTTCCTCTATTGTTCTCCAATTGTTAGCAGGAACAGGCATGTTGAAATTAGATTTAACCAGTACCGAAGGTAGAAAGAGATTTCAAGGATTACAAAAGTTTTGTTCCTTTGGGTTTATCTTATTAGAAGCATCCATTTATGTTTTTATGGGCGGATTAGCTCCATCTCAATCCTTATTGGGAACTCCTGCTTATCTACAAATGCAATTATTATTGGTATTCCAACTATTTTTAGGGGGAATATTGGTTATGTTCATGGATGAGGTAGTGAGTAAGTGGGGAATCGGATCAGGAATTTCCCTGTTTATTGCTGCGGGTGTAGCTCAACAAATATTTATCAGAGCGTTTAATTTCTTGCCTTCTCCGACCAATCCCGATGTCGCTGCCGGAGCCATTCCTTCGTTATTCCAATTTTTATCTTCAGGAGATGTAACTAACGCGGCTTTACAAATTGCAGCGGTAGTAGCGACGGTTGTAGTTTTTGCTATTTGTGTTTATGGGCAGGCCATGAAGGTCGAGATTCCTCTTTCTTTCGGAAAAGTCCGAGGATATGGGATGCGCTGGCCGTTAAACTTCTTTTACACTTCAAATATTCCTGTTATCTTAACCGCTGCATTAGTAGCAAACATTGAATTGTTTGGAAAGTTATTAGAAAGATGGGGACATCCCCTTTTAGGTACCTTCTCAGGTAATTCTCCTGCCAGTGGATTAGTGTTTTGGATCAGAGCGCCCGATCTGTTAAATAATATTATTACTGGAAGTTTCAGCTACGTACAGTTAATTCAAGCCTTTTCATACCTTCTGGTCATGGTGGGTGGATCAATTTTGTTTGGTATCTTTTGGGTTCAAACGGCAGGAATGGATGCTCGCAGTCAAGCTAAACAGATTATGGCCGCAGGTTTACAAATGCCGGGATTCCGAAGAGATGATCGTATCTTAGAAAAGGTATTGAGCAGATACATTTGGCCCCTAACGGTTTTGGGTGGAGCTTCGGTAGGTATACTGGCCGCTTTAGCGGACCTCTCTGGTGCGTTGTCTCGAGGAACAGGTATTTTACTTACGGTTATGATTGTCTACAAATTCTATGAAGAAATCGCTAAACAGCATATGCAAGACATGAACCCGGCCTTGAGAAAGTTAATGCAGTAAGCAAGGCTTAATTTTTCTATTTTTAACTTTATTTTTTAGAAAAATATATAAGGCAGAAAATATCTCTTAGCCTTGATCAAAATTATGAGGTGATTTAGATGAAGAAATATTTTGTAGTGGCTTTATTGGCTATAATGGTTTTGGCATTAGGTTGTGCCAAAGAAAATCCGGTTCTTCCCGAAGCGAGTGTACCGGAAGTGCAACAACCGACAATGACTACCCCTTCTACGCCAACAACAACCACGTCAGAAGTAACAGAAGCAGCACCTGGAGAACATTTTGTCAGTGCGGGTACAGTAGAATTTTTGGGAGCACAAGGATTTTCCGAGTTAAAAATTAGTGTGAAAGTAGGAGACTCAATCACTTTTGTGAATAAGAACCCTTCTTCCATCGACACTTGGAAAAATGATGTTTTGGTCTTCCAGAACGAAGTAACTAAAAGAACGGTAAACTCTCCACAAATTCCTTACGGAGGAACATATGTCCATACTTTCAACGAAGCGGGAAAGTACCAATTCTGGTCCGTTGGATATGGTGTATTTGGAGAAGTTTTAGTAGAATAAACTTTTTTATTTTTATCTTTATTTTTTCTTAATGCAAAAACATAAAAACCCCAAAAGTATTCCTTTCTCATGCCTTTTGCTGTAACCCATGTCTTAGCTTCAATCATTCCTATTGACTTGTATCGAGATTACGTGACCAAACATCGGAAACACTTTACTCTGTTTACCATTTTAGTGGCGGGTATTGCTGGATTACTTCCAGATTTGGACATTGCTCTCTCCTTAATTATCAGCAAACTAGGCTGGGAAGTACCCCTTCTTTTTCACAGGGGGTTTACTCACACTCTATTGTTTGGGATTATTTTCCTAATTCCTGGATTAATTTTATGGTTCAATCATAACAAGTATAAGAAATGGGCAGTATTATTCTTAGTAACTGCTTTTGGAATTACTACCCATATTGTGTTAGATTTAATTATTAGTAGCGGTTCCTCTATTATGCTATTTTGGCCTCTCTCTTCCAAGACCTTTGGTTTATCTTTGTTCCCTGCCGCTTACATGCTGGACATTTATGCAGCCATCGACGCTATTCTTCTAATCGGGTGGTTAGTACATGAAGAAATCAAGCACAAGATCAAGGATTTCATTTAACCAAAAGAGTTTAAACACGCTAAATAACATTTAATAAACAAAACTATTTAAACCCCTCCTTTTTCTTTCCGGTTATGCTTCCTGCCGAATTCATCTCGGGAATAATAAATTCTTTCATCGCCCTATTCATTATTATCGACCCTTTCTTAGGGATGGTAGTCTTTGTAACTCTGACTCGAGGAGCGAGTAAGAAAGAGAAAGCCAAATCTGCTTTAATTGCGACTGCTGTTGCCGGGGGGCTGTTAGCATTATTTCTTTTTATTGGGATGATGTTATTAGAATTGTTAGGAATCTCTCTACCCAGCTTTGTAGTAGCGGGAGGAGTGATCCTGCTTATTTTAGGAGTACAGGCTGTATTTGGAATTGAATTCACTAAGAAGGAAAAGACTGACAAAAAAGCAGCGGCGGTAATTATCGGAACCCCTTTACTCTCCGGTCCGGGAGCCATGACCACTATTGTTATTCTTTCTCAACAATATGGATATTGGCCACCGCTCATCGCTTTAATCTTAGTTATGTTTATTACTTGGATAATGCTTTATTTTTCAGAAAGAATTACCGCCAAAATGGGAGATCGTTTGATTGAAGTACTCTCTAGAGTATTGGGATTAATGTTAGCAGCATTGGCAGCAGAATTCATTAAAGACGGAATCTCCGATATGGTTAGAGATTTTAGAAAATAAAATTAGACCAATTTATTGCTAGTTACGAATTTAATTTCTTCTCGGGTAATATGTAAATCTTCCACAGTAAATTCTTGTATTTCTTCAGTCAAAGCGGCACAGCAATCGGTAATTAAAGTAATGTTAAATCCACGATCGTAAGCCTCTTCAACCAACATGCGCACACAAAGATTGGTTAAGAGTCCAGCAACCAAGATGTTTTTAACTCCAACTAATTCTTTTTCCAGTTCAGTTTGATAAAAAGAACTAATTTGGTGTTTAACAATAATGGGGTCCTTCTCTTCCCAATTCAACTTGGACCAGATCTCTGCTCTCTTTCCCACAAAATATTCTCCTGCTTTTTCCACGTGCTGGATAAAAATAATCTTATAGCCTTTACTGCGAGAACCGTCAATTATTTTATTGACTCTTTCAATCAATTTTTCCGAACTACCAATATAATAATCTGACTGTTTAGTAGAATACTCTATCTGAAAATCAACTAAAATTAAAGCGGTATCTGTCATAGTTGCTTAAACTGTGACGTAAATATAAACCTTCCTAATATGAGCTTTCTTCCTCCATAAAGCTTATAAACGAAAGAGAAGAAATTAGGATAATGGCATTTTTAGATCCGGTGTTCGACCCCATTTTTTTATGGTTACTAAACCTTAGTCCTTTCTGGGGTTTATTTGTTCTGGCTTTGTTCATTTCCATAATTGTAACTTTAGTGTACAAGTTCTTCACCAATCAAACGGAAATGAAACGATTGAAAGACCAGCAAAAAGAATTCCAGCAGAAGATGAAGGACCTGCGTAGCAATCCGGAAGAAATGATGAAAGTGCAGAAAGAAGCCATGAAAACAAACATGGAATATATGAAACATTCTTTCAAACCCATGTTGATCACCATGATTCCGGTTTTACTTATCTTTGGATGGATGGCTGGACATTTAAGTTATGAGCCGATTTATCCTGGAGAAACTTATAGTATTACTGCTTACTTCAAAGAAGGAGTCACGGGAAATGCCACTTTAATGGCGGACGAAAAAACAACTTTAATTGATCCCGCAGAACAGACTATCATTAACAAACAGGTCACGTGGAACCTTAAAGGAGAAGAAGGAAAACATACTCTTTCGGTACGCTTAGGAACGACGGAACAGAACAAAACTGTTTTAATCGCCAAGGATTTGACCGCGGAAGAAGCTTTAAGCATGTATGCCCATTCGGATATAGAAAAAATCCAAATTAATTATAAGGCTTTAAAACCATTAGGCAACCTTTCTCTTTTCGGTTGGCATCCGGGATGGGTAGCAATATACATTGTCCTGTCGATGATCTTTAGCTTAGGATTAAGAAAAATCTTCAAATTATATTAAAATATTAAATTATAAAATAGGGGTGAAAAATATGGAAGAAGAACATCATGAGCATCACGAACACCATGAACATCATGAAGCTCATAAAAAGTCACCATTAGATTGGTGGAAAATTGTCGCGATAGTCGGAATTGTATTATTGATCGTTTCCGTGTTTACCGCAGGATTCAGAAGTTGGAATCTTTCTAGTAGAGGTTCAGTAACGGAGAAAACCTTGAATTTTGTAAATAAAGAACTATTACAGGGTCAAACTACCGCAAAAGTAACTGAAGTAGCTACAGAACAAGGATTATATCGAATGACTATTGATCTGGATGGAAGAAGTTTAGATACATATGTTACTAAAGATGGGTCATTGTTTTTCCCACAAGGAATAAAGGTAAGTGAGTTCTCTGCCACAACCGGTGGTTCAGAGGCACAAGCAGCGGCGGAAAAAATTCCTCAAACAGCCAAGCCCAAGGTCGACCTTTATGTGATGAGTTTCTGTCCTTACGGAAATAAGGCCGAAGAAACCATGTATCCTGTCTATCAAGCCTTAAAAGATAAGGTAGAATGGAACGTCCATTACATCGTAGGAGTAAGCGGAACTTCCGTACAATCTTTGCACGGAACTCCTGAAGCCGATCAGGATCAGAGAGAAGTATGTGTCAAAGAAAATTATGGATTAGATGCTTTCTGGAAGTTTATCACTTATGTTAACCAGAATTGTGGAAGTAACGGAGCTTGTTGGAAGGATGCCGCTAAAGCTGCTAGTGTGGATACGACTAAAATAGAAAGTTGTGTAGCTGCCAAAGGATTGGAATATATGAAAGCCGAAGCTGCTGCCTCTGATGCTGCTGGAGCACAAGGTTCTCCTACTCTGATCATC
>Ga0172375_10009352_pt1 | contig 12950 bp, 15 predicted proteins | sample LakKiv1m_FD_114537 | JGI IMG/M metagenome (GOLD analysis project Ga0172375, IMG submission 114537) | Freshwater microbial communities from Kabuno Bay, South-Kivu, Congo - kab_092012_11.1m | ecosystem: Environmental > Aquatic > Freshwater > Lake | place: Democratic Republic of the Congo... | reverse complement strand
TTTTCCCATTTTTCACGGATAGTAAGTATTCCTATTCTTAGTTCAGCAGTGGGTCGGGTAAATGTAAATGGAAGTAAATTATCCCTGACCGGTCCATCGAACAAAATATAATTCATGCAGTTTGCTTTTTTGATTAATGAATGCTTAAAAAATATACCGTTGCAAAGATATTATTATTTGGATATAAAAAAAAGCCCCATGATTGCGCATAGGGCTTTAATAAAAAAAATAATTTTATTTATGCAGCAGGTGCAGCAGGTGATCCAAATCCAACATATTTAATGTCTTTATTGAAAGCAAGGATTGGGAAGAAAATAATCCCAAGTAATAATAATCCAATTGCAAAACCTGCATCTTTTCCAAAACCTTTTGCGATGCCAATGTAAACTATAATCATAATTACAAAGTTTACGATTGGGATTAACATTAAAAACAACCACCACCAAGGTTTTCCTGCAACTGCCAAAATACATATAATATTGTAAATTGGGATTAAGATTGCCCAACCGGGTTGACCACCTTTTTCAAGTACCTTCCACATGGTAATTATCATAAATACCATGATTGCTAAATAAACAATGATAACGCCAGCGCCCATTGCTAAAAGACTTTCCATAATTTTTCTCCTTAATTTTTAAGATTAATAAATAATTTTTTCCTGTTAATTTTAAAACAAATATAGATATATAATCCAAAAAACCTATCCCAAAATAAATAAAAATCTAAAAAGAAATTAACAATTCATTATTAATAAAGTTGAAAGCGATTGAAAATCATTATATAAACCTATTAAAAATCACTAACTAAAGGTAATTTCTAATATTATTTTATTTGCGTTGTTTGTAATCAAACCTTTATAAAAAAAACTCACCAGTTTAAAGCCGGCGTTTTTCTTTGCTAAATAAATTTATTAATACAGGAACTTTAAAACTCATCAACTCAACTCTTTCGTTATTGAGATAGCGGCAATTGTTCCATCTGCCACAGCAGTCGTTATCTGTCTGTATTTTTTACTCCTTACATCACCCACGGCATAAACGTCAGGAATAGTTGTTTTCATATCTTCGTTAGTTTTAATGTAGCCCCATTCGTCCAATTCCAAGTCGTTTCCAAATAAATCAATATTGGGTTTCATCCCAACAAAAACAAAAATTCCATCACATACCAGCTGATTACGTTCCTTGGTTTTTAGATTTTCAATCTCTACTATCATCTTATTACCATCCTTAACAAATTCGCGTGGTTCGTGCTCAAACAACACATTCACTTTTGGATTCGATAGTATTTTTTCTTGTGCCTGCTTGTTTGCCGTAAACGCATCAAACTGGTGAACCATTGTAATTTTCTTTGCAAACTTCGAAATAAAATCCGATTCTTCAACAGCTGAATTACCGCCACCTATCACAACAACCTCTTTATCTTCAAAATATTTTGCATCACAAGTTGCACAATACGAAACACCTTTCCCTTTGTATTCTTTTTCGCCTTTAATGCCCATATAATTGGGTGATGTTCCTGTAGCAATTATGATTCGTTTGGCTTTGATAGTTTCGAAGTTATCTATTTCAATTTCTTTTTTATGTAAATCAACTTTCGTCAGATCGATGGCAACTTTGTAAACAGTGCCACACATTTTTGTTTGCTCCGACATATTGTGCGATAACATATAACCAGGTTGTGGCTCAATAAAACCGGGATAGTTCGACACTTCATGTGTGGTAGCCACATTTCCACCAGGTAATGCAATATCAACTAAAACCGTATTTATTTTTGCTTGGCATAAATACAAACCTGCAGTCAGTCCGCCCGGACCACCACCCAATATTACAACATCGTATTCTGAAACAATTGGCTTTACCTTCGATTTTATTTCATTTACTTTCTCAGTTGGGAGCATTGAATTTAATGCATTAATAATTTCGCTTCTTTTAACTCCTCCCGTTAATCTGTTAAAAGTTTCCTTGCCATCATTAAAAAATAACAGTGTAGGTGATGATTTTACGCCCAGCTTTTCTGCAAGTTCACGATTTTGCTGACGAAATATTTTTACAAATTTAATATCCTGGCCGTAGATGCTCTCTAATCCTTCAAATTTTGGGGCTAAAGCTTCGCAAGGAGGACACTCGGTCGAATAAAAATCCAGCGCAACTTTACCGCCATTGATAATTTCGTTTTCGAATTCTGATGCATTAATTTCTCTCATGTTTTATGAATTTAAGTACTGTGAAAATCCAAGTTCTAATAATTCCGTAATTGGGCGACAATCAGGTGCACAAATGGTTCCTGTGTTGTTTTTTGATATGGCTCCGCATCCTCCACCACAAGCTAATTGCAAATTACATTCGCTACATTTGTTTATTTCAGTTACATTTCGCTTTTCCCATTCATTAATTTTATCGTTATTTTTATTTACAGATGGATAAAATGTGCCTAACGATTCATTAGCTTTTCCAACAGTTGCAGTACAAGAATATATATTACCTGTGTAATCAAAAGCCCATTCGGTTTTACAAGCCGGACATGCGTCAAACAGTGGGTCAGGGAGTTCGCCATTTTCCCATAAAAATTTCGAAATGGAATAAGCCGGTTTGTAAAATTCTAAAATGTGAGGGTTTTGTTTGATTAAACTATATATTTCTTCATAAAGCGAAATTCGTGTAAACAACTTATCAGGAGCCGACTGGCAATGGTGCAACTCATAGTTTCGCCCTATTTGAGTTTTGAAATATGGACTACTTGTCCAATGTTTATCAATGGCAAATTGTGCAAGGTGTGGCAAATTGCTGATGTTCTCTTTATCAACAACCATACGCAAATTAAGTGTAATTTTATTTTCTAAACAAGCGTCAATACCTTTAACAATTTGTTCGAAGGTTCCCTTGCCTCCTTTTAAATATCTGCGCTGGTTATGCAAATCTTCAGTGCCATCGAGTGTGATTTGTATTTCCCTTAGTTTAGTTGTTTTTAAAATATCAATATACTCGAATAAGCCATAACCATTAGACACTACGCTGATATCAATAGAATGTTGTGTTGCTTTATTAAGGATGTATTTAATTGTTTCTTTTTGCTTAATAGAAGTTAAAAGTGGTTCACCTCCGAAAATAGTAATGTACTTTTTTCGTAAAGCAAATTCTGTATTTACATATTTAAAAAATGCATCAATTATTTTAGTGTCAATTGGCTTATTCGAATTTTCGTATTGATCCTGATAACAATAGGTGCAAGCAAAATTGCATGAATAATTTGGTACAAAGAAGAGTTGTACTTCATCGGTTTCCTGAGAATCAATAAAATCTAGATATTTGTTTTTGTATATGCTTTCTTCCTCATTCCTATCAATGATATATCCGTTTTCAATAAGTTCTTTATTAATGGATAATTCAATTTTCTGCTTGCTCCTGATTAATTTTAGTTGCTCTGCTTCTGCCGTATTTAAAATATCGGCATGTCCGGATAATAAATTAACTATAAAATAATTATCTGAATCTTTAATCTTCGAAAAAATATTAAATCTAGAGAAATACATAGCATGCTTATTCAATTGTGATATTAGTCATGGCATCCAACAATTACTTTGGAGATTTTAGCGCAACACTGTGCAACTTTTTGTACAGAATTTTTAGCTTTTTTTTCTTTTTTTGATTTTTTTACTAGACTCTTCATATACTATTTAATTAAAATGATTATTATTTGCTACAACAGCAATTTGGTTTATAACCTGCTATTGTTAAGCTTGCAACTTCAATTTTGCCTTTAGAATAGGGGGTTGACTCCTCAATTATTTTTATGTTATCGAAACCTGTTTCAAACAGTGTTTTTAAATATTCATCTTTTGTAACTGAACCAGCCCAACATTCTGCGACGGCAACCGGATCATTTTTATATTCTTCTGGAACAGGTTTTGTTGCATAAATATCGCTAACGATAAATCGCCCACCTCCTTTTAAAATTCTATATACTTCTTTCCAAACTGCTTGCTTGTCTGCAGCATGATTGATAGTACAGTTTGATATAACAAGATTTGCTGATTTGCTCGGAAGATTAATATTTTCTAATTCGCTTTTTAGGAATTGAACATTTGTAACTTTAAATTTTTTAGCATTTGCAGTTGCTTTTTCATTCATCCCATCCGAAATATCAATGCCATAAACAAAGCCGTTCTGTCCAACTTTTTCTGCCAATCGCAAGGCATCTGTGCCTCTTCCGCTTCCAAGGTCAACACATATTTCACCATCTTTTGCATCTGAGTAATTCAGTGCACCACCACAAGAAAGGCAACAATCAGATGTTGCAAGTTCGCTGTATCTTTTATTTATTTCTTCTACTTCCATAAATTTAATTTTATCGCCTGCAACCGCAAGCATTATTTGTTACAAAAAATCCTAATGCACTTCCCATTAATATTGAACCTGTTGCTGATGATGTAATCCCGCAATTACCAGAGCTACATCCAATAAAGTAAAAATACAAACCTCCGGCAATCCCGCCTATAAAAATGCTTATTAATGTTTTAATAAAGGATTTAGATTTTAAAAACTCTATGATTGTTTTAGGTTGTTTACCTGTTTCGCATGAATTTGACATAAATTATTTTGTTTATAAAAGTATTACAATTATTTTAATAAACTACTTTTTACATGATAGTAAAAAAACAGGATACGTTTTTATTACATTTTCATTTTCAGCTTTTGTTATTTCAAAACACTGCTTGTAATTAATATCTTTGAATCCCACTTTGCTGAGGATTGCTTTTAGGTCTTCGGGATTGAAACCATGATGACCTTTAAATTCTGTGTCATGAAATGAACCATCTTCTTTGTATAAATCGGCTATTGCGAGCTGTCCACCATTGTTTAACAATGAATAAAATTTTGAAATTATGTTTTCAACATCTATTACATGATGTAATGTCATTTGAGTGATGATGACGTCAAAGATTTTTTCAATATAATCGTTTTTCTCGAGGTCAAATAGAATTGGCGAGAGTTTGCTTATGTTTTCTTTTTTTAATTTTTCGATGGTAACTCGAATTATTTCCGCAGAACTATCCATTAATGTGACTTCGCTAAAAAGATTTTGCAAAGCAATACTTAAGAGACCTGTCCCTGCTCCAAACTCCATTGCCTTAAGGTTTTCGGTGTATTCAATAATATTTTCTAATTCATTTGCAACAGCTGCTGTTCTGTTAATATGCATTTGGTTTTTATCCCAATCTTGAGCTGCGGAATCAAAAAAGTTTTTCATAGATAATAATTAGACTTGTATTTATACTTTCTCTAATGCTTTGTCCAAATCCTCAATAATATCTTTTACATCTTCAATACCAACAGCAAAACGAATTAAATCATCTGTGATCCCTGATTTTTGTTTATCTTCAAGTGACACTTTTGCATGTGTCATGGAAGCTGGATGTTGAATAAGTGTTTCAATGCCTCCAAGTGAAACACCAAGTAGTGCAAGGTGTACATTATTCATTAAATGCTTGGCTCCCTCAAATCCTTTTTTTAACCCAAAACTTATCATAGTACCATCGCCTCTCATCTGTTGTTTTCCAAGTTCATATTGCGGATGTGATTTTAAACCGGGATATTTAACCCAAGCAACTTTTGAATGATTTTCTAAAAACAACGCAACTTTCATGGCATTTTCCTGAGCTCTTTCAACCCGAATTGATAGCGTTTTTAAACCACGCAAAACCATGTATGCTTGATGAGGGTCCATGTTGCAACCTAAACTAATCATCATGCTCCTAAGTTGATCGTAACTGTTTTTTTCTTTTGTTATAATAACCCCTGCAACAATATCTGCGTGACCATTAATAAATTTGGTCATAGAATGAAAAACAATATCAGCTCCCAAGTCAAGTGGATTTTGAAGGTACGGACTGCAAAAAGTATTATCAACCACTAAAAGAATATTGTGCTTATGGGCAATTTCTGCACAGACTTTAAGATCTGTTATATCCATTGTTGGATTTGCCGGAGTTTCAATATAAAGCATTTTAGTGTTTGGTTGTATTGCTTTATCAATGGCCTCAGCATCTGTTGTATTAATATATGTTGATTGAAAACCAAATCGTACAAATTGTTTTTCCATCACGCTACGTGCGGGACCATAAATAGCATCCGTACTAACAATATGATCACCTGAACTTAGCAACGATAGGTAAATGGTGGTTGCCGCTGCCATCCCTGAACTCACAGCTATTGCGCGATAGCCATTCTCGAGCAACGCAATTTGTCTTTCTAAAGCATCGATTGTTGGGTTGCCAATACGAGTATAAATATAACCTTTGCAGTCCCCATTGAAACAGTTTGCGCCCTCTTCAGCACTGGCAAACTTAAAAGTCGAAGTTTGGTAAATCGGTACTGTAGCCGATCCATACTGATCTTCTATGTCGCATGCGTGAATTAATTTAGTGTTAAAGCCAGAATCTTCTATTTTCATTTAATCATTTTTTATTTTTCTAAATATGATTTATAAAGATATTTTTTTAATTTCATTCAAATAGAAATCTTTAGTTTTCACACCAACAAAGCGTTTTATCTCTTTTCCATTATTAAACATAATTAATGTTGGGATGCTTTTTACTTTGTACTTTGAAGCTATTGCCTGATGATGTTCAATGTTCAATTTTCCTACACTAGTATTTTCGCTGAGTTCTTTAGCAACATTATTAAGGACAGGTGCCATCATTTTACAAGGCATACACCATTCGGCCCAAAAATCAACAAGTACAATACCTGATTTTATTTGATTTTTAAAGTTTTGATCTGTTAAAGTTTTAATTTTTTCATGGTCCTGAACCAGCGGTGTATTTTTTATTTTTCGAAATGAATAAAAAAAATATATTCCAAAAATTATAACCGCTGAAATGATTGTAATTAAGCTAATGCTCATTATTTTGATATTTGTTTAAAAAATTATTTGCCACTTCCTCCACTCTTTTTATTGATTAAGTATTAGGGAGTTTTTCATTTGCTACCTTAATTACATTTTGGGTTCGCTATTCTTAACAAATACTAGTTGATTGGGTATCTATGATTTTAAAACAAATAACTAATACTTGCAATGATAGGTTATTGTTTAATTCTTTTTTTTGTATTTAACCCAAAGGGTAAATATAAAGGGCAGAAACTAATAATGCTGGTAAGAATAAATATTCCGGACAAGATTAATAAAATTATTGCCAATGTTCCCGAAATTAAATTTGTAAAGTAAAGTGCAGCCACAGCAAATGCAATTAATACTCTTATAATTTTATCTGCTAATCCCATATTGTTTTTCATAAATAAAATTTATTAATTATTTACGCAATGCTTTTCAATAGTTGTGCCATTGTTATTAATACACAGAATATCAATATTTTGAACAATTTTAAAGTTAATTACATTAAACTAAAGGTTAATATTAAATTAAATAAATTAACTTTGCATTAATTTAGTTAACGGTTATTTTATGAAATCGAACATGATTGACAAAACACCAATCGGGGATGAAAATGTATTCCATGTGAGATACCATGTGACCATTAATAAACAAATTATTTACACATGAAAGCAAATAGTGAAACTTTAATAATTAATGAAGCACCATGTGGTATTATTATCACAGACAAACTAATGAATATTTCATTTTGGAACCATGATATGGAAAAACTGAGTGGCATTAAAAGCTTGGATGCATTAAAACAAAAACTTTCGTTTGTGAAGTTTTATTCAATTATACCAAGCGATAAAAGTCAACTCGATTTTGAGGAATGCTTTAAAGGAAACCAAACTAATATTGCAAAAACTGCATTTATTCGTAATGGGAAAAATGAAGAGTTACTTGTCTTTATTAATGCACGCTATATAAAAGATGGGAGTGGCAAAAGGTTGCTTGTTATTGTTACAGATATTTCAAGAGAAATTACCTGCAGCACCATTTCTGCGGCTCCTCTCATGATTAAAGAAAAAGAAGCACTGATGCGTATTGTTGGCAGGGATGATAAAATAATTGAATTGTATCGAATGATAGAAATGTCTGCTGATTCTATGGCCAATGTAAATATTTCAGGTGAAAGTGGGACAGGGAAAGAGCTTGTAGCAAATGCGATACACCTTTTATCCATCAGAAAAGACAAGCCGTTTATTAAAGTAAATTGCTCTGCACTAACCGAATCCTTACTCGAAAGCGAATTGTTTGGTCATGTGAAAGGTGCGTATACTGGTGCGTATAAAGATAAAATTGGAAAATTTGAAGCAGCTGGTGGGGGTACTATTTTTTTAGATGAGATTGGAGAAATTAGCCAAATGATTCAGGTAAAATTATTGCGTGTTATTCAAGAAAAAGTAATTGAACGTGTTGGGGATAATAAAATTATTAAAGTAGATATGCGCATCATTACTGCTACAAACAAGGATCTAAGAGATCTTTTAAATAAAGGACTCTTCCGGGAAGATTTGTTTTACAGGTTGAATGTTTTCCCTATTCACACGCCTTCACTAAGAGAAAGGAAGAAAGACATTCCCTTGCTCATCGATCATTTTATAAAAAAGTTTAACCTCTCAACAAAAAAAAATATAAAAGGTTTAACAGAGAACGCATATCGTTTAATGATGGATTATAATTGGCCTGGTAATGTGCGTGAACTTGAAAACAGTATAGAATATGCATTTGTGGTTTGCAACAAAAAAATGATAGATGTTTTTGATTTGCCCCAAGATATTCGCTTTGTTTCGCTTAAAAATGAATACTCAAAAACAGTAATACCCGATACTAGTTTGAATCATGTTGTAAAATCAAATTCAGCTATTATCAATCAATCCGCTTTCCGGATAATAACAAAAGAGCAGCTTGAAAATATATTAGCATCGAATAAATTCAACAGAAAACAAACGGCTTTTAAATTAGGTGTAAGCACAGTTGCCTTGTGGAAAAAAATGAAAAAATTTGAAATCATTGAATAATGGTTATTGAAATTGTTATAACTAAAAAACCCGAATAGCTGCGCACCATCAGGGTCTTTTTTCTTTAAGCACTCCAAACTTTAGTTCACATTAGTCACTCACTCTATGCTTCCAATGACTTTCTCTACCTCCTTCAAAATCTCGCACGATTTTACTAAAGCTTTCATTTTATTGTGATCAGGAAAAAGAGGTCTATCAATATCTAAGTAATCAATATGTTTACGGATTATACTTTTTGCTGCTTGAGTACCTTTGCCGAATTTAAATTTATCTTCATCAAATTTCTCGCGCAGATCCAGTGCTTGTGCAGCAGCCATAAATTCAATTCCTAATATTCCATAAGCATTGTCAAGTATCTGAAAGTTTTTTATCGCCGTATTCATTCCCATGGAAACAAAATCCTCTTGGTCAGCAGCAGCCGGAATCGACTGGATGGAAGCAGGTGCGGAGAGAATACGTTGTTCTACTATCTGCATATCGGCTGTGTATTGGCTTAACATCAAACCCGAAAACATACCTGCGCCTTTAGTAAGGAAAGGTGGCAAACCCACGCTCAGTGCAGGATTATTCAAGCGGTTCAATCGGCGTTCGGAGAGAACACTTACCATAGTAACTGCTATACCTACCATATCCATTGGCAAAGCAATGGGAGAGCCCTGAAAGTTAGCACCTGATAGCTGCATATTTTCATCAGGGAAAAATATAGGATTATCACCAACTCCATTCAATTCAATTTCAACTTGTTTGCGTGCATAAGCAACGGCATCATGAGCAGCACCTATCACTTGCGGAGTTGAGCGCATCGAATAAGCATCCTGAACTTTTACTTTTACAGTACCAGCTGATAAGCCACCGCCTTCAGTAACTTTGCGTATGGCAGCAGCACTTCGTACACCACCGGCGAATCCTCGTACTTCAAGTATTCGTGAGTTGTAAGGTTTCAGATTTGCTTTCAGCGCCTCGAGCGACATAGCACAGGCAATTTCGGCTTGCTTCAACCAGTTGTTAGTATCGTAAATCATCAAAGCACTCATACCCGTTAGAACATTAGCTCCATTAATGGTTGCCAAACCATCGCGTGCTTGTAATCCGGGTATTGGTATTCCCGCCTTTTCAAACGCAGTTTTCCCAGGTAATACTTTACCTTTGTAGTAAGCTTCTCCTTCGCCCATTAAAAGCAAACCAATCTGCGCCATTGGGGCTAAATCACCACAAGCACCAACAGAGCCCTTTTGACAAACTACTGGTGTTACTCCTTTGTTAAGCATCTCAACCAATGTTTGAGTGATTTCTATTCTGCATCCCGAATTTCCATGTGCGTGCACATTGATTCTTCCAAGCATAGCAGCCCGCACATATTCAAGCGGCATCGGGTCTCCAATACCTGCTGAATGATTATAAACAAGATACTTCTGAAAATCTTTTACCTGGTCATCGTTCAGCACAACTTCTGAAAACTCCCCAATGCCGGTATTTACGCCGTACATGATTTCATGTGCAAGGATTTTTTTTTCGAGCATTGCGCGGCATTTATTGATTCGTGCAATTGCATCTTTGTGCAATGTTACTTTTTGATTGTTACGTGCTACGTTTACTACGTCTTCGACTGTTAGCCCGCAACCATTGATTATATAAGTCATGATTGTATTTTTTATAATAATAAATAATTGAAAAATTTATTCTTTGAAGTAAGAACCTACAGTTTATACTGCATCTTAGCTACAATGAAGTGCGGCAGATTTTAATTTTATATTTTAAATTCCAATTGGGCATGAGCAAAATTAGTTCTTTAAAATAGTTAAGAGTTCATCAAAATTGACTTTTTGTTGTTCCCCTGTTTTCATATCTTTCAGCGCTATTAAATTGGATTGCATTTCCTCTGCTCCAATTACTATTACATAAGGAATGTTTTTTTTGTTAGCATAGTCAAACTGCTTTCCAATTTTTACATCATCAGGAAATAGTTCAGCAGATATCCCTGCTTTTCTTATTTGAGTAAGAAGTTGCAACGAATGTATTTCTTCTTTTCCGCCAAAGTTGACCAATAAAACTTTTGAGGATGTGTACGTATCAGCAGGGAATAAATTGCTTTCGAGTAAGACATCATAAATACGGTCAGCGCCAAAGGAAACGCCAACACCCGACATATTAGGTAAGCCAAAAATGCCTGTAAGATTGTCGTAACGACCGCCACCGCAGATACTTCCCATTTCTTTTCCCAGTGCTTTTACTTCGAATATAGCACCTGTATAATAATTTAACCCACGTGCAAGAGTTAAATCAATCTCAACAGCTGTGTTAATTGTTAGATGTGAAAGATAATCGAAAATGGTACGTATCTCTGCAATACCTTGTAAACCTGTTTTAGAGGAAGCAAGTAATTGAAGTAGCACGTTTATTTTTTCTTCCGAATTTCCAATCAGGTGAAGTATAGGTTGCAGTTTATCTATGGCTGCGAGCGAAATGCCTTTTGATTCCAACTCTTTGTTTACGCCATGCGGACCTATCTTATCCATTTTATCAATAGCCGTAGTAATATCGGTAATCTTAGCTGCTTCGCCAATGACTTCAGCTATACCGCTTAATATTTTTCGATTATTAATTTTAATGATAGATGATAAATTTAATTTTGTAAACACTTTATCCACTATTTGGATAATTTCAATTTCGTTTAACAATGAATTGCTGCCGATAACATCTACATCACATTGATAAAATTCGCGGTAACGGCCTTTCTGCGGGCGATCTGCACGCCATACCGGTTGCAGCTGATAGCGTTTAAATGGAAATGCAATTTGATCACGATGTTGAACAACATAGCGTGCAAATGGGACCGTGAGATCGTAGCGCAAGGCTTTCTCAGATATAAATGGTGTTAAATGTTTTGCATCGAGAACTGCACCTGAAGCATTTACTTTTTCCAAAAAATCGCCTGAATTCAGAATTTTAAAAATAAGCTTATCACCCTCTTCACCGTATTTACCAAGCAATGTAGATAAGTTTTCCATCGCAGGCGTTTCTATCGGCAAATATCCATAGTGATGAAATACTTCTTCAATGATGCCAAAAATATATTTACGGCGATTCATCTCGATAGGTGAAAAATCACGTGTTCCTTTCGGTATGGATGATTTCTGAATACTCATTTTAAAATCTTTTCATTTTAATTGTAGCAATATTACGAAATTATTTACACAAGAATTGCCTAAAATTTAAAGTGAACTAAAGTGCCTAAAGTAGAGAAAAACTTAAGTACTTTCAACTTTATAAACTCAACTTACTTCCACTCTGGAAATCTTCCCGGTGTATAAGGTGCGCCAATAGCATCCATTTCGTTTTGCAATTTTTTTAAATCAACATTAATAAGTGTTTTCAGTTTGTTAAGTTGGATGGTTAATTCGTCAGAAGCAATTTGATAAACCTCTTTTTGCGTTTGCGTTGGTGCAGATGATGTCAGCCACAAACCCCAAACAATACTACTTACACGATTGTTTATTGAACTGGGAAAGTTTTCGTTGCGGTTTGATAAGCTTGAATTTCCATACAATTCAATTTGAATCTCTTTATTAGCATTTTCTATCTTTATGGCTTTTGACATCAGTGTATCTGTTTGGGCAGGTGTTATTTTTAATGCGTTTTTAATGAGTTTCATTGTTGTTGAAAGTTCGTTGGAAATAGTATTTACTCCGGATAATACTTTTTGCAAGGAAGCAACTTCTTTCAGAAATTCATTCAATGATTTTACATCGGAAGCATTCAAGGTGTTTGCATTTAATGGTTTTATAACGAATGGTTGTGGAGGCACTATTTCGCTTGTTACACCATTGATTGATTTTGATAATGAAACTTTATAAGTTCCGGGAACTGCATAAAAGCTTCCTTCATTATCGTTGTTTGAATTTAATTGTGCTTCTGTTGTATTCGCTGAACGAAAATCCCAATTGATGCGATGTACACCTTTTGCAATACCGGTTTTTAATTTTCGTACTACATGAT
>Ga0172375_10009351_pt1 | contig 12951 bp, 9 predicted proteins | sample LakKiv1m_FD_114537 | JGI IMG/M metagenome (GOLD analysis project Ga0172375, IMG submission 114537) | Freshwater microbial communities from Kabuno Bay, South-Kivu, Congo - kab_092012_11.1m | ecosystem: Environmental > Aquatic > Freshwater > Lake | place: Democratic Republic of the Congo... | reverse complement strand
CGGCATCGTCCGGAAACGCGGCGATGCCGAAGCTTGCGCTCAGACTCACCTGATGGCCGTGGCTGGCAAGGTAAAGGGTCTGTTTCATCCTGGAGCGGATTCCCTCGGCTTTTTTCAGGGCCCTCGCCTTGTCAAACCCCGGCAACACGGCGACGAACTCATCCCCTCCATAAGCCACGCCGAAGGCAGGCTCCGCCAGACACTCCCGGATCGTTTTGGCCACCTCGTGAATGGCCTGGCTGCCTTTGAGATGACCGTAGGTGTCCACGACCTTCTTGAAATGATCGAGGTCCATAAAGATCAGGGAAAAGGAATCCCCCGTCTCCTCGGCGGCCCGTACGAGGCTGCCCAGCACCTTGTAGAGGTGCCGCGTGTTATAGAGGCCGGTCAGGTCATCATGGATGGCCAGATTCTGGATTTCCCGATACCGTCGCATGTTCTCGACCGCGATGGCCGCGTAATCCGCAATGATGGAAAGGAGGGGAAGCGGGTCGCCCTCAAGCTTCATGGGGTTCACCACTTCAATGACCCCCACGGTTCTTCCGCCGAAAACCAGAGGGACGCAAATGATGGACCTTGTGGCACAACCTGAGATCTGGTCCACCTGGCCGGAGAAGAACTCACATTCTGTCACATCCTTGATGACCAGGGGCTTTTGCTCCAGAGCCACTTTGCCCGCAATGCCCTGTCCCAGACGCAAGCGCACATTCCTGACCTGTTCAAGATCCAGGTCAACACTCACCTCGAAACGGAGTTCTCCTGTGGCTTCATCGAGGAGGAGCATCGACCAGTTCTCAGCAGGAAGAAGTTCAGAAATCTTGTGGAGGATCTTGCTGAAAAGTTCATCCGAGTGCAGCTCGGAAGTCAGGGCTTTGCCCAGTTCCATGCACGACAGCAGTTCCCGGGCCGTCAAGGCGTTGCGATCTACCATGAAGTCCTCCCCTTGTCCGTCTCTCTCCTCAAAGGTCTGGACGGGTCATGCCCGCCCCCGGGTCTTCATCCTCTCCGTCGGCGCTCGGTCCTTGGCAGAGGGGATGCTCTTTCAACGCCTCAAGCCTGGGGCTCACCGGGGCGTGGGGAACGGAAACCTGGAAAGGGGCAGCCACCTTATTTTTCCAATTTTGTGGTCTTGACAATGGGGTCAACCTCATTCCCTCACAGAGGTCTTCTATCTCCCTCGAAGTTCCTTCTCGCCATCCCGATGCCGATATTGATCGCAATCGTTGTCTTCCCTACCCCACCTTTTTGGTTGACCAAGCGGATGATCATCGTTCACTCCTCTTAACGCCCCTCGCGGACTGGATTCTCAGCAAGCACCGAAGAGATGGGCGGTATTCTAAGGGTAAGTTCAAAGAAGCTCAAGTCCAATATCGCACAACGGCTCGCAATGCTGAGAGACATAGGACGACAAGGGGCGGGAAGTCCCGAGAGGATTTCCCGCCCCTGCCTTTACCCTTTAATGGCGAAGACCTGGAAAGCCTAATCCTTCATCCCTTTCTGTGCAGCCTCCTTCCCGAAATCAAAGGCTTTCAGGTTCGAGTCGAGAAAAGCCTTTTTCGTAAATCCGGCAATGATCCTCTTCATGACCTCTTCGGTCACAGGGGTTGCGCCCGTGCCGATGAGGGCCCCCAGCATGACCATGTTGAGGGAGAGCACGTTACCCGCCTTCTCAGCCAGGTCATTGCCGTTGAGGGCCACGACCTTGCCCACTTTCTTCGTGATCTTGCCGAGAATCTCGTCCACCGGCGGATACTTGCCCTGACCCACCGCCACCGTGAACGGCGGAAGGGGTTGGGCGTTCGTGATGACCAGGGTCTTATTGTTGCATTTGTTCAGGATCCGCAAGGTCTCCAAAGGTTCGAAACTGATAAGCACATCCGCCTCTCCGTTGGACACGATGGGGCTGTTGGCCCCGCCGATGAGCACGGCGGATTCCACCACGCCTCCCCTTTGAGCCATGCCGTGAATCTCACTGACCACCACGGGGATCCCCATGGAGAGCGCTGCCTGCCCCAGAAGGTTCGAGGCAAGGAGATTCCCCTGACCGCCTACTCCAACAAATACGCATCTTTTCGTTTCCATGGGCGCCTCCTTCCTAGTCTTTCATTGAGGCAATGGCGCTCTCAGGGCAGACCTGCGCGCACACCGAACACCCGATACACAGGTTCTTGTTGATCCGGACGGCATTGCCCTCCAGGTACATGGCCGGGCATGCCAGCTTGTTGATGCAGTGGCGATGGTTCTTGCACTTCTGCGGGTTGATCGCGAAACGTTTTGCCTTTCTGGCCCGGCCGATCCCTTTGGCGAAGAGAGTACAGAGCTCCGTGGAGATGACCACCGAGATGCCGTCGTACTCCACGGACGCTTTGAGGGATTCAATGGCCTTCTTGATGTTGAAAGGCTTGATCACATGGACGTCCTTGACACCGCACCCCCTGACCACATCCTCCACGATGACCTGAGGGAGATCAAGTCCCATGGGGGCCGAGTCAACACCCGGATGAATCTGGTGACCGGTCATGGCCGTTGTGCCGTTGTCCAGGATGACGAGGGTGAACTTGTGTTTGTTATGCACCGCATTGATCAGGCCTGTAATACCGGAATGGAAAAAAGTGGAGTCGCCGATAAAGGCCACCACCTTCTGGTCCGTGGCCGTGGCAAAACCGCAGGAAGAGCTCACGGACGATCCCATGCAGATCACGAAATCCCCCATGGAGAGGGGCGGCAGCAGTCCCAGCGTGTAGCATCCGATATCGGTCGGATGGATCGCATCGGCGCCGTAGACCTCCTTGACCGCATACAGGGTGGCCCTGTGAGGGCAGCCTGCGCACAGGGTCGGCGGCCTTCCCGGAAGGGGCGGCAGGTCGGAAAGATCCACCACGGCCGGCGCCTTCTGCTCCAAACCGAACAGGGCGGCCACAGCCCCCCGCACGAGTCTCGGATCATACTCCCAGAGACGGGAGAGGCCTCCCACTCCCTTGCCCTGGATCGGGATGGCGATCCCGTTCTCCTGGGCCAGGGCCTTGAATTCGTTTTCGTTGATCGGTTCGAGCTCTTCGACGATCAGAATCTCGTCCACGGACTTCATGAAATTCACGATCCGTTTCCTGGGCAAAGGCCAGGAAAAACCGAGTTTGAGAATGCTCACCTTGTCCTTGATGCCGAGATCGTTGACCGCGTCCATCACGTAGTCGAAGCTGACGCCGCTGGCCACGATGCCCCCCTTCCCGCTTCCGATGATCTGGTTCAAGGGGGAGGTCTCTGACTTCTCGGAAAGAACCTCATATTTCTTCAGCAGTTCCTTGTGAAGGTTTCTGGAGACGGCCGGCACCGTCACAAACCGGAACGGGTTTTTCTTGAAATGGGTCTTGGTGACCCTCGGCTTCAAGACCCCCAGCTTTACGCCGCCGCGGATGTGCGCCAGCCGGGTCGTGGTTCGCACGATGACCGGGAGCCCTGTTTCCTGGGATAGGTCAAAGGCGGCCACGGTCCAATCCTTCATTTCCTGAGGGTTGGTCGGCTCGAACATGGCCAGGCCGGCAAGCCGCGCATAATATCGGTTGTCCTGTTCGTTCTGGCTTGAGAACAGGGACGGGTCGTCGGCATTGACAATGACCATGGCTCCTGTGATCCCCGTGTAGGCGAGCGTCAGCAGGGGATCAGCCGCCACATTGAGTCCCACATGCTTCATGGTGACCATGGTTTTCAGGCCGCTCACCGCAGCGCCGGCCGCGACTTCCATGGCGACCTTTTCATTGGTGGAGTACTCGAAGTAAAGATCCGTTTCCTTGCTGATCGCAAAAAACTGTTCGGGAATCTCCGAAGAGGGGGTTCCGGGATAGCAGGTTGCAAAGGCAACGCCCGCTTCCAGGGCCCCTCGGGCAATCGCCTCATTGCCAAGGAGGAGCATCTCTTTTCCAGGAGCATCTTCAAGTAACTTGTGCATTTCACACCCCTATCGGTTTGATGGTTAATAGGGCTTCCTGATCCAGCCGGTGGCTTTACACTTTGAAACTCTCCGCAAACCCTGCGTATTTCTTTCTCAGTTTGGGTTTTTCGATCTTCCCTGTGGGATTTCTCGGCACATCATCAAAGATGATCTTTTTCGGTCTTTTGTACCTCGGCAGGGCCTCACAGTACTTTTCCAAGTCCTTTTCCGTCATTTGCTTGCCCGGTTTGAGCTTGATGATGGCCGCCACCGCTTCTCCGAGCCGTTCATCGGGAATCCCGATCACCGCCGCATCCTGAATGTTGGCATTTTCGATCAGGAAATCCTCGAGTTCCACAGGAAAGATGTTCTCTCCGCCCGTGATGATGATGTCCTTTTTCCGGTCCACGAGCCAGATGAAGCCGTCCTCATCCACCCGGGCCATGTCGCCTGTCAGGAGCCACCCGTCCACCAGGGTCTTCTTGGTCGCCTCCGGGTTCTTGTAGTACCCGACCATCACACCGGGGCCCCGGACCGCCAGTTCCCCTGGCTCTCCTTTTTTCACGTCCCTCATCTGGTCGTCCACGATGCGGTAGTCCCAGTCAAAGCCCGGCCTGCCGATCGACCCGACCTTGTGCTCGTTTTCGATTCCGAGGTGAACGCATCCGGGTCCGGTGGACTCGCTGAGCCCGTAGTTCGTGTCATACTGCTGTTTCGGAAAAACCTTTTTCCAGTTCTTGATCAAGGCCGGCGGCACGGGCTGGGCCCCGATGTGCATCAGGCGCCACTGATCGAGCTTGTAGTCCTTGAGCTTCACCTGGCCGTTTTCAATGGCCACCAGGATGTCCTGAGCCCAGGGCACGAGCAGGAACACAATGGTCGCCCGCTCTTCAGACACGGCCTGAAGAATCCATTCGGGTTTCACGCCCTTCAGCAGAACGCCCTTGGCGCCCACGATGAAGTTGCCGAACCAGTGCATCTTGGCGCCCGTGTGATAGAGAGGCGGGATGCAGATGAAATTGTCTTCGTGGGTCTGGTTGTGATGCCGGTTTTCCACAATGCAGCCGTGCTCGAGATTTCTGTGGGTCAGGAGGATGGGTTTGGGCTGCCCCGTCGTGCCGGAAGTGAAATAGAGGGCCGCTTCGTCCAGGAGGCTGATCGGGGTTTTCGGTTCCGCCGTGGAGGCCTTTTCAAGGAAATCGCCAAAGTGTTGGGCACAGGGTGGCGTCCTCTCCTTTGGACCGGAGAAGATGAAATCCTTCATGCCCTTGAGGTCCTTTTTGACTTTGTCGATCCGGTCGATGAACTCCTCGCCGAAAACCACGGATCGGGCTTCCGCGATGTCCGCACAGTAACGGATGTCGTCCGCGGTGAAACGGAAATTCAGTGGAACGGCCCAGGCTCCGGTCTTCAGGATTCCGAAATAGGCAGGAAGCCACTCGAGACAGTTCATCATCAGATGAATGACCTTGTTCCCTTTCCTGACTCCCCTGGCCAACAGCGCATTCGCAACTCTGTTTGCCAGGTTGTCGAATTCCTTCCAGGTGATCGACCGCCTGAGATTTTTCGCAGGTTCTCTTTCAACGAGGGCCTCTTCGTCTCCATACAGCCTGGCATTGCGCGCCAGTATTTCCGTAATGATCATCGTGTCCCTCTCCCGCGCAAAAGCTACATTTTAGCTACAACGTGACCATAGATGATCGGAATTTCCTTGTCAAGCAAAAATCAAAACGCCAGCGCCCTGAAGCGCAACGAGACACCGGCCGAAATGGTGAGTGGTACAGGCCCTCCGACTGGCATGGTGGTCTGCGCCGCATCTGGGGGAAGTTCGGAGGCAAGGGGGCGATTAACGGGAAGAGTCCATTTCCGGTTGCGAGCTCGGCAGGGACCACACCCCCCGGCCCTGGGCTTGACGGATCTTTGGCTCCCGCGGCAAGCCCTCCTCACGAGGGATAGTCGTTAAGGCGGGCCTTGGCCATGGAGAGAAAAGGCGAGTTCTTGTACTTCTCAATGAATTCCTTGAGCGTCTCTTTGGCCTTGTCCGGCTGCTTGGAAAGGCCGTACACCCTGGCCAGATGGAGAGTCGCCTGCTCTTTGAAGGACGGCTCCGTGCTGGAGACGATCTGTTGCAGGGCCTCGATGGCCTTTCCGAAATCACCCTGGCCTTCATAGCTGGCGGCCAGAGCCAGCAGGCCCAGGGACCGGTAGACGGTGTTCTCAGGAACCCCCCTAAGATAGTCCTGGTAGAGCTGGATCGCCTCGTCGTATTTCTTTTCGAGGAACTTGAGGTGGGCCACTTGCGGCGGAGCCAGCCGGCTCACCTTGGAAGAACCGTGATCGGTGATGACCTTTTTGAAAAGCTCTTCTGACTTTTTTAGGGCTTCATCGTCGGTTTTGGCGTCTTTGATCTTGACCACCTCATAGTACGCGGCATCATACGCTTCCTGGCCTTTCCTGTCCGCGTAACGGAAATAGTAATTGACTCCCAGGTAGACCAGAGCGGCGCAGGCCAGGACGTACCCAGCGATCTTGAAAGGTTTCGCATGATCTTTCACATAGAGAATCACCCTGCCTGAAACCGTCAGGAATTCATCAGGGCCTTTCAACAGTTCTTTCCGGCTCAGCTTTTCTTTTACCATGGCTCACTCATCACGTATCCTTGGATTTCCTGTCTCGTCTAACAGATGCCCGAAGGGCCGTCAATCTCTTTTTTCTTTGAGAATCAAGGGGGATCGAGTATAACTACCCTGCTTTTGGAGTCTCAGGCTGAAACTTCTGTGCATGATGCATAGATCTCCTGAGCCCGGACTGGGGGGTGTGGTCTCTTTAGAGCCGCAACCATTTCTTCACGGTTGCAAAGCGGCGCCGAAAAGTCAGCGGGTTACGGTAAAAGCCTTCTGGTATGGACCCTCCGACGGGCTGATGGGTCTGCGCCTCCTTCGGGGAAGGTTCGAAGACAAGGGGGCGATGGCCGGCAGGAGTCCATTTCCGGTTGCGAGCTCGGCAGAGACCCCGCCCCCCCGTCCTGGGCTCAAACAGGTTTTGGTTGCGGCCATAGGCCTGCATCGGGCATGATCTCGTCTTGACCGAGAATTGCGAGATGGTTATCGAGAAATTCCTGAACGAACTGCGATCCTTTCCCGACTTCCTGATCTACTTTTTCCTGGGGCTGAGCGCTTTTGTGGAAAACCTGGTGCCGCCCATTCCCGGCGACACGATCACGGCCTTCGGGGCTTTTCTGGTGGGGGTGGGAAGGCTGAGCTTTGCGGGGGTCTACGTTTCCACGACGATCGGGAGCCTGCTCGGCTTCCTTTGCCTTTATTGGGTGGGAGGATTACTGGGAAGGCATTTCTTCATTGAGCGGGATTTTCGGTTTATGAGGGCAAAGGACATCATCAAGGCCGAAGAATGGTTCGGCCGCTACGGGTATCTCCTGATTCTCTTCAACCGGTTCATGCCGGGAATTCGCTCTACCGTTGCCCTGGCCGCAGGCCTTTCCCGTTTCAGAACCTTGCCGGTCCTCTTTCTCTCCCTGCTGAGCTGCGCCGCGTGGAATCTGATCTGGATTTTCATGGGCCACACGCTCGGGACTCACTGGGAAACGGTGGAGCAGAAGATGGGAGACTTCATGGTTCATTACAATGTCGCCATGGTCCTCCTGATCCTGCTGGTGGTCCTGTTTTTCATTTTCAAAAAGAGATTTCGGAAGCAAAGGAAATGAAACGCCCCGTGGCCTCAGGGTATTTGATTTCAGCTTTGGGGGATATATATTGCGTGAGCGTGAACTTATGAACACTGAACTCCCACGAAACAGAACGATTAACTACCTCCGCCTCTCGGTGACGGATCGATGCAACCTGAGGTGCATCTACTGCATGCCTGAAGAAGGGGTGGACTTCGTGCCCCACAACCAGGTTCTCTCCTATGAAGAGATGCTCCGGCTTGTGGAGATTTCCGTCAAAGCCGGCATCCGTAAGGTGCGGTTGACCGGAGGAGAACCCCTGGTCCGCAAGGGATTTATCCCCTTTCTGGAACGGCTTTCCGCCATTGAGGATTTGGAGGAAATTTCCCTGACCACCAACGGTGTTCTGCTCAAGGAATTCGCTTTGGACATCAAGCGCTGCGGCATCTGCCGAATCAACGTGAGCCTGGATTCTCTCAATCGGAAGAAGTTCCTGGAGATCACGGGCCGCGACTGCTTTCACCGCGTCCTGGAGGGCATCGAAGAGGCAGAGCGCCTCGGTTTCAGCCCCATCAAGATCAACGTGGTGGCCATGCGGGGAATCAACGACGACGAGATGCTCGATTTCGGACGCCTGACCCTTGCCAAGCCTTACCACGTCCGTTTCATCGAATTCATGCCCATCGGCAAGAACAACAGCTGGACGAGCGACCGGTTCCTGCCGGCCGATGAGATTCTGAACGCGCTTCGGGCCCTGGGCGAGTTGAAGCCTTTGGTGCACAACGGACTGGACGGACCGGCCCAGCGGTACCGGCTGGACGGAGCAAGGGGAGAGATCGGTTTGATCGGCGCGATCAGCAACCACTTCTGCGCTCAGTGCAATCGCCTCCGTCTCACCTCCGAGGGCCACCTGAGAGGGTGCCTCTTCTCGGACAGGGAAATCGACATCAAAACCCCTCTGCGCGAAGGGCAAGGCGAAGAGGCTCTTCTCCGGTTGGTCAAGCTCGCCATTGACAACAAGCCCAAAGACCACGGGCTCATGCAGAGGGAGCCCAAGAAGTGTGTGAGGCACATGTCGAGCATCGGCGGATAACGCCAGGCAGGCTGCTGAAAAACGCCCATCTACGGCGTTGTCCTCATCCCTCGTCGTTGCGACGTACTAGACTGTACGACTCACTCCTCGGGATTTCGGTCGCCTTGTAGCTGAGCGTTTTTGAGCAGCCTGCTGGAATTCATAATTCCTGAATCCCCCAATTCCCTAGTTTGTTTTCGGCTGTTCGATGAATTCCGTTTCAAATCCCGGCGGGATATCCATCCTGAAGATCTCGTCAGGAATGGGTTTGTTGAAGACCATGTTGCCGTTTTTCAGCGTGACCGTTCTGGTGCCTTCCAGGGGCGTGACCCTCACCTCTCCGGCATAGAGGATGCCGCCCTCCTGCCGGACATCGCCGTAGTGCACCGAGAGTTTCCGTTCGGGAAAAGAGGCCTGTCTCGGAAGGCCCCTTTCAGGCTCAAGTTCCAGCACCTCCGCCTCATCGCCGCTTCGAGTCAGGAAGCTCACCTGGCCTGGCTTCCTCGATTCCATACGCTCGTAGGCCCGCGATTTCGGAAACCCCCGGAGCACCTCCCAGATCAGGTCCGCATCCAGGTCAGCGGGAAAAAACTTCGCAAGAGCCCCGGGAGTCACGTCGCCCGTGTAGAGTTTCCTCTCCCCGTAGGAAAGGGCCTTGAAGGTCTTGCCCACGACCACGAGGTGAAGAATGGGCTGGCCCCACCCGTGGGTGATCTCCAGCCTCACTCTCAAGGGCGTCCTGGTTCCGGCCGTCAGGGTGTTCGCCTCCTGATCCCAGTACCAGTCCTTCACGAGCATGTGACCGGTGGCGAAGAAGGTGGATGCCGCTTCTTCCTGTGCTTTGAGGAGAGAGGCCACCCTCCCCAATTCCTGATCGCTCAGAGGCCTCTTGAAAAGAACAGGGGCACACCCGGACAGGCCCACAAGGCCGATCAAGACGAGGAGGAGCGCCGTCCTCCGGCTGCAATGACGCGGGGTTTCTTTCATGGTCAGAGGGCTTTGGTGGACCGTTTGCTCTCAGGATGGTTTTGCTTGAGAAGCTTCTTCAATTGCAGGATCTTCTCTTTCACTTTGTCCGCTTCCGGGTGTTTCAGTGCGAGCGCCTTTTCATATCTCTCCGACGAGTTTTCGTACATCTTCTTCTTGGAGTAGACGTCGCCCAGGTGTTCGGCGATGGTGGGATCATTGGGGACGAGCTTGGCCGCTTCGAGAAGGTATTTCAAGGCCTCGTCATAAAGCCCCTTCTGGTAGTAAACCCAGCCCAGGCTGTCGATAATGTATCCGCTGTCCGGTTTGATTTTGAGAGCCTTCTGGATCAGGTCCATGGCCTCGTCGAGCCGGATGCCCTGCTCCGCATAGGTGTACCCGATGTAGTTCAAGGCGTCCGCATGCTCCGGTTGGATGACGAGGATTCGCTTCATCTGTTCAATGCCTTTTTCCTTGTCCCCCTTCTTGTCGAGCACCACCCCCATGCGAAACATCACTTCCACGTTCTTGCCGTCCGACTTCTGCGCCCGCTCGAGGGCTTCGATCGCTTTGTCGTACTCCTTGCGGTTCTCGTAGATCGACGAGAGCATCAGGTAGAGCTCGACCTTTTCTTTTTCGATTTGAATGGCCTTTTCGAGAACTCCGATCGCCTCTTCGGATCGACCCTGGCTTTCCAGGATGTAGGCGATGTGGATTCTGGCATTCCCGTAGTATTCGGAACCGGACCTGATCTTCTGGAAGTGCTCCAGGGCCTTTTCGGTTTCCCCCTTTTCTTCGTAAGCCGACGCGAGGTAGTACCTGGACTTGTCGTCATCCGGCCAGGCCTTCACGATGAGGTCCAGTTCCGATATGGACTCATCCAGCTTCCCGTGACGAAGATAGATCAACCCCAGAGCCTGGCGGCCCGGATCTCCCGGGCTCGTCTGCCTCTTGATCTCCTCCATCTGGCTTTCGGCTTTCTGGTTTTCCCCGAGCTTGTAGTACATGTGGATGAGCCGCTCCCGGACGGTCACGTTCGCCGGGTAGAAGCTGAGGAGTCTTTCGTAGGTCTTCGCGGCCGCCGCGTAGTTCTGCTTCACCTGGTACAGGGCCCCGAGGTCGAAAAGCGCTGGCTCCATGCTCTCGTTCAGCTTCAGCGCCTGCAGATAAGCCTTTTCCGCCTCGCCGTGATTCCCCATTTCCAGGTGCACCCGGCCCCGGTAGTAATGCGCAATCACGAGCGTCGGATCTTCCTGGACAAGGAAATCGAGTTCCCCGAGAGCGGCCTGGTATTGCCCCTTTCGGATGAGGAGGGTGGTAAGAACAAGACGGGCTCTCTTCTGCCGCGGTTCCAGTTCCAGGATTTTCCGGTACTCCTGGATGGCCGCTTCGTCGTCTTTGCTCTGCGAGTAAAGCTCTGCCAGAAGGGCCCGGTACTCCGTGTTGCTCGGATCCAGGGCCACGCTCTTCAACGCATAGTCCAGGGCAGCCCGTTCCTTCTTGAGAACCCTGAGCACCCCGGCCATTTTCGCATGAACATAGGCCGAATCCGGGTCCTGCTCCATGGCCATGAGCAGAAAGCGCCGCGCCTCTTCGTACTGCCCGTCGATTTCAGCGAGGGAGGCTGAAATGAAATAGCTGTAAGCCCGCTGCAGACGGTCTTCTTGCCCGGTGTCCTGAATCGTCACGACCTCCGTCAGCGGTGAGGGAGGAGTTCTGCGTTCCAGGCCCGAACACGAAGCAAGGGAGAAGAGGACAATGAGATAAAGCAGCCGGTATCGGTGGTTCATCGAATCCTTCACGCCGGGCTTGAGAGCCCTCGATCATTTGATGAAATCGGAGTAGGTTTCCTCAAAATTGGGAATCTGCTCCGTCAGCCATTTCTTGATGTTCTTGACGATTCTTTCCTGAATCTGGCGAACCCGTTCACGGGAGACATGGTACTTCTCACCCAGTTCCTGCAACGTCACGGGATTTTCGGCCATGATCCGGTTTTCGAAAATGTCGAGCTCTTTTCCTGAAAGCTTGTTTTTGTATTCCCCCAGCTTGGTGAGCAGGAGTTCCCGGTTCTGCTTCTCAAAGATCTGTTCGTCCACCGCCGTGCCGGAATCCGGCAGAAACGATCCATACACTTCCTTCCCGTCATCCCCTACCGGCGCGTTGATCGAGACTTCCCCGCCTCCCAGGCGCTGGCTCATTTCCTCGACTTCCTTCTCCTTCACGTCGAGCCGATCGGCCAGCAGGCGAGGTTCCGGCTCAAAGCCCTGGGAGATCAGCTTGTCTCTTTCTTTCGCCAGATTGAAAAAGAGCTTGCGCTGGGTCTGGGTCGTCCCGATCTTCACCAGCTTCCAGTTCTCCATGATGAACTTGAGCATGTAGGCCTTGATCCAGAAAGAGGCGTAGTAGGAGAACTTGATCCCCCGGTAGGGATCGAATTTTCGCACAGCCTGGAGCAATCCCACATTTCCTTCCTGGATCAGGTCCAGGAGGCTTTTGGTCCAGTACCGGTGGAAGTCCATGGCAATCTTGACCACGAGCCTCAGATTGGACGTCACCAGGATGTAGGCCGCCTGCTGGTCGTTCTTTTCCCTTACCCGGATCGACAGGGCGATCTCTTCTTCCCTGGTGAGAAGTCGGAAATTCTTGATCTCCATGAGATAGAGTTGAAGAGGGTCGTAGGGGACCAGCCCCCTCTCCCTTGTCGTGATCGCCGGCCGCAGATCCAATTCATTCGAGGTTTTGAGGCCTCCGCTCTCCTCGGCCCGGGGTAGGGCATCGACGGTTTTCCTTTTCCGTCCCGGCCTGCGGGCCGGTTCGATCACCTCGACCTTCGGCGGAGTTTCCGGCTTGGCAGCCACGGATTTTTTCTTGCGGATCTTCTTCATTCTTCAGTGCGTTTCTTTCTACCCTGGAGTGACTCGGACGTATTTCTTCTTGCCTGCCCGGAGGACAATCGATCCGCTGGCGAGATCCTTGGAGCCCACCACCTGGTCAAAGGCTTCGACTCGTTTCCCGTTGACATATCCTCCGCCCTGAGAAAGGAGCCGGCGGGCTTCCCCACGGGTCCCGCACAGTCCGCATTTTTCGAAAAGGACGTATGCGGCAACCCCCTGTTCCAGTTCCTGCGCCTCCACGGCGCAGGTGGGGACCGATTCGGAAGGCTCTGATCCGCCCCCTCCAAAAAGCTCCCTGGCCGCGTTTCTGGCCTTTTCCGCTTCCCCCCGGCCATGGCACAGCGCGGTCGCTTCAAAGGCCAGCGCTTCCTTGGCCTCCCGGAGATCCTCTCCCTTCAAAGCGCCCAGT
>Ga0172375_10009349_pt1 | contig 12952 bp, 10 predicted proteins | sample LakKiv1m_FD_114537 | JGI IMG/M metagenome (GOLD analysis project Ga0172375, IMG submission 114537) | Freshwater microbial communities from Kabuno Bay, South-Kivu, Congo - kab_092012_11.1m | ecosystem: Environmental > Aquatic > Freshwater > Lake | place: Democratic Republic of the Congo... | reverse complement strand
TGGCAGTGTTATTCTCGGGGAACTGGCAGGATGGAACATTTTCCTTTGATGTCGATGGCAGTAGATTTCCATCCGGGATCTATCTTATCCGGCTGCAGGCGGGAGATCGAACGTCAGTTAAGAAAATAGTGAAATGGTGAAATGGTGAAATGGTGAAATTCGTTTTCGATAAAAATTTTTATCTTAGTAAACCGATTTTCCTGTTTCGACCTGATGGAATCCAGAACAGTCACTGTTTTACATGCCGAACTGCCCGGATTTGTGGAACTTTCCGGCAAACTCGCTTCCAGAGAATTCAATGCAATTCTTTCGGAAACTCATGATTTGACGGATGCCACGATCAAGTTACACCAGGGAATCCTGACCGGTTTCACAGGCGACACTTTCCAGGCGGTTTTTTCTCATTTAAAATCATCCGGCACTCCTGCGTTGCTGGCCATTGAAACGGTGAATGAATTCAGGGAACGACTGGAAACTCTGTTGGCGGGAAAGAACCTGCCGGCTGCAATTGGGTTCAAAGCAGGCATTGCATCAGGGGAAGCGACAATCGGGGAGATAGAATCAGCAGGAGAAAAACAGATCACGGTCATGGGACAGGCTGTCAATTTTGCTAGCCGGTTGATGGGATTTGCAGAAAACGGACAGGCGTTGGTGAACGGAACTCTCTTCGAAAAACTGAAAGATCAATTCGACTTCAACAGGCTGGAGCCTTTGCCCATCCGCGGATCGAAAGAGACCCTGCCTGTTTATGAACTGCTGGGCAGGAAAAGGAAGAAGATGATCACAGACACGGTTCCTGAAAGAATGATTTCTTCCGAGATGGTTGGCAGGGTAAAGGAATTGAATCTCATTGAAGAGAAAGTGAAACAGCTCTTAACCGGAAAGGGTTCGGTGGTGAATGTGGCAGGTGGGCCGGGTATCGGGAAATCGCGGCTGATCGCTGAACTAAAAGCCCGGGATTGGATGGGGAAAATGGCAGTACTTGAAGGCAGGGCCCAGTCGATGGGCAGGAACCTCAGCTTTCATCCCCTCATCTACATCCTGAAAACCTGGGCCGGCATCCTGGAGGAGGAGCCCGCCGGAGTTGCGACCGGCAAACTGTATGATTCTATCCTGAGAGTAACAAAAGAGCAAACTACCGAGATCTTCCCCTTCATCGCCACCATGATGGGCTTGCCGCTGGAGGGGAAACACCGCGAACGGGTAGCCGGCATTGAAGGGGAAGCGCTCGAGAAACTGATCCTGAAGAACCTGCGCGACCTGCTGGCCAGCGCCGCCGCAGTGAGGCCGCTGGCGATCCTGCTCGAAGACCTCCACTGGGCCGACCGCTCCACCATCCTCTTCCTCGAATCCATGTTCCGGATGGTCAGGCAACACCCGATCCTGTTTATCAACATCTTCCGGCCGGGATATGAAGAGACCGGCGACTATCTGCTGAAATATCTTGAAGAGCAATTGCCCGGCCATCATTCAACGGTAATCCTGGAGCCGCTGAACGGAAACGAATCGCGGGAACTGATCGGGAACCTGCTGAACCGAACCATGCTTCCGGCCGAAATCAGCGACCTGATCATCCGGAAAACCGAGGGCAACCCCTTCTTCATCGAAGAGATCATCCGCAGTTTCATCGATACCGGGATCGTGGAGATCCGGGAGAATTCATTCAGGGTCACTGAAAAAATAAATGAAACTGATATCCCGGCCAGCATCAACGAGGTGATCCTGGCCCGAATCGACAAGCTCGACGAAAAGACTCGGGAGCTGCTGAAGACCGCTTCGGTCATCGGAAGGAATTTTTACTACAAAGTGCTGGAGGAGGTTGCTGGTACCATCGGTGAGATGGATGAGCGGCTGGAATACCTGAAAGAGGTACAGTTGATCAGCGAAAGCAAAAAGAAAGAGGAGATTGAATACCTGTTTAAGCATGCCCTGGCCCAGCAGGCGACCTATGAGTCCATCATGCAGAACACCAAAAAGGAGCTCCACCTGAAGATCGCCCGTTCCATCGAAAAGGTATTTGCAGGAAACCTGCATGAATTTTACGGAACACTGGCATGGCATTATGAAATGGCAGAAAACCGGGAAAAAACCCTTGAGTACCTTTTAAAAGCAGGTGACGAAGCATTGAAATCCGCTGCCACATTAGTTGCTATTAATTTTTATAAAAATGCGCTGAAAATAAATGTTCTGATTTCAGATGAACAATCGTCTGATCAAAAACTCAGGGACATTTACTATAAACTTGGTTTTGCCTTTCATACGCGTGGAATGAGCAAAGAAGCCCTGGAAGCGGTTGATAAAGCTTTGAAGTTATACAGATACGGGATTCCGGGAAATAAAGCGGTTATCATGGCAATATTCATCCGCAATTTCCTCCGCTTTTTAGTGGCCGTTTACAATGAAAAATATTTCTTCAGAAAACTGCCTTCTGAAGAGACAGAGGCCATTCTATATCTTGCTTACTACCGGGGAGAAGCTCTCGCGATGAAAGATCCAAAACGGTTTTTTATAGAAACATTTTATTTCACCCGGTTGTTAATTCGTTCAGACCTGTCAAAGAGTCCCATTGCCGCGGCCTTATTTGTAGGGTTCAGCGTTCTTTTTTTCTGGACGGGTATTTCCCTGAAGATCAGTACACGTATCATTAAGATCGCTAAAAATTATGTTAAACAAAAAGACACGTATGCTTACCTGAAGTTCAGATATTTACAAAAGATGCAAGAATATCACTGCGGGTTTATCAGGGAAGACGATGACCAGGAAGATTTCATCAACACTTGCATCAGGAAAGGAGCCTGCTGGGATGCCACCACATATCTTCTTTATTCAGGATTCGGCATGGCAGACACAGGGAAAAGGAAACAATGCGACGAAGCAGCCGGGAAACTTCTCCAGGTATCATCCCATTTTGAGAACAGCCATGCCAAGATGCAATATTACCGCTACCTCTCCTGTGTTTTTGTAAAATTCAGGGAACTGGACAATTCATTTGGGATTTTACGCGAAGGAACTGAATTGCCTGAAAAAGCAGAATATGAATCCCTTGCATCGGTCATTTATTCCAATCTCTCCATCCTTCATACGCTGAAGGGTGAAATGGATGAAGCGAAGGAGGCCCTTCAGGAAGTGGAAAGGAGTATCCATAAAATAAAGATGTCAAAACCCTTCTACTGCACCTACCTGATGGGGAAGGCCCGGTTTGAGTTGGCGATGATGCAGAACGAGAAAGATCCGGGACAGGCAAATCCAAAGGAATTAAAAGGAATGATCAGGGAATTGACCCGGACAGCGAAAAAGTTCAGGGGGGTCCTGCCCGAAGCCATGCTGATCGCAGCCCAGGTTGACCGTTTCCTCGGCAGAAAGCACAAAGCAATCAAAACTCTGGGTAAAGCGCTTCAGCTTGCAGAAAATAGCGGAGCGCATCTTGAGTCGGCACGGATTAATTTTGAATTAGGAAAATGCCTTTCTGATCCAAAAGTAAAGGGTAAAAAACTGGTTGGCAATCCTGCCAGTTATTATCTTGAAAATGCCCACAGGATGTTTGAAGAGATGAACCTGCAGTGGGACCTGGAAGAACTTCGGAATTTTATGGGAAATTCCCTGTAACGAGATTACATCTGGCATCCGGGCTCTATTTTCTTAAGATACAGGTGGCGGATAAGGTTGCAGTGAAGCGGTTGATCAAATTATAGCACGCAGGATTAGCAAAATTCCCAGAAGTTTTCTCTCGTAATAACCTTGAAATCAGTGCCAGGATATGCCGAAAGAAAAGTCGCAGGGGAGATGACCTTCGCAGGAGAATTCCATTTAAATTCATAGGCATGAAGTGTTCCATCGGCCTCTTCCAAATAATCAATCTCCTGTTGCTGAGTGGTGCGCCAAAAGTAGGTATTGAAAAAACGCCTGTTGTACTCGTTATCCTTTCGGCGTTCAGCAATCATCAGGTTCTCCCATAGAGCGCCTGTGTCATTTCGTAAGTTAACCGGGTTGAACTGATTGATCACTGCATTTCGTATCCCATTATCGACAAAGAATATTTTTTTTGACCTTTTCAGTTCATTTCTCAGATTCCTGGAATAAGAGGGTAGCCTGAAAATGATATATGACTCCTCTAACAGATAGAGGTACCTCTCGATTGTTTCTTTATCAGCCTGCAACATACTGGAAAGCTCCCGGTTTGAGACCTGATTGCCAACCTGGAATGCCAATGCCTTCACTAACTTTTCGACGAGATCGGGCTTTCTGACTTCTTTCAGGCGAAAAATATCTTTATAGAGATAATCGGAGATTAATTCAAACAAAATCTCTTTCTCCTTTCCGGCATGGTTAATTACTTCAGGGTATGAGCCAAATATCAATCTGGTCTCAAGCATTTTAATCAGTTCAAGTTTATTCGAGTGACTTGCCAACTCCTGAAAAGAAATTGGGTAAAGAGTAAAGGTCCACTTCCGTCCTGTCAGTGACTCTTTTATCTTATCCGATAATTCGAAAGCGCTTGAACCGGTAGCAACTAGTTGAATACCGGGACAACTGTCATGAATGATTTTTAGGGTCAGTCCGGAGTTTTCCAAACGCTGTGCCTCATCAATTACAATAAGTGTCTGAGGTTGAAACAGTTCAATAGCCCGGGACGAATTCATGGAATTTAACAGCTCCCTGTCGTCCGGATTGTCGGCATTTAACCAGAGGGCTTTATCAGGGTTTGCGTGATATACCCGTTTCATCAGCGTGGTCTTTCCAACCTGGCGTGGACCTAATAACAAGATGGTTTTACCCGAAAAAAGTCTTTCACTAATAACCTCAAACAATATTCTTTTAATCATTATCATGTCTTTAACCGACAAATATATACATAATTGTCGGTTATACACCATATTTGGCAAGATAAATCGTATAAAGTTTTCTCAAAGGCCGTCGCTGTTTTTTCAAGTTTTAATTCTTCGTTCATCCTGAAAAACCTAACGATCAGAGAAAAAATCCCGGCGTTCTGGTAACTCTTCCCTTTTCACCTTCCATGAATACTACATTTGGATCAGTTTATCAGTGAACCCTTTAACCCAAATGACCATGAAAAAAATTACCCTACTTACGATCAGTGCTATCTTTAGTTTGGCACTTGCAATCCAGGCGCAGCCTTACATCCGGATTGACACCTCCTTCTTCAGTCCAGTCCTGGGCATCACGAAAATGGTCGATGTCTATTTGCCCCAGGATTACTACCAGAATCCTGACCAGCAATACGCCGTTATATATTACCTTCATGGAGCCGGTGGCGATCAGAATTCCGGAAGTATGAACGCATTCTATTATTACCAGCAGCATGATCTCGACAGCGCTACCATAACCTCTCCGCCGGCAATTTATATATGCCCGGATGGCTCCTGTCAGCCCTATCATGGCAGCATGTATGTAAACTCTGTTCTGTACGGGAATTATGAAGATTACATCATCCAGGATGTCATCTCTTTTACGGAGGCAAACTACAGGGTTATGCCTGGTAAAGACTTCCGATTCATCACCGGGCTTTCCATGGGTGGGTGCGGATCTGCCTGGCTGGCTGCCAATTACCCGGAGTTATTCAGGGCAACCTTCCCCTATATCGGGTTTTTATCATGGCCCGATACCACCTTGAATGCCTGGAAGGAGATGTGCTACGTTGAAAATGGATCGTACAACCTCGACTACAACGCCGGGTTAAGCACCCAGTTATTGTTTACCGGCAGTGGTGGCTACTCCCCCAACATGAATCTACCACCCTGGTACATTGAGATTCCGTTCGACACCCTGGGAAACTGGGTGGATACCGTTTTGGCCAAATGGTACGGATTTGAGGTGAGCAGGTTGGTAGAGAATTTTCCCGATTCCAGCGAACTCGCCTGGTTCCTGGGTTGCGGAACAACGGACTATATGTGTACCTACCCCACCTACCAGGTACTGATGGACAGTATGGATGCCCATGGAAAAAAGTACGACACCTGTTTTTTTGCCGGCGGTCATGTCCTGCATCCCCCTACCTGGAAAGCCGGGATGCACTGGATGGATTCCATCATCAATCAATCATTCATGAACATTGTCGGTGAAATATGCTTCCCGATACCAGACATGCAGGTATCCCTGTTTCCAAATCCCGCCTGTCAATCCTGCAATTTGACCTTCACCCTGGATCAGCCTGCGACAGTCAAGGTAGAGATCCTGAATGCTGTTGGCAGCACCGTCCTGAAAAAAGAACTAGGCACCCAATCTTCAGGGAAACACACCCAACATCTGGAAATCCGGCATTTGGCATCCGGCATCTATTTCTGTAAGATACAGGCAGGAGAGCGATTTACAGTGAAACGGTTGGCCAAATTATAGAACACAGATTACACGGAAAACATGGATTAACACGGATTAAATCAGTTTAAATCCGTGTTGCCGAAGGCATCAGTGAAATCCGTGTGCTATTATTTCTTTGGATCGGGATTTAAGACAGCAAATTTTGTATCTTCGTGGAAAATGACTGGATGATCAAAGCCCTGTTGGCAACAGACGATCCCCGTATCGCTGAAACTGTTAACCGTGTGGCACAGAACTGTTGTCCGCATGTCTCGCTGGTTTCCACGTCCGATGGTGTTACAGCAGGCGTTGGGGAGATCAATCGCCATGAGCCCGACCTGGTGTTGGTGGACACCCGGCTGAAAGATGGCAGCGGGTTCGACCTGGTACGGCATTTCGACAAACCCTTTTTCAAGATCATCTTCTTCGCCACCTCAATCGATTACGCCGTTAAAGCCATCAAGTTCAACGCGGTGGACTATCTCCTGAAACCGATTGACGACGAAGAGCTTACGTTGGCGATCAACAAAGCAGCCGACCTGATCCGGTTTGAAGAGAACCTTCAACAGAAGGCACTGGGCAAGAGCATCACAGATTTACAACAAACACAGCGGCTGGTGCTGAAGACCAGCGACCAGGTGCATGTGATCAACATTGCCGACATCATCCGGATCGAGGCCGACAGCAACTACTCCACGTTTTACCTGCAGGATGGCCGCAGGATCGTTGTCACCAAAGCCATCAAGGAGTATGAAGAATTATTGCTGGAACACGGTTTCCACCGGATCCACAAATCCCACATCTTCAACATCAACAAAATGAGCCATCTCGACAAAGCCGATGGCGGTTATGTCGTGATGGTCGATGGCTCAAAAGTCCCGGTTGCTTCCCGGAAACGGGAGATGTTGCTGGAATTGTTCGAAGTGATAAAATAGAGGCGGAACTCTTCATTAAAATTCAGAACACAGATTACACAGAAAACACGGATCTTCACTGATAATAAATCCGTGGTTATCTGTATTGCCGAAGGCATCCGTGAAATCAGTGTTCCTTCCTGCCTACTGCCTACTGCCCACTGAATTCTTCCGACTTCAGCAATATCCCATCATCGTAGTACTCCTTCAGGGTCACATTGCCTTTGTCGTCGTAATAGATCCAGGTGCTGTCCTGATGGCCATTCGTGTAATAGCCTGAAACCAGGAGTTTGCCGTTGACGAAGAAGGTTTTAAGAGCTCCATCCTTTTCGCCGTTTTTGAAATTTCCCATGAGTTTCGGGGCTCCGTCGTCGTAGAACTGCTCCCATGTTCCATCTTTCACACCATTCACCCAGGGAATGATCTCGGAAATCCCGTTCCCCGGATAAAAGATCTTCTCCGGACCACTCTTTTTTCCATTGACATAACGCTCTTCCGATACGAGGGAACCGTCGTATTCACTGAAAAACTGCCAGAGGGAGTCGCGCTGCTGGTTAAGATACATTCCTTTGGCCATCAGCTTTCCGTTATGAAACCAGGAGGTGGTCCTTGCCACGGTGCCGTTGTCTGACAGGATCGAGACGGTCCTGATTTTTCCATCCTCGTAAAAATAGGTGAACTTCCCGTATGGGATGTCGTTGATGAACTGACCCTCGTAAACCTTATGGTTCTCCTTGTCTGTCTTGCACCAGAATCCCTGTTTCCTCCCGCGGGAATCCGTCTGGTTGACGGTATCCTGCGAATGCACGGCAACTGCAGCGAAAAAACAAACCGAAGCAACTATCCACCTTAACATGGCTCCTTATGATTATCTTTGCACAAATTAACGAAATTCTCTTCAAAGAAGATGTACAGCTTCCCTTCCCGTCTACTTGAAAATGCGGTCAATGAACTGGCGAAGCTTCCGGGCATCGGCAGAAAGACAGCGCTCAGGATGGCCCTGCACCTGCTCAGGCTTCCGGTTGAAGAGGTGGAAACGTTCGGGAATGCCGTGATCAGGATGCGCAGTGAAGCGATCTACTGCAGCCGGTGCGGGAACATTTCTGACAAGGAGTTGTGCGACATCTGTGCCAACCCGAAGAGGGATGGCTCAACGGTTTGCGTAGTGGAAGATATCCGGGATGTGATGGCAATCGAAAACACAGCCCAGTATACGGGCGTTTACCATGTGCTCGGTGGGATCATCTCGCCCATCGAAGGGATCGGGCCCCAGGACCTGAACATCGCCTCCCTGATTGAGCGGGCCGCTGCAGAGGAGTTGGACGAGGTGATCCTGGCGCTGCCATCCACCATCGAAGGAGATACCACCAATTTTTACCTCTTCAAAAAGCTGAACCCACTGAATATCAATGTCTCCATTATTGCCCGGGGAATCTCCATTGGCGATGAGCTTGAACACACGGACGAGGTCACCCTGGGGAGGTCCATCCTGAACCGCACACCCTACCAGGTAGCGAGATAGCGAAATAGCGAAATAGCGAAATAGCGAAAAAGTTTACTGCCTACTGTTCACCTGTCCGCTAGTCCGCCTGTCCGCTAGTCCGCCTGTTCTCCCTGAAACAACTTCAACTGGTTCACCTTCTCATTCACATGGTTCACCTCCAGGTCGGCATAGTTCTCCAGCAGGGGACGGATCGCTTTTTTGATGAGTTTCAACGGGGTGGTTTTGCGTGATCGCGCAAATCGTTCCAGGGATCTTTTCTGTCGAGCCGTGAGGGTGATGGTGAGGGTCTTGTAGCGGATAGGTTTGCGTTGTTTTTTGGCTTTGGGTCGGGGCATGCGGCTTATCTTCCGTTGATGATCTCTTTGAAGTCGTTCAGGATTCTCTTTGCCAGGTTATCAGCCTTTTCGGGCATGTCACTTTCAGCATAGATACGGATGATCGGTTCGGTGTTGGATTTTCTCATATGGACCCAGGATTTCTCAAAATGGATCTTCACACCGTCTATCCGGCTGATCTCATGGTCTTTGTATTGTTTGACGATGGTATCCAGTACATCATCCAACACGATATCGGCACCAAATTCGATCTTATTCTTTGAGATAAAATAATTCGGGTATGCAGCCCTGAGGGCCGAACAGCTCTTGCCCGACCTGGCAAGATAGGTAAGGAACAGGGCGATTCCCACAAGGGCATCCCGGCCATAATGCAAATCGGGATAGATGACCCCTCCGTTCCCCTCCCCTCCGATGACAGCCTTTTTCTTTTTCATCATCTCCACCACGTTGACCTCGCCTACCGCGGAGGCAAAATAGCTCCCCCCCGCCTTTTCTGTAATGTCTTTCAATGCCAGGGAAGAGGAGAGATTGGATACCGTATTCCCGGCTTTATTCTGCAAAATGTAATCGGCAACAGCCACCAGGGTATACTCCTCTCCGATCGGCTCGCCCAACTCATTGATAATGGCCAGCCGGTCAACATCCGGATCAACGACAAAACCCACGTCGGCTTTCTGCTTCACCACCTCTTCACAAATGGCATACAGATGTTCGGGAAGTGGTTCGGGGTTATGCGGAAATTCACCCGTGGGATCACAATACAACCGGTGGATCGTACTCACTCCCAGCGCCTCCAGAAGCATCGGAACAGCAACTCCACCGGTCGAGTTGACCCCGTCAACGGCAATGCTGAAACGGGCATTCCGGACGGCATCCCGGTCCACCAGGGGAAGATCCAGTATCCTGCTGATATGCTTCAGGAGATAGGTGTCGTCATACTTGCATCTCCCCAACTTCTCCACATCCACAAAGGAAGAGGATCCTCTGCCGACAATCTGCATCAGCGTCTCTCCGTCCTTCGATGAAAGAAATTCCCCTTTGTGGTTCAGCAATTTCAACGCATTCCACTGTTTGGGATTATGGCTGGCCGTGATGATGATCCCTCCGTCGGAATCGCTTTCAGTCACCGCGATTTCCACCGTGGGAGTCGTTGTAAGGCCAATATCAAGGACGTCAATACCCATCGCTAACAATGTTCCGCAAACCAGGTTGCTTACCATCGGCCCTGAGATCCGTGCATCCCTCCCAATAACAACCCTCAATTTCTTTTCCGGCGCTTTCTCCTGGAGAAATAAGGAATATGCAGAGATATACTTAACAATATCCGTTGGAGTCAACCCTTCGTCCGGCCGCCCGCCGATGGTCCCTCGAATGCCGGAAATGGATTTTATAAGCGTCATCCTGAGTGTGATTTACAACAAATGTAAAGTCTTTTTTACGTTTATAAATGAATTGTTGAAAAATAATGAAATCTTATCTGCCCGGTGAAATGAAAGGATGGATCCGGGAATTTATTAATTTTGCAATGAATTTATTCCGATGGAGAATCCATTTGACCCTTATTCAGATCCTGAGATCACAGCCCTTGTCAACCGCTATGAAGAATTCACCAGAAGCGGGCATACCGGCTTCTTTGACCTTGACGAGTACGAGGATATCCTGGATTATTACCTGGCCCACAGCAAGAACTCACGGTTCCAGAAAACACTCGATACCGCGCTGGGGCAATATCCGGGAAATAATTCGCTGCTCCTGAAACAGGTCCAGTTCTTCATCAACACCAACAAGGACAAGCAGGCGCTGCAACTTTTAGAGGAGACCGATCCGGACATGCATCCCGACGTTGAAGTTCACCTCCAGCGAGGGGGGTTGTACAGCCAGCTCAACCGACATGAGAAAGCCATCGAGGAATTTAAGAAGGGGATCCACGACACCGATGACCTTGATGAAATATATGCCAGCATTGCCTTCGAATACGAGAATCTGGGAAAATTTGACCAGGCTATCGATCACCTGATCCTGGCCCTGAACCATAACCCGGAAAACGAATCCGTCCTTTTCGAACTCTCTTTCTGCTGTGAGATCAACCAGCAGACCGAACGCATCATTGGCTACCTGAACCAATTTCTTGATCTTCATCCATATAGCAAAGCTGCATGGTTCAACCTGGGGATCGCATACAGCAACCTGGATCTGTTTGAAAAAGCCATCGATGCCTATGGGTTCACCCTGGCTATCGATGAATCCTTCGCCTCCGCCTACTTCAACATGGCCAACTGCTATGCCAACCTGAATGAGTATGAGAAGGCGATCGAAACCTACATGGAGACCTTCCTCTACGAAGATCCTGAACCCCTTACCCATTACTACATCGCCGAGTGTTATGAGAAACAACGTCGGTTTGAACCGGCAATTGACCATTACAAGAAAGCCATCAACCTCGATCCCGAATTCGCGGATGCCTGGCTGGCAGTGGGAATGTGCTTTGATGAACTGGAAAAACCGGCGATCGCACATGCCTACCTGAAAAAAGCGGTGCGCCTCTCTCCCACGATTCCCGAATATTGGTTCATCCTCGGCGATCTCCAAATCAAACTTCAACGATATGAGGAAGGGATCTCCTCGTACCAAAAGGTGATCGAACTGGATCCCTCAGATCCGGAGGTCTGGCTGGCCCTGTCCAACGTCCATGCGGAACTGAAAGATTATCAGACCGCCTGCCAGATTTTGCAGGATGGGATGAAACATCACGAAAGTCACCCTGATTTTTATTTCAGCATGGCCTTTTTTCTTCTGGTTGACGGTAAGCAGCAGGAAGCACATCGATTTCTCCACCAGGCAATGGATCTCGATCCCGAAGGATATAAACGGCTGTTCGCCTCATATCCTGAAGCTGGTAGCCACCCCGTAGTAATTGACCTGATCTCCTCCTACCGGAAATAACGAAACGCTGATGGATCACAAGATCATCGGCCTGATCGGTTTTCCCCTCGACCATTCCCGGTCGCCGGAAATTTATCGGCAAATGTTCAGGGAGCAGGGGCTGAAGCAGTTCAGCTACAAGCTCTTCCCACTGAAACGAGTGGAAGACCTGAAATGGCTTCTCATGGCCGAGCCCAATCTTACGGGATTGAATGTGACAATCCCCTACAAAAAGACTGTCATCCCCTACCTCAATGCAACAGACACGCTTGCATCAGAGATCGGGGCCGTGAATGCCATCCGGATTGACCGAACGAAAGAAGGAAGCAGGCTTACTGGGTACAATACGGATGCGGAGGGGTTTCTCCTCTCCTCTGATTTTTCAGGCCATCATGCCGCATTGATCCTGGGAACCGGAGGCGCTGCCAAGGCTGTCGCTTATGCATTAAAAAAACTGGGAATTGCATATAAGCATGTATCGAGGTCCAAAGCAGGTGGCCATATGCTCGCTTACAATGAACTGGACCAACAGATCATGGAGCATCACACCCTCATCATTAATGCAACACCGGCAGGCATGTACCCGAACCTTGATGACGCTCCCCCCATCCCTTACCAGATGCTTACCCCCCGTCACTTTTTGTATGATCTGATATACAATCCTGAGAAGACACGGTTCCTGAAACAGGGCAAACAACAGGGAACAAAAACCCAATCGGGCCTGCAAATGCTGATCAAACAGGCCGAACTCTCGCTGAAACTCTTGCTGAAATCCTGAGACGGAAATACGGAAAGCGAACCGCCTACCGATATCCGGCATCCCCCATCTCCCATCCCACATCACTTGTCCGCCTGTCCGCTGGTCCGCCTGTCCGCCTGTCCGCTGGTCCGCCTGTTCAGGCGAGGCATGCCTCGCCTCTACTCCTTCTTCTCGTCGTTCCTGATAACCTCAATCTTCAAAT
>Ga0172375_10009348_pt1 | contig 12952 bp, 12 predicted proteins | sample LakKiv1m_FD_114537 | JGI IMG/M metagenome (GOLD analysis project Ga0172375, IMG submission 114537) | Freshwater microbial communities from Kabuno Bay, South-Kivu, Congo - kab_092012_11.1m | ecosystem: Environmental > Aquatic > Freshwater > Lake | place: Democratic Republic of the Congo... | reverse complement strand
GCTCGCCTTTTTCTAATTAGTGCTTCGCATAAATTCTTTAACAACCCTTAGAATTTGATAAGGTATTAATAAAATAAGTTAAGCGAAAAACTGAGCAGGAGGAAGTTTTGAGCAGAATTATGCTAACGAAGTGCAAAACGAGCAAGTTCACGAGGCGAGTATCAAATAAGAATTAATCAGTCTTCTTTTCTTCTTTTTTCTCTTCAGGCTTTTCCTTTTTAGCAAGAATCTCAACTTCCATATCTAAAATTTCTTTGAATTTATTCTTGAATGCATTAAGAATAGGCGTTAATTTTATATCTTCAAAAACGATTTTTTTCTTTCCAGCTTTTTCTTCAATTTCAAACTTAAATTCATGTCCGAATAAGAATCTTTGAACTGCCAAAACTCTTTCTTTATCATCAGTTACTATTTTCTTTATGGTAAATTCATATTCTATATCTTTTCCAGCAACAGGATTATTAAAATCAACCATAACTCTTCCGCCAGAAACACTAACTACCTTAACAAGATTATTATCTAATGCAAGAGTCATGCCTGGCTGGGGATGTATCTTTTGCTCAACAAATATTTTCATAGGAATAAGTCGAACAAGCTTTGAGTCTCTTTTTCCAAAGCCTTTTTCAGGCCCAAATTTAACTGCGTATTTCTTTTCGGTATCTTTTCCTTCAAGAGCCTCATCAAAACCCTTAACGACCATGCCTCTTCCGATGCTTATGATAAATGGTTTGCTGTTCATTTCCAAGCCAATTTTTTTAGCTTCAGCAGGAATATTAGTATCAAAAATTTCATTATTTCCAAGATTTCTTGCTACAAACTCGAGTTCAACGAAATCATGTTTTTTTGTTGCTTCTACCATCCTTCATAGTAAAATAGGGTGTTTAAAAATATTAGCATAGCAGAATATAAATTATTATAAACGCATTTTTACCCAACTATCGATGCCTGAAAAATTTATTTATCTAATTTGTCCTGTAAATGATGTTACTGATAAAGAAAAAGAGTTTTTGGACAATTATGTTTCTAAGCTTGAATCATCGGGTTATAGAGTTCATTATCCGCCAAGAGATGTAAATCAAGAAGATCCAATCGGAACAAGAATTCTTACGGCGCATAGAACTGCAATGCATGAAGTAACTGACGTTCATGCTTATCTTGGGCAAAAAACTAAAGGAAGCTATTTTGATTTCGGCATGGCTTATATGGCTGAAAAACCAGTCTACTTAGTTAACTTGGAGGACATATCTGCGCGAATACTCGATAGTTTTGATCAATTTGCTCTAGGACGCTCTGAAAATAAAAAATTTCCTCAAACAGTCGCAACTTTTAATTTTAAAACTTATGCCCAAAGCAGAAAAGAAGAATTCAATAAAACTAGACTGATTGAATATACCCTGAATAATTTGGATAAGCAATTTTTCTTTGATTTTGGCATGGCATTTTATACTGAAAAACCGATAATACTTACAAATCGGGAAGAGGTTGAAAAATTAAGAACCCCTAAAAAGAGCTTCCAGAATGTTCTTCTGAAATTAGACAGCCAATATAGAAAATAAAACCAACAAGAAACCTTTATAAATCTACTTTTTTTAAGTTTGTTATGGCAATGAAATTAATAACTGCGCACGAAGCACGAACAGGTGCAACAATTCTTGTTGAAGGAAATGCTTGTATAGTTAGAAATAATGATGTTTCTAAAACAGGAAAACATGGTGCATCAAAATGCAGAATTGAAGCAATTGGTGTTTTAGACGGAAAAAAGAGAATAGTTGCGGTTCCAGGTTCAGAAAGATTCGATGTTCCTCTTATTGAAAAAAAGAAAGCCCAAGTTCTTTCAATTACACCTGCAGGAGATATGGCTAATATTATGGACTTAGAATCATTTGAAACAATGGATATGCCTGTTATGGAAGAAGCCAAAGGCACATTTGCTCCAGCAGACCAGGTTGAATATATGATTGTTGACGAAAAAATTAAAGTAATCAAGAGGAAATTATAATTAGGAGGAAACAAGGAAATATAATTCGTTAAAAACTTAAAATTCCCTTCGGGTTCGAGGAGAAAAGTTTTTAACATTCTGAAAATAAAATTTTCAGACTTTTATTTTTATTTCATAAAAACAAAATGGCAAAAATTCCAGCAGCACAAGCAAGACTTTTTAAGAATATTTTTGTATGTCAAAATTGCAAAGCTAAAATAAGAACAGAGCCAATCAGAGTTATCAACGGCAAAGTTCGATGCAGAAAATGCAAAAGCAATGCTTTGAGACCTGTTAGAAAGAAATAAAATTCTTAGCTAGTTTAATAATTAATGCCCAAACAAGACGGCTCTGCTAAATCTCCTTCAATTTCTAATTTAATTACTATTTTAAATTTTCTTAACAATCTTAAAACCATCACTTCTTAAGAAAATTTATTTCAATAATTTCTATGAAATGTTAAAGTTATGTTTTAATTGTTAGTAGAGAATTATTTGGTAGGTTTTTGTTTATACTTTAAATTTAAATAGCCCAATTATATTCTATATAAGAGGTAAATAAAAAAGATAAAATGAGTTTTTTAGCTTATGATTTGGGATTTCTAATTATTTTTAGCATAGCTGTTGGAAGTTTTCTTTGGCTGAATAGAAAAAAACTTGTTCGAGATGGTCCAATGTATCTTTACAAAACTGAAATTGGATTGAGATTTATTGAATACATGGGCAGTAAATATAAGAAAACTCTCAAGGCATTAAGTTATGTTTCTATTACATGTGGATATTTTTTAATGGCTGGAGGAATTTATTTGCTTCTTCAGTTAGTTTACATGTTTAGTAGTCCTGATATTGTAAAGATGGTTAAGATACCACCAATAATGCCACTTATTCCTTATCTTCCAGAATTATTCAAAGTTGATTGGCTTCCGCCATTTTATTTTACTTATTGGATTGTAGCAATAGCAATAGTTGCTATCTTTCATGAAGGATTTCACGGAATTTTTGCGAAATTCTATAATATTAAAATAAAGTCGACTGGTTTTGGTTTTCTTGGTCCGTTCCTCGCTTTTTTCGTAGAACAAGATGATAAGCAAATGCAAAAGGCAAAGCCTTTTGCTCAAATGAGTGTTTTATCAGCCGGTGTTTTCGCAAATGTTCTTCTTTCTGTATTATTCTTAGTTATAATGGGAATTTTCTTTAGCAACGCTTATGCTGCTAATGGTGCAATCTTTAATGATTATACTTATTCTGTCGCACCACTTTCTGCTATAGCAGGATTTTATAATTTTAATGAAAAAATAAATGTTGGTGGAGTTGAAATGAGCAAGATTAGTGTGGCTGGAAATAATTATTTTATTGCAGATAGTTTTTTTGCATTAAATCTCACTAAAGAGCAAATGCTTGCTGATAATTCCACACCCGTTAAACTGTACTGGGACGAGCCGGCAATAAAACAAAATATGAAAGGAATTATAGTAAAAATAAATAACAATGAAATAAATAATAATTTAGACATTTCAAATACAATAGCTAATATGCAAGTTGGTCAGAAAATAACTCTTCAAACAAAATACAAAAATAATAGCGAAAATGTTTATGAAAATTATAATCTTATTTTAGGAAAAGACTATACTAACTCAACACGAGCGATAATGGGTATTGCTTCTGTTCAGAAAAGCTCCCTTACGGGATTAAAGTCTTTGATTTATAAAATTATGACTGTTTTTAAGGACCCCAATATTAATTATGAGCCTAAAGCAAATCCTGAATTAACAATATTCATTTATACTTTATTATGGTGGTTATTCTGGATAAATTTAAGTGTAGCATTAGCAAATATGCTTCCAATACCTATTTTTGATGGTGGAAGATTTTTTTATCTTACAATTTTAGTTTTAACAGGAAAAAAGAGATTAGCCCAAAAATCTTTTAAGTGGATTAGTTGGATGCTTCTAGGTATTGTGGCTTTATCTATGGTTCTATGGTTAGTTGGAATATTTTAGTGTAGTTTTAGTAAGATTCCATTTATTAATAAAATTATTATTAATTTCTAATTTCGGAAGCATAAGTTTGGACTTAAATTAGCGAGGAAGGGCTGAACAATTCTCATCAAAGTTTTATTGCATTATTAAAATGACTTTTAAAATCATCTTTTCTATCTCAATAATCCTTATAAACTAAAAACACACTTCAATTCTGTAAAAAATAGGTTGAATAACGCACCGATATAAGGAAGGTGACTTGTTAGGAAACCTTGGTTTCATACGAATGGCAATAATACCTGAAAAAGAAGCAGATAAGCAAACTCGCGAGAATTTTTTTAGTTCTAATCCTGAACTTGCGGCAATAGACAGGGAGTTAGAAGAACTTTTAAAAAAACAGCTTGCAAAAGTTAAAGTTTTTGGAGTTGGCGGCGGTGGTGGAAATACTCTTTCAAGAATGAAAGAAATTGGAATCAAAGGCTGCGAAATGATTGCAGTAAATACTGATGCTCAAGATTTATTATATACTTCTGCAGACCATAAAATTTTAATTGGAAAAGAAATTACGCAGGGTTTAGGCGCAGGAAGTAATCCAAGAGTCGGAGAAGAAGCAGCGCACGAATCTGAACAAGAAATCAAAAAGAAACTTTCTTCTACAGATATGATTTTTATTACCTGTGGTTTAGGTGGAGGAACAGGAACAGGCGCTGCTCCGGTTATTGCAGAATTAGCAAAAAAACAAGAAGCATTAGTTGTTGGCGTTGTTACTCTTCCATTTTCAATGGAAGGAAAAAAGAGAATTGAAAATGCAATGTATGGTTTAGAAAGATTAGAAGGCAGTGTTGATACTCTTATTATAATTCCTAACGATAAATTATTAGAATTAGCTCCAGAACTTCCTCTTCAAACTGCTTTCAAAGTAGCTGACGAAATTTTAACAAATGCAGTTAAGGGAATTACAGAATTAGTTACAAAATCCGGACTTGTTAATCTTGATTTTGCTGATGTAAAGGCAGTTATGCTTAACGGCGGAGTAAGTTTAATCGGCATGGGCGAATCTGATTCTCAACATAGAGCAGTGGAAGCAGTTGAAAAAGCAATCTCAAATCCTCTTCTTGATGTAGATATCAGCAATGCAGCAGGCGCATTAATCAATATTATCGGCGGCCCTGATTTAACTTTAGATGAAGCTAAAATAATTGTTTCAGCTGTTGGAGAAAAATTATCCCCTGAAGCAAAGATGATTTGGGGTGCGCAGATTTCTGAAGATTTAGAGCATTCTTTAAGAGTGATGCTAATTGTTACAGGAGTTAAAAGTTCACAGATAGTTGGAACTTCTTCAGGACTTACTCCAGATGCTAAAAAGAAAGCAGAAATGTCAAGTGAACTAGGAATAGAATTTCTGCAATAATTTTTTAATAAAATAATTGAAACTAACATGATGGAAAAATGTGATTTTGTTAAACCAGGAACATTTGATTTATACTATGGTCCGATGTACTCTGGAAAGACCGAAGCATTAGAAAGAGTTCTGAATCCGATAAGTTTTCTAAGGCATAAAAAAGGGCTTACAGATTTTATTTTTATTAGGCCATCTAATGATAAAAGAGTTCAGCGAGCTTGTAAATATGAGCATGTTTATGTGGATTTTAAAGATCCAAGTGAAATTTTAAAATTAGCTGAAAAACCAAATGTTGACACAGTTGCAATAGATGAAATAGAATTTTTTTCAGAGGAAATTGTGAAAGTTGTTAAAACTCTTCTCAAAAAAAGCAAATATGTTGTAGCAGCAGGGCTTGATTTAGATTTCAGGGGAGAGTCATTTGGCGAGATGGACAAATTATTTTATTTATCCAGATTATTCGGGGATAGTTATTTTTTGAATCATGCCGTATGTTCTTATCAGAATTGCAGGAATATTGCAAAGCGGACACAAAGACTTTTCAGGGGCCAGCCTGCAGATTATTATGATTCTGTTGTAGTTGTAGAAGGAGAAGATAACGATAGAACCTATGAGCCCCGTTGTGTAAAGCACCATTTTGTTCCAGGAAAAAGAACCGACAATTAATTCATTTTTCAGCACAATAATTCTTATAAAGCCTGCAAAAGTTTATCCAAAATGAAATATCACACAGTCTTGTTTAAATTAAAACCTGAAGCTCCGATTGGCGAAGCTGACAGAATATTTGAGAAAATAAGTTCGCTTCAGGGTAGAGTTGAAGGAATAGTTTCAATAGAACCTTTGATAATTGAAAAATCAAATCCAGCAGGAAAATATTCTCATGGTTTTACAGTTTCTTTTGCTAACGAAGCCAAGAGAGATGCGTTTTTTGCTGACCCATTGCCTTCTGCAGTTGCCACAAATCTATATCGCTTTGTTGAAGATAGCATGATTCTTGATATGGAGCGCAAATTTATTCCATATAAACCATTATCTATACCACCAAGAACAGTCCCACGACAAATTAGAGCTAAATCTTTATAAATTTCTAATTAACGAAAACTATTTAAACTCCGACGCTCTTCTAAAAGTAGTATGAGCAAAAAGATGTTAAATTTGATGAATTGGAATTGTCCATGTGTCATTAGATTTAGCGGAGCTTATACTAAACATTCTACTAAAAAGCTCTATTAATCCGATAAATTCTCGGGTTATGGAATTTTTTCTTCAAATGACAACTAAATTCTTAACCAGTTTTGAAAGAGACACGATACAACAAGCTTACGAGTGCATGCAGTGCAGTGAGCCAATAACTAATCCTATCTGCCATGCTTGTCTTAGTAATCAAATTTCGCAATGGCTCGATTTTTATCCAAGCATAAAAAAGAAAATTATGGCTCAAATAAAAGATTATGTAAAAGAAGTAAATAATAATACAATAGAATCTGTAAATTGTGTTTGCTGCAGCAAACAAAAGGCTGCATTATGTCCTTACTGCTTTACAGAAGGAATATTTAATCTTTTAAAGAAAAGCAAAATTGATAAAATGGTTATTATGGATTTTCTTTCAACTTTTAATTTTGATTTGAAGCACGAAGGTTATATTCAGGATGCTATCGAAAGTGGGCCGTACTAGCTTCGTGCTTTAGGGTAATATATTTTTAAAGCAATAATTCTACCAATTATAATGAAAACTAAAACAAAAGCAATTGTATTATTTTCAGGAGGTTTAGACTCAAGATTAGTTGTAAAAATCCTTGAGCAGCAGGACATTGAAGTAATTCCTTTGATGTTTAAGCTTCCATTTAGCTGCTGCAGCTTTGATAATTCTGACATTAAAAATATTCAAATAATCGATTGCAGAAAAGGAAAACTTTTTGAAGAGTATCTTGAAATGTTAAAACATCCCAAATTCGGAAGAGGAAATGCTATGAATCCCTGCATTGATTGTAAGGTCTTTATGTTCAAAAAAGCAAAAGAATATGCTGATAAGAATAAAATTAAGATTCTAGCAACAGGCGAAGTTCTTGGCGAGCGTCCGATGAGCCAAACAGTTCCTGCAATGCAAAAAATTGATAAAGAAATCGGCTATGAATTACTAAGACCACTTTCAGCAAAACTTCTTCCTGAAACTCAAGCAGAAAAGCAAAAATTAGTTGACAGAAATAAATTTTTTGACATTAATGGCAGAAAACGTCAGCAACAAATAGACTTAGCTAAAAAATTTAGTATTAAATTTCCAATGCCTGCTGGTGGCTGTCTTTTATGCGAAAAGGATTATCAGCCAAGATTGAAAGATTTATTTAACAAAGAAAAAAATATTTCTTCAGAACAGCTTAAAACTTTGGAAAATTTCAGGCATTTCAGAAGCGAAAATAGTGGTAAGATAATTCTCGGAAGAAATGAGGCCGAAAATACTTCATTAGAAAATCTTAACAAAAAACTAAACTGGAATATTATAATTCCTGAAAAGATTCCAGGTCCAACTGCAATCTATGAAAATTCTAAAGATAAAAAACTTGCAGAAGAACTGATTAAGGTTTACTCTAGCAAAGATTTAGAATTGAGAAAAAAATTTGAAAAATTGAAAATTTAAGAAATAATCAAGGGTTATTTCTTCTTAAAAATCCCTGAATAAACTTAGCGCTTTTTTCATTATCAACAACGCGTTTTATTGCAAAAGTTTCAAGATTTCCTGTTGTTGCTTTCTCTGCGCGGATATTACTCAATGTTTTCTCATGTATTTGTTTGCTTAACAAAACTTGTTCATTTGAAGCTTCTGAAATTCTTTTTGCAAGATTTAGGGTATTGCTAATATTAGTAAACTGAAGCACACGTCCAGCCATTTTATTTATTAATTCTCCACTATTAACGCCGATTCCAAAATTAATATTATCATTTCTGAATTTTCGATTATGTTCTTTTAATATATTATCCATTTCAATCGCAGTTCTTACTGCAGTTTCTTCATTAGCCATAGATTTTGTCAATAATGGTGAGAATATTAAAACAATATAGTTTCCGGAAGTGTAAGAAACTGCTTTTTTCTTGTAAGCATATTCTAATGCTTGATTTATGCTTTCTTTAGATATTCCACTAACACTATTTTTTATTTTCAAAGAGATAATGCTTACTGGCTGTTTTTGTCCGTGTAATACTGTTAATTGTTCTGCTTTTCTAACTTCATTATCAAAAACTGCTTCATCTGCTTTTTTGAGTATTGTTTCTGGTTTTATTACTTCAACGCCACCGCGTTTCTTTTCTGCACTAGTCATTCTACTTCCACTACTTCCAAAAGGCGTAAATCCAAATCTTTTATTTTCTCCGTGTCTCTTATAATAAACCCCGATAAATAAGGCTATTACAATAATAAGAAATATCCAAACAATAGGATAATTCGTGAATGCACGATTTATTGCATTCTTAGCATCATTCATGCTGATAGCATCTCCTGTTAATGAAACGCCTGATTCAGATAAAACTTCTGAACCATCTGAAACTAATACATCATATGCTCCATCAGGGGCAGATAATCCATAAACTCTGCTTTCGCCTAATCCAAGTTCAATTTCTTTTGTGATTATTTGTCCACCAATATTAACATCAACAATTCCTGAATAAGGAATATTTCCGATATTAGTTATAACCAATGTATTATTAACAATTTGAGCAGAAATTTTCTTTAGTTCATTTATTTGAAAGAATTTTTCAGCAATAATATTATCTATCGAAGCAGAGATTTTTGAAGTTCCAGCAGGATTGGTTGTTTTTGTTTCAAGAACAACATTTTGATTTGAATCAACATTGCCCTCATAAATCTTATTTCCAGAACTATCAGTTATTATCAAAGCAATTTTTCCAGTTACAATATCTCCAGCCATATCATATGCAGAAGGGATTAAAGTAATGTTTTCGCCAGGAACTATTGATTGTTTGTCCATAGCTAAATCTATTTTAGAAGTAATTTGAGTTATTACTGCGTTAGAAGTTGTTTCTCCATAATTCAAAACATTTCCTTCAGAATCTTCTTCGGTAACTTTAACTGTTAAAATATAACTTCCTTTTGTTGTCGTTTCTGGAGTTTTAAAATTAATACTGAACTGACTATCTTTTAATTCAGCTTTTGCCTTTACTTCTTCATTCATGATAACTTCAACATAGGCTTTATATTTTTGTCCTACAAGTTCATTATTTGCTTTGTATGCTGTTCCAGCAACAGTTATATCCTCTCCAGCCCTGTAATTAAGATTATTAGTGCTTACACTAATTTCAATATTTTTATTTATATTAAATGTCTGGCTTAAAGCCGATTCATCAGCATAATTTGCAACAAGATGACATTCTCCATTAGAAGTTTTAATATAAGTCGGAGTAAGTGTTCGGGTTATAGAAATAGTTGTTGAACTTGGAACATCTTGATAGATATTTTCAACAGTTCCAGGACATGCGAGATTAACATCCATATAGCCTGTTTTTATTGAATCAATAGTTACACTAAAACTTAATTCATCCCCAAGAGAATAAAGTGCATTTGGTTGAGATACAATTATGCTTGCATTTACAAAAGATAGCAAGGATAATCCTAAAATCAGATATACAGCAATTAAATACAGTTTTTTCGCACCCATTTTATGTTTTAAGCAAGAATTGCCGATATTTAAATCTTATCAGTTTCCATAGTTTTTAGACATATATTTGTGGATAAGTTTATATATAATTGATATTTATCCTGCACATGGAAGAAAAAAATAAGTTATTAGAAGATAATGAAAAGTTAGTAAAGAATTTTGGAGCTAGTCGCGTATCTTCTTTAAAAGAAGTCCCAGATTTTTATACTTTCAAAAAGAATTTAATATATTCACACAGGGATTTTGATAAATTTTATAAAGCCGTTAAGAAAGGAGAAAAATGTGCTATAGTTTCAGGATTAAATGCTTCTGGGACCCTACATTTAGGTCATAAAGTAGTATTCGATACGAATTTATACTTTCAAAAAGAATTTGGAATACCAGTTATTATTCCTATTTCGGATGATGAAAGTTATGTTGCCGGAAAAGTTAAAACTCAGGAAGAATCATTAAGGTATTCCATACAATTAGCAAAAGAACTTATAGCCTATGGTTTTGATCCAAAAAGAACATACTTTATTATAGACCAGATTTATACTGATATCTATAACCTTGCGTTCAAACTCTCTAAAAAAATTAATTTATCTGAGATAAAAGCAACATATGGTTACAAAAATGAAGAAAATATTGGTCTGCATTTTTATCCGGCAGTACAATCGGCGCATATTTTATTTCCACAAGAAAAATTAAAAATTAAAAATGTTTTAGTCCCAATTGGTCCAGATGAAGATGCACATATAAGAATTTGTAGAGATGTAGCTCCTCTTTTTGGATATGAAAAACCTTCAATATTACATTTAGCATTCATACCGGGAACAGACGGCAGAAAAATGTCTAAGTCTAAGGGTAATGGAATATTCTTAAAAGATGATAAAAAAACAATTATTAAAAAAATAGGTGGCGCTTTTTCAGGCGGTCAGAAAACCATAGAAGAGCACAGAAGACTTGGTGGAGATCCTGAAGTGGATATTGCTTGTCAATATCTTTCAGCTTTTTTCTTAGATGAAAAAGAAAGCAAGAAGTTATTTGAAGAATATAGAAAAGGTAAATTATTAAGCGGAGAAGTTAAGAAAATGCTTTCAGATAAATTAGTAAATTTTTTATTAAAATTTCAAGAAAGACTGGTTCATACAAATGATAAGGATATAGAATCGAATATACTCCGGAATCCTCAATATGGCTAGCAAACTTAATCCTTGGAAAATTCCCACTCTAACCCCCGAAACGTACGAGTCCCTTAAGAGATTATATTCTTTGGGAGATATGAATTTTAAATTAAAAAAAATCCAAATTTTATAAAAAGAAATCTTATTCTGGGCCAGGATAATTTTAATAGTTGGTTAGTTAAGGCAGAATCGGGGAAGAAGGTGGCATTAGTTAGCGGTTTTATGACTAGTGGTTTTTTGCATCTCGGGAGTTTAACTGTATTGAAACAAATGGCTTACTATCAAAAAGAATATGGGGCAGAAGTTTGAAATGAGCAAGTCGAATTTGGTTTAGTAAATTACTAATATTTATAAAACCACTAATCTTTAAATTTCTATGAAACTATTAAGTCTCCATTGCGACTACATAAAATTCAAGCCAGTCAAGCCTGCATTAAAAGGCGCGACACTTGAAAAAGCAGAAGAAAAGCAGGTAGAAGTTAAAGAGCCTCTTGTAATTTTTACAGCAATAGAAAAACAAGATGAAAGCAATAAAAATATTCTAAAAGAATATATCAGCAATGTTTTAGACTTGCAAGATAAAACAAAAGCAAAAAGTGTTGTTCTTTATCCTTATGCTCATCTTTCATCAAGTCTTTCAGCTCCGGATTTTGCAAAAAATTTAATGGTTGAAGCTGAAAAAGAGCTAAAAAAGAAAAAGATTGAAGTTCATCGCGCTCCTTTTGGATATTATAAAGAATTTGAGCTAAAATGCAAAGGACATCCACTTGCTGAATTAAGCAGAACTATTGGAACAGAACAAGTTTCAGCAGGAAAAGTAGAAGTTACAAAAAAAATGATAAACAAGGAAGAAGTTTATGACCCCAAGAAACTTTTAAAAGAAATCTCAAAATCCAAGCTGGACACAAGCAAGCTAAAGGAAAATGACCATAGAATTTTAGGCCAGCAAATGGATTTATTCAGTTTTTCAGAAGTAGCTCCTGGAATGGTTTTCTGGCACGATAAAGGGCTGACAATATTCAACGAGCTGATTGCTTACTGGAGAGATGAACATAGAAAAGCAGGCTATACTGAAATTTCAACACCTCAAGTTATGGATAGAAAGCTATGGGAAATTTCAGGCCACTGGAAATTATACAAGGAGAATATGTTCTTAACAGACTATGAGGGGAGAGAATGCTGTGTTAAGCCGATGAACTGCCCTGGAGGAATGCTGGTGTATAAAAATAAGCCAAGAAGCTACAAAGAGCTTCCAATGAGAGTTGGAGAGTTGGGAAAGGTGCATAGACTCGAGCTTTCCGGAGTTTTAGCGGGCTTGTTTAGAGTTATCCAGTTTACCCAGGATGATGCGCATATTTTCTGCACTGAAGAGCAGCTAGAATCCGAAATTATAGGAGTTGTAGAACTGTTCAAGAGGATGCTTGGAAAGTTTGGGTTTAAGGACTATAAATTTAGCTTAAGCACAAGAAGCGAAGAAAAGAAAGACAAGTACCTGGGATCCGACGAAGTTTGGAATAAAGCAGAAGATACTTGTGCAAAAGCAATGAAGAAGATGAAGATTTCATTTGAAAAACAGCCAGGTGAAGCAAAATTTTACGGTCCTTCACTTGATGTTTTAATAAAAGATTCTTTAGGCAGAGAATGGCAGTGTTCCACTCTTCAATTAGATTTTAATTTACCTCAGAGATTTGAAGTAGAATATATCGGAGCAGACAATAAAATGCATACTCCGATTATGCTTCATCGAGTTGTCTATGGCTC
>Ga0172375_10009347_pt1 | contig 12953 bp, 11 predicted proteins | sample LakKiv1m_FD_114537 | JGI IMG/M metagenome (GOLD analysis project Ga0172375, IMG submission 114537) | Freshwater microbial communities from Kabuno Bay, South-Kivu, Congo - kab_092012_11.1m | ecosystem: Environmental > Aquatic > Freshwater > Lake | place: Democratic Republic of the Congo... | reverse complement strand
CGAAGCATTCTTCAACGCTTCTGCCAGGATCGCAGGCGCCCTCTATCAGTTGTATTGCCCTGTAAGGAGCCGGAGCAGCGCCGTGAACCTTCATATCAACGAAGTTCCTTGCAGCGTCGAGGTGCATCTTCAGCTTTGAGACATCCGGAGCCGGACGCTCTATCTTCTCCGTGCCCTCGATGATCCTTTCCAGCAGCGCCAGGGATTCGTCGAAAAATTCCACGGACTCGAAGAGCCGATCCGCGAGTCCCAACTGGAAGGCTTTCGTCCCGTCAATGAGCCGGTTCTGGTTCATGGGATTGTAGACGATGAGCTCCAGAGCCTTCTCGGGTCCGATGAGGCGAGGGGTCAATGTCGAACCACCCCATCCCGGCACCAGGCCGAGAAAACACTCGGGGAAACCAATTGCGGGCACTCCTTTGGACACAGTCCGATAATCGCAGTAGAGTCCGATCTCCAGGCCGCCGCCGAGCGCGGCTCCGTTGATGGCCGCCAGTGTGGGGACCTTAAGGTCCATGATCCGCTTCATGGCCGCGTGACCCGCCGCGCCGATCATCCGACCCTGCTCGAAGGTGTTTATGAATGGGACCTGCATCAGGTCCGCGCCCGCGGCAAAGATGTAATGTTTGCCGCAGAGCATCATGCCTTTGACTTCCTTGTCGGCCGCGACTTTGTTCATGGCTTCCTGAAGAGACGCCAGGGCCTTATCGTCAAAGGTGTTGGGTTTTTTGTAGTCTTCACCATTGTCCATGGTGACGATCGCGATCTTGCCAACTCTCGAATTATAGTATGTCACATGGAATAAAGTCGGTGCTTCAGCCATGACGATTCCTTTCGTGCAAGCTACCCTGTCAAGGTGCCGTTTGGACTGAGTTTTCTAACCGGGCACTGGAGCCCAGGCATCCCGGCGCCCGATTCGGTCTCCCGGATGCCGGATCGGCGGTCAGTCCTCGTCCTTGTGCTTCTTCTTTTCTTTCTTTTCTTCCTTGTCCTTTTTCTCTTCTTTGAGATCTTTCTTGCCGTTACGCTGCAGGTTCTTCCAGATTACCGTTCCGCCCTGACCAAGACCGACGCACATGGTCATGAGTCCATATTTGACCTCGGGATGCTCCGCGAACCCGTGCATCAAGTGGCAGGCCAGCCTTACCCCCGATGACGCCAGAGGATGGCCGAAGGCAATCGCACCGCCGTATATGTTGAGCCTGGGATCGTCGGGGAACTTGAGGCCGAACTCCTTCAGGAAGGCCACCGCCTGCACTGCGAACGCCTCGTTGAGTTCCACCAGGCCGATTTCGTCCATGGTAAGACCCGCGACCCTGAGCGCCCGGTGAGTGGCCGGTATTGGTCCGACTCCCATGATCTCCGGTTTGACACCTGAGAAAGAGAAAGACACCAGCTCCATCTTGGGCTCAATCCCCAGCTCTTCAGCAAGATCGGCGGTCATGAGAATCGCGCCCGCGGCTCCGTCGTTCAGACCGGACGAATTGCCCGCCGAGACCTTACCCATGACTCGGAAAGGAGTTTTCAACCTGCCGAGCCCCTCAAGGGTAGTTTCCGGTCGAGGCTGTTCGTCTTTGTTGGCCACGACCCAACCTTTCTTTGTATAAACCACCATGGGGACGATCATCTCGCCAATCTTCCCCGATTTGATCGCCTTGTCGGCCTTGGCCTGGGAGTGTATCGCGTATTCGTCGGTCATTTCCTTTGTGATTTCAGGAAACATGTCGTGGAGGTTTTCAGCGGTCTCGCCCATGACCATAGCGCTCGCGTCCACCAACTTGTCCGTCAAGAAACGGGGATTTGGGTCTGCCGTTGCACCCATAGGGTGATGACCCATGTGTTCCACCCCGCCGGCTATTGCAGCGTCGCACCCGCCGAGAGCTATCTCGCCGGCCGCCGCTGTAATGGCGCTCATGCCTCCCGCGCACATGCGGTCAATGGAAAAACCCGCCACCGTCTCCGGGAGACCGGCCAGGATCACGGACGTCCGTCCCAGAGTCAACCCCTGGTCCTTCTCCTGGCAGAAGACGCCCCAGGCGTTTTCTCCGATGAGCTCGGGTTTGACCTTGGGGTTGCGTCTCAGCAATTCCCGGATAACCTTGACCACCATGTCGTCGGCCCGGGTATTCCAGAAAATGCCTTTTTCACCGGCTTTCCCGAAAGCGGTCCTAATTGCGTCAACCAGAACAACTTTTCTTGCTTTCATATGTGAGACTCCGATCAGGATTTAGAATAATGCGAATGATTCCTCAGGAAGATCAATGGCTGACCGCTCGCCGGTCATGATCGCCTTTGCCTTACCCCTGGCCAGCGACAGAATCGAGTTGGCAAAGAACTGGGCTGATGCCACTTTCCCTCTGTAGAACGCCGCGCTGCGGTTGGTCTTGACCAGGTCCGCCTTCTTCTCCGGCGTGTCGGCCTTTGCGTCGCTGTACAGCTCTTCCAGGCGACGATCCGCTATTATGGCCTGCCAGAGGAGCATGAACCCTACCGCCACATCGCCGAACAGTTCCAGATAAGGGGTGGCGTAGAGGATCGGGACCATGAAGTCCTCGGTGATACTCTTGAGGCCGAAGTACCGGGTGACCTCTATCAGTTGCTTCCGAGCCTCGTCAAAGGGTCCCACTATGTCTTTCAGGCGGTAATTGTTCTTGGCCGTTTTGACCAGGTTACCCGTCTCAGCGACGATGCTTCTGAAGAGCGCGCCCTGCTGGAAACCCAGCTTGCGGCCTACCAGGTCAAGCGCCTGGATTCCGTTGGTCCCCTCGTATATGGACGCGATCTTGCAGTCCCGCATGAACTGCTCGACAGGGTACTCCCGGCAATAGCCGTAACCACCGTGGACCTGAACGGCCATCTCGGTGACCCTGAAGCCCATGTCGGAACTCCATGCCTTGCAGATCGGGATAAGGATATCCAGGAATCCCTGATACTTAGCCTTATCTTCCTCGGACTTGGCTATGAGCACCCTGTCTTCGCAGTAGCCCGCAAAGTAGAGGAGGGCCCGGATACCTTCGGTGACGCTCTTCATCCACATCAACATGCGCCGGACATCTGGATGCTCGATGATCGGCACCTTGGGCGCACTTGCGTCCTTCATCATGGTGATGTGGGAACCCTGATAGCGTTCCTTCGCGTATCTCAGAGCTTGCATGTAAGCCGCGCTGGCCTGAGCCAGTCCCTGCAGCCCGACGGCCAGACGGGCTTCGTTCATCATGTCGAACATGATTCTCATGCCCTGGTTTTCCGATCCCAGCAGCCAGCCGATGCAGTTTTCCTTTTCGCCGAAGCTCAGCGCGCAGGTAGCGGAAGCGTGAATACCCATTTTCTTCTCAACAGCGATGGGGATCACGTCGTTGTCCACCAGATCTCCGTTCTCGATGCGCTTCTTGGGCACGATGAAGATGCTAATGCCCTTGGTCCCCGCAGGAGCGCCCTCAACCCGGGCCAGGACCATGTGGATAATGTTTTCGGTGAGGTCGTGGTCACCCGCGGAGATAAAGATCTTGTTGCCGAAGATGGCATAAGTGCCGTCGGGTCTCTTCACCGCCTTGGTTCGTAGCGCGCCTACGTCGCTGCCGGCCTGGGGTTCGGTGAGGCACATGGTTCCGGCCCACTCGCCGGTATACATCTTGTCCATATAGGTGCGCTGTTGCTCTTCAGTGCCGTATTTCTCGATGAGGCGCGCGGAACCTATGGTGAGACCCAAATACATCATGAAGGCCTGGTTTGCCGCGATGAACTGCTCCGTAGTCGTGCAGTACATGACGGTTGGGAATCCCTGACCTCCGCAATTCTGATCAACGGCCAGAGAAGACCATCCGCCTTCGCAGTAATGCTTGTACGCCGAGTGGAACGATTCGGGAACGCGCACCTGTCCATTTTCAAGGATGACGCCCTTAGCGTCACCATCGGCGTTAGTTGGTGCGATTTCCTTCTCGGCCAGTTTCGTGGCAGCTTCCAGGACCATGTCGAACATTTCTTTGGAGAATTCCGTGTATCTCTCCGATTCACAAAGTTCTTCTACCTTGAGCTGTTCATAGAGCACGAACTTGACATCGCGCTCGTCAACTAGAAGATTGGCCATATTGATCTAACCCTCCTTGGTTCTTGCAGGACAAGCGGTCGCTAACCGGAGTCCGTTGCGGAATCCGGTCTCCAACGGTACGGCGGCGAATCTCCCCCGGGAGCACCATTGAGCCTCTTTCGGGGAGGTATGGCAGCGGGTTCCGGTAGTTGGTTGCCAGTTAAGACAATTACATCTTATGGTGTAATATCTCAAGAAAAAAAATTGCTTATCAAATCAGTGGAGAATATGGACGGTTCAACCGCGTGAACTCCCGGCCGCACCTAATACCACGACGCTTTCGAGCCATTGGAGCCGGCGGGGCACCTCCTCCGCTCCGAACAGCGGACCTGACTTCGCTCCGGAGGTGCCCCGCCGGCAAAACACGGTCACTCGTTCGAACGTGACATGGCATAACGCCATGCTTTGCATTGACACGCTATCCCCATGTGCGTACGTTTGGTTCACCCCACAAAACACCGGTGGGTCAGGAGACTATAGATGGACTATCCTTCCGAGGAGATTCAAGATGTGGGAAGAACTGAACAGAAAAACCCTCGAGCTATTTAAGGGCGGTAGACTCCCTGAGGCTATGGAAGCGGCCAAAGCCGCTCTGGATGAGGCGGAGAAAACCTTCGGCCCCGACGATGCCAGGGTGGCAAGATCCTTGAATAATCTTGCAGAGATTAACCGGGCCTCCGGAAAACTGTCCGACGCGGAGCCCCTCTGGAAAAGGGCTTTGGAAATCCGAGAGAAGGCCCTGGGCAAAGATCATCCCGAAGTAGCCATGTCGCTCAACAGTATGGCCGGCGCGTATTTCGAGCAGCAAGACTACGTCAAGGCCGAGGCCCTCTTCAGGCGTGCCCTTAATATAATGGAGAAAGCCCTGGGGCGGGAGCACCCCTCCCTGGCCACGTGCCTGAACAACCTGGCAGCGGCAAACCGAGCCCTGGAAAGATACCCCGCGGCCAAGCCGCTGTATGAGCGCGCTATCGCAATCCAAGAGAAGAGCCTTGGCATGGACCACCCTGAGGTCGGGATGCTCCTGAACAATCTGGCAGGGATGTTTGAAGGCCTTTGCCGGTACGCGGACGCGGAACCACTTTACAGGCGAGCGCTGGCAATAGCAGAGAAGGCCTTCGGGCCCTATCACCCTCACCTCGCAGCGTCTCTCAACAATCTGGCCGCGGCGCTGGCAGGCCTTGGGTCTTTCGACGAAGCTGAAACTCTGCTTCTCAGGGCACAGGAAATAACGGAAAAAAGCTACGGAGAAATAAGTGCTCCAGCAGCGACGGCCCTGGGCAATCTCGCGGAGTTCTACGAAGGCGTGGGCAAGGCCGAAGAAGCTGAAAAAGCCAGAAAGAAGATCGAGCAGTTGCGAAAAACAAGGCTGTCACGTTGACGGAAGCGCACGGCCGCGACTCCCCCGGAATGAGCAGTTGATCCACAAACAGGACCATGCTCCCGCGGGGCCCGGAACGCCCGTTGACAAGGATAGCCCGGGAAGCTACTCTCGTACTACGGGTTCGCCTTATATAGAGTAAACCCAGCCCCCCTCACCTCAGCCCTCTCCCTCGGGGAAAGAGTTGTCGTGAGGGACTGGAGAGTTTACTGTCAGAAAGCGAATGCACATAACGATTCGCAACCGCGCGACTGACCCTCCCAACACTCCAGAACACGGAGGCTGCCATGGATTCACGGACGTTCGAGCTGCAATTCGCAAAGTTCATTGAGAAGTTCCACGAGCAGATCAGAGAGAGCTTCCTGGAAGACGCCTTCCACAAGCGCGAACTCCTCTCCCAGTATCAACTCGGAAGGGAAATGTTGGTAGAACTGGCAGACAACATACTCGCGGAGTTCACAAAGAACGTTGATCGCAAGACGGCTGTCGAGTTTATCGCGGACCGCTACGTGCATCTCGGAATGAGGTGTTTCGAAGACGGGCTGAGCTTCGCGGAAATGGTTCGAGTACTCATTCTGCTCAAGAGACATATTTGGCTTTTCTTCCAGGAGAGCAACTTCGCAGGCCAACCCTTCGACGTGAGATCCATCGTGGCCCTGAACAACAGGACGGCCCTCTTTTTCGACCGCGCAATGTACTATTTTCTTGTGGGATACGAACAGGCCAGCTCAGAAGACACCACCGAACTGCAAAGCCTGTACGAAGCGTTTCTGTCTCGCATTCAGAGGGATATCAGGGTAAGGGCCCTTTCCAAAAAAGAGATTATCCCCCCGGAACGCGACGAGGGTAACCCTTGAGCGGGTTACCCTACCTGCACGCCTCAACCGTCCCTAACCGGCAATCCTGAGGAGGGTTTACTGCAAGACCTGAACAGTGTAACCGAATTTGTCGCCGTTTTCCTGCCGGTACTCCACCTTCACCTTCTCGCCCACAGCAGGCCTTCGAAAAGGTATGAACTTGGTCTTGAGCCCGACTCTCACGCTTATCACCTCGGCGGTCTCTCCTTCATCCACCACCCGAAGGGAAAGGCTCTTGGGTGAAGAAGCAACTACCTCGCCGCTCATGATTTTATATTTCTTGTCCTCAGCAGGAGCCTCCTTGGGCTCTTCCTTCTTCTCCGGGGGCTTCACCGCCGCTTCCTTGCCCGTCTTCTTGTCAGCCTCCGGCTTTCTGATCGGGGGCTTCTCCAGCTTGGGCGCCGGCTCCTTTTTTCCTGGAGACCAGGACGGGTCAGACACGTGAGCCGGTGGCTTGCTGGAACATATCGCCCGTGATGGAACGCAGCTGTCAGGAACAGCGGCCTCGTCTCCGCCTACGGTCCGGCACTGGGTGGTTCCGGGAGGAGGCGGCGGATAACACTGCACCGACGACGGCAAAGGCGACAGGCTCACCACCTTGGTGGCCTTCATGTACCCGTCCTCCAGGACGAAATCCACAGCGATCTGCTCGCCCAGACAAGGCCGGCGGTTTGGAATGTACTTGGTTCGCCAGCCCACGTTGACTTCCGCGCACTGGCCGTTGGACTTGACGCTCATGGTTCGCCAACCGTGATCAACGACCGTGCCTTTGAAAGTGCAGATACGGTACGCGTGGGTTGGGTCCGCAACCGGCCAAGCGAACAAGAGAGCCGCCGTGATTATCAGAGCCGGGGCGGCAATGGAAAACTTCCGAAACATGGGAGACCTCCTCACTTGGGGGGTAAGGATTGTCGCAATTACTGGACGATTTGGGCGCTGCCGAAGCTCGGTAGCGGAAAGTGGTTGGAACATAGTAGGTTACGCCGAAAAAGTCAAGTAGTTTAGAAAGTAATTTTATCTTTATTCCAAAAATACAACGCTTTCTCTTGTGTCTGTTTGCCGTGGGCCGACCTTGTCTTCTCTAATACTCTATGCTATCAGTGTCCCACGGAGTTTTCCTATGGGATTGTTCAGGGATCCTGGCGAACAGGAAATTGACATCGTCAAAGAAATGGCCGAGGCCCTGGGCAGCACCGGACTGAGGCTAGAGGAACTGCTGGAGCAGGCTCAGACAGCGGGAGAGCGAGCGCGGGCCATGCTGGCAAAATTCCACGAGTCCGGGAATGGCTGTGAAGCGCCCGCCATCACATTGGTCAACGAATCCATCCGTGAGTATAACGTCCTGGTGGACAAGGCCGAGAACGCACTTAGATGGCTTCTCATTCAGCGGGAGGCCTGCGGATTCAGGACTCACCGGCACGTGGATATATTTTACCCCATTCCGCCTAAGATTAAACCCCTCAAGCCATGACTGTTCCTCGAACCGGCCGCTGTTTCACCTTTGTGGTCCTGCTGGCCATACTTGCCATCCTTGGACTCTCCGAGTCCGCGCAAACAGCCTCGGCCGCCGGCAAACAGAAGAAAAAGAAGAACACCGTCTGGCTGGTATTTTTCTCTTCGAGCACGTGTCCCCATTGCGAGCAGGTAAAGGAGTTGACGTCCGCGCTCAGGGGGAAGTACCCTATCCGTGTAAGGACGTTTGACATTGACAAGGAAAAGGATTACGCGCTCTTTACGGCCATGGAGTCCATTCATTCACAGGAAAAGTTTTCGGTGCCGCTCATAATCGCCGGTGAAACCATACTTATTGGCGAAAAGGAAATCACGTCCAAGCTCGAAGCAGAAGTCCGGAAACTTGCCTTGACGGGTGGAGCGCGCCTTCCTTACATGGGAGCGGCTCCTGGCCCTAAAACTAAGCCTGGGAGCCAGTGTTCCGATTGTGGACGAGGGCGACCTCCTTCCCTGGGAGAAGAATTGGGAAAGCTCAAAATCATCATTGACAAATTATTCTGACGAGTCTTTTTATGATCGTTATTTGTGAGCGAAGTTCATGAGGCTCTTGCTGAACATCTTGCTACTTTCGGCCGTTCTGGCTTTCTCCGGCTGCTCCTGACTCAAGGCCTACTTCAGCAAGCCTTCCGGTCCGGAAGGCTCCTCCGAAGCCACCCCATCCGAAAAAGGTTGCCCTCCCGGCTCTCTATTTTGTCCTGTTGAACCCAAGTCCGGTGAAACAGTTCCCCCGAGGCCGAAGAGTCTGCTGCCTCATGGCAGGCCGGATCGGGGGACGGTTCACAATGGCCTTGACTATATGAGAATATATGAATATATTACAGAGCGTCTGAACTCTGTCCATTCACCATACAAGGGGTAACAAATGATCACTATTGACGAAAAATCCCGCACCTATTTTCAAGAAAAGCTCGCCGACAAGAAGGCTGTAAGGGTCTTCTTCGGCGGCTACGGTTGAGGCGGCCCCAGCATGGGGTTGGCTCTGGATGAGCCCAAGGAAGGCGACGAAACTTATCGAGTGGACGAGATCCCGCTCGTGGTAGATCCTTTTGCTTTGCACATCATCAAGGAATCGGGCGGCCTCAGCATCAGATCCGGAATGTTCGGGCCCATGGCCGAACTTGCCGACGGATCCTGCAGTTGTCACTGAGGGGACGGCCATGCCCATATACGAGTTCAAGTGCTGCAAATGCGGAAAAGAATTCGAAAGGCTGGTCTTCGCCTCTGAGGAGGGCGGAATCAAGTGCCCGGTCTGCGGGTATCCCGAGCCTCAGAAGATCCTTTCGTCATTCTCGAGCTGTGGCTCGGGCAAGGATGTCGGCGGGTCTTGCGGTGGGGGCCATTCCAAGGGCTTCTCTTGAGGCTGATCCTGCACCGCGGGTCGCGGTGGAGTAAGCATTTAGGCTCCGAAAGCGGAGCAGACTCAACAGGCGAATCGGAAATCAGGTTTCTTTCAATCTCGGCTGTAACGGTCATCCCCGCCCTCTCCGCGTTGGAGAGAGCGGCGATGGCCTGTTGATCCCGAACGAGCGTCATACCAGTGCGCCTTCGAGCCGGTGAAACCGGCGGGGCACCTCCTCCGCTTCGAACGGAGGACCTGACTTCGCTCCGGAGCTACCCCGCCGGCAAGGCAGAGTCACTCGTTTGAACGCGAAATGCTATCAATCCCACTTCCGGACGTCCTCGATAGTCTTGTGGCCATCGGGGAGAGTTCCGGGTTCGAGTGTTCTCACAGCGCCCCTCAGCTTCGTGACCTCTCTCAGGGTCTGTTCCACGGCTGCGATGAAGCCTTCAGGGGCCTGTGCCTTCAGTTCCACTTCCAGCGTCATTACGTCCTGATCTTTAGGGCGTTCCACCAGGAGCCGGCCTCTTGCGATCTCGGGGTGTGCCTCGATGACCCGCTGCACCTGGGATGGATGCACGAACATTGCTTTGACCTTGGTCACCTGGTCCGCGCGGCCCAGTATTCTGGTCAGCCGTGGGGAAGTCCGGCCGCATGGGCATGTATCCTCGGCGATGGCGGAAAGGTCGCCGGTTCCGAACCTGATCAGCGGATAGATTCTGTTGCTGGTGGTTACCACCACCTCTCCCGGTGCTCCTTCCGGCATGACGTCGCCGGTCTGGGGGTCCAGGATTTCCACTATTACATCGTGGTGTATGTGCATTCCGTTGAGCTTCGGGCACTCGTACGAGACGCATCCAACGTCTGCTGTTCCGTAGGCCTGTCTCCCGATTATGTGGTATTCGTCCATGAACCGTTTCCGCATGGATTCCGGCAGCATCTCGGCCAGCAGGAAGCCGATTTCAAGTTTGAACTCCTTTGCCACATCCACGCCCATTTCGCCGGCCTTCTTGAAGATTGCCATTAGGAAGCTCGGGGTACCTACGTATCCCGTTACAGGGAGATTCTTCATAATCTCGACCTGGCTTTCGGTGTTCCCGACCCCCGTGGGGATAACCGTGGTGCCGAGTTGGGCTGCGCCTTCCTCGAACATGTGGCCGGCAGGGGTAAGATGATAAGCAAAGGTATTCACCACCAGGTCGCCGGGCCTGAATCCGACTGAATGCAGCGCGGTTTTCCATCTCCAGTAATCGGGAACGTTACCCACGGGGTCGTAGATCGGGCCGGGAGACTGATGAATCCTCACCAGGTCTGAGATTGGAACCGTTAAGAACCCGCCGAACGGGGGTCTTGCCTTCTGAGCCTCGGAAAGGTCTCTCTTCCTTGTGATGGGAAGTTTCTGAAGATCCTCGATGGTGGCGATATCTCCTGGCTTCAAGCCCCGCTCCAGCATCGCCGCCTTCACAGGTGTTCCCGCGGCGAAAGCGTGTGATACGACTTCCCGGAGGAACTTCTCCTGGTAGCTGCGCCTCTGTTCCGGAGAGAACCGTTCCTCCGCGTTGAGAATCCCCGAGTTCCGGTCAACGTGATGCATGAAATCCTCCGCTCGAGATAATGGGTAACGCTGGGGCATCGCTTCAGTATGCTGAAACAATCTCCACACGTTGTATCTGATAGTCTCCGGCGTAACTGTCCGGGCTCAAACCCAGACACAATCACCAGTTTCCAAGCTTAACCGTGACTGCTAGTCCTGATTGGCGGCCCGATCCTCACGACTCCGGGTCGCTGCCTGCGGTACTGAGACGGTATTTTTTAGAAGCGACGGGGCAGTCGAATAATTTACTATGTTCAAGTGTCCGCCCCGAGAATGGCTATACTGGATCTTTAGCAGTACCAGGACGGGAAATCAAGCAGATACGAGACGGGACCTCATGTGTTCAGTTGTGCGGGCATCATTGGTCCCCTGAAAAAATGACCGGGCCACCGGTCACGCCTCTACGGACCGGCAGGCTCCGGTATGAAAATTGATCTCATTACTCCAGCGGTTGGTACTGATGCGAAAAAGGCCTGTCGGATTCAATTCCGACAGGCCGTATGTGAAGTGGTGTCTCCGGGATTCCGTTGCCTGCGCGGATGATTTTCAGTGCTATGAACAACATCCCGCCATCGGGATTGTTCATGGCACATATTAACCGAGACGGTTACCGCTGTGTCAGGAGTTCAGGTCCTGCTGCGAACCGTCGCTACGGAATTACCGGATCGTGGCCGGTATTGTCATGCAGGGCTTGTCCCGGTTACCAGCACCAGGCGCGGTATACCCTCACGGGCCTGGGCGCAAAAAACACCGGCGCAGGAGCACAGAATAAGGGTGGACACGGAGGAGCCACCACCACCGGAGCGCACACGGCGACAAACGGTCCACAAACGGGTACAACCGGTCCGCAAACCACGGGTACGTAAGGACCGCACCACTGAGCCGAGGCGTCCCCCGCGATCAAACCCAGGACCAACATAACGGCCGCAACGGCCACAACAAGTCTTGTTGCCTTTTTCATCCTCATACCCCCTAGTAGTTCGTTCCTCCCAGGTTAGGGCATTCGTATTATACACAACATTTCGTATTATCACAAGAAATCTGACGGGCATTTTGAGCGGGAAGCCGCCGAAGTGTCGGGAGTCTCTGGACGGGGGCCGGGGGAAAACTTTTTGGCAACCTGCTCTGAGCGATCAGCTGTCCTGTAGCACGCAGACACCTGACTGACGTGTCGTTGCGAGCGAAGCGAAGCAATCTCATCGGGTTGACGGGTCACGGGTTGGCGATTGCTTCGTCACTTCGCTGCTCGCAACGATACTCGGAAATGAATCACTCAACCTGGGCTGCAAAAAAGTTTTCCCCCGGCGCCATTTTCACAGAAGGGTCTATTCGGTCTCGGCTTCGTCGTCCGCTGTCCCGCTGTCGTACATTCCCGATGATCTGCACAGCATGCAGTCGGCCACCTCTTCCCCGCCCTGTTTCTCGCACTCGAATTTTGTGCGTTGCACGCAACGCGCCTTGGTCCTGGTTCAACTACATCCTCTTATGCAGCACTTGATCAGACCGCGATCCGCCCACAAGTCCCCGGAAAAGGCCGGCAACAACGCCAGCGTTGCCAGGATCACAACAAGCTTCTTCATGTTTCCATACCTTGAGCCGGAAAGACTTCGGCTCTCTTTGTTATCAGTGCCCGAAGGAATTCTCGCCGGTGTCTAGTACCTCATGGCGCAAATACAGTTGCGTATTCTCGCCCCGTGAGATTGCTTCGCTTGGGTCGCGACGACAGGTCCCGCGAATGTGATTGCGAGGAGCAAAGCGACGAAGCAATCCCGGGGGCGCAAAATGAGTCACCGTATTTATGCCGCCCAGTACTTAGCTGCACGGCAGCCGCGATCAGGTCCGGAATATCCTCTCGGGCAAATGCGCCGGGTTGAAGCGACCCGCAAACGCGGTGAGAACAATACCATAACATGATCCTTGTGGACATCGTCTTGTGTCCGGTAAGCGGGCTATTCGGATAAAACCTTCAGATTGGGAGATTGCCTCGCTTCGCTCGCAATGCAATTCTTTCCCCCGCGTAACTATCAGGTTTGTGAGAGTCGCGAAGCGCATTCTCACAAACCTGATAGTTACCGATCGTTGGATAGACCCGTTGACAAAAACCCTGAAGAATTGATAGAATTCCCGCGAATGGGGAGGGAAATCCCTGTAGGGGTTTTTCTGTCCCATGAAGTTTATCGCGG
>Ga0172375_10009346_pt1 | contig 12954 bp, 12 predicted proteins | sample LakKiv1m_FD_114537 | JGI IMG/M metagenome (GOLD analysis project Ga0172375, IMG submission 114537) | Freshwater microbial communities from Kabuno Bay, South-Kivu, Congo - kab_092012_11.1m | ecosystem: Environmental > Aquatic > Freshwater > Lake | place: Democratic Republic of the Congo... | reverse complement strand
TAATCCTAATTTTACTAATTCTTGCCATACAGCCTCAGTAACAAAAGGAACAAAAGGATGCATAATCTTTAAATTTTCTTTTAACAACCAAAGCAATTCAGAAAGCTTTGAAATACGAATATCACTACCAACAGGTTGATCCTTAATCTCAGCCTTAATCTCTTCAATCCATTTGTCACACAACTCATGCCAGAAAAATTCCCGAATAGCCTCTGCACCCAGGTTCAATTGATACCTCTCTAGGTATTTCTTAACATTAGAAACATGATCATTCGTATCCCTCATTCTGTTTGAGTAGGTAGGTTGCATACTCTTAATACCCTCAATCTCCTCGTCCTCAATATTCATCAATATAAATCTACTAGCATTCCAAATCTTGTTAACGAAATTTCTGTTACCCTTAATCTTCTCCTCCCGAAGTGGAGCATTAGAACCAGGAAGAGCATCAGAGTAGTACCAAAGCCTCAAAGCATCTGCACCATATTTTTCAAACACCTCTTTAGGTTCAATACCATTCCCCTTAGACTTGGACATCTTAGAACCATCAGAAGCAAGAATCATCCCCGTAAGTAAGACAGAAGAGTAGGGAACCTGACCAGTACGATACAAACCAAACATAATCATACGTGCAGTCCACCAGAACAAAATATCCCTAGCATGAATCATCATCTGAGTAGGATAGTACTTCTGGTAATCATCACCATCCGGCCCACCCAAGGTAGAGAAAGGTACCTGACCAGAACTAAACCAAGTATCAAACATATCTGATTCAGCTTCCCATACAACCCCGGGGTTACTAGAATCCGGCATTTTTTCACCAATATATATTTCTCCTGTTCCATTAGCTTTTGTATTGAATTCTTTTTCAAAATCTTCAACAGTTTTTCCTTGATTCTCATTTAACCAATCATGCAGCTTTTTACTACCTGAGTACCAAACAGGAATTCTTTGACCCCACCAAAGTTGTCTGGAAATACACCATGGTTGGATATTTTCATAGAAGAATTCCAATGCTTTTTGTTGACCCTCAGGTACAACCTTAACATCACCATTATGGAGAGCATCTAATGCTTTCTTCGCCAAAGGTTCTACATTTGCATACCATTGATTAGATATGACAGGCTCTATAGCAGTACCACATCTTTCACATACTGCTACTTCATGCTTAATATTTTCTATCTTTACCAAAAAACCAGCTTCGTCCAATTCTTTACACAATGCCTTGGAACATTCCAAAGTTCCCATACCTTTGAATCTATCCGGAATATTTCCAGACATCTTACCTTCCTCATCAATTACATTAATGATCTCTAAGCTCTGTCGTTTCCCAATTTCAAAGTCAACAGGAGAATGGGCAGGAGTAACTTTTAATGCACCTGTACCTGTTTCCATATCAACTTCTTCTTCCGCAATTACTGGAATTTGTCTGTTTGCAATTGGAAGCAATACCTTCTTACCAACGAATTCCTTGTATCTACCATCCCCGGGGTTAATAGCTACCGCCGTATCTCCGAGCATGGTCTCTGGTCTTGTTGTAGCTACGGTAATTCCTTCAACTCCGAATTTCTCCTTAGCTAATTTCTTGTCTGCTTCACCTACAAAAGGGTAGACAATGTAAGCAAAGATACCTCTTCGCTCTTCATGATCTGTATCAATATCTGCCAAAGCAGTTTTACAGTTAGGACATATATTTACGATACGCTTATCCCTATACACCATACCTTCTCCATACATCTTGTAGAATGTCTCATACACAATCTTGGTAAGCTTAGGATCTAATGTGAAGAATTCTCTTCCATAGTCAGCAGAAAGCCCAATGTTTTTCTCTTGAGATCTAGCATTGTCTGCATTGGTCATGCAGAACTCATAGCATCGTTTGTAAAACTCATCTCTTCCCATTTTCCATTTATCCTCCCCATTATTTTGTAACACTTTTGTAAAAGCGCTTTCTGTTTGGATGCCTGCATGGTCTTTTCCAGGTACTAGTAGTGTAGGATGGCCTGTCATTCGATTGAATCTTGCAAATGCATCGTGGAATGAATATCCACACATATGGCCAAGGTGCAAATTACCATTTGCATTTGGAGGTGGGAGGGTCATTGTAAATGTTCTCTCGACATTCAATCCTTTTGATTTTAAATATTCTTCCACTTTCTCTGGGGTAGAATAACCGGATGATTCCCATAGTTTGTATATTGCTGGTTCTGAGGTTGTAGATTCGAATGCTTTAGGTATATTTCTTTCCATGTTTTTACTTATTATAATAAATTCTTTTATTTAATATCTCTGCTGTCTTTCTGTACGATTCTTTAAGTCTTGGCAGATCAGACTGTGAGAGGTCTGCGTTTCCATTACTACATATTGAATCAGAGGCTCTAAATAGCATATATTGGCGAATATCTTCTCCGAAATTCTTCTTTCCTGTTGCTTCGTAGGCCTTCTTTAATAGTTCTAACCAACCACCTTCAAGCATTAAAAGTTCTATTGAGCGAGCTTCGATTTTTCCATTTGCCATATATACTCTGCGAATATCCCCTATCTCTACTGAAGCTTTTTCAATTAATTCTTTCCTTCTCGGGTATTCCGTTATTTGATCTTTCATGTCTTGACCAAAGTCATACAAAAAAACCAATGGATAGAGAGGTCTCTCCGCAGATACGACTTCTTCAAGACGCCCTAGCATTTCTCTCTCCTCTGGAATCTTGTCATAGGCAGGTCTTGTTTGTTTAGTATCAAATACCGTCCCATGGCTATTACCATTTTCAGCAAGAAAAGCATCCCAAGCTGCAGATCCTGAGGAGGGGGTTTCTCTTGTTTCTTCTTTTTTTATTTCATCAATCCTTGTGTCTTCCATAAAGTGCCTGTTGTTTTAAATTAGATCTTAGCAATTTCATTGTTTCTTCAATTGAGGGAGTTTCTTCCGTTTGTCTACCAAACCTCCCTTCGAGATATTTCAGTGTCTTTTCTCCAAATTTCATATCCTTAAGCATATATGCGATTTCTTTCCATCCCGAAGGAGATTTGACTACAGCAACGGCATTCTCGAATCTTGATTCATCTACCGATTCCTTCCGCAGGAGCGTAATTATTTGTCCTTGCTCTTGTAGCGCTCCTCTTAAATCACTACTTCCCTCTGCCTTTATATCTCTCTCATCTTTGTCTGTATAGTAAATTACGGAAAGAGGAGAGAAAGGCGTTCCTAAGTTTAATTCACTTGTATACAGTTCTAATATTTCTTTTTCCGACGGAAAGGGTCTCCCTTCAAAATTTCCATCTTGGCTTTCTACTGTTGAGATCTCTTCAAATGTATCGGACACCATATTTAAATCTGACATATATATTGTATATAAAATAAAAGGCCCTTACACCAGAATACCATATTGATACTCTAATGTAAGGGCGAATCCACGCGTTACCACCTTACTTCTTTAAGATATTACTATCCTAAACTCACACCCCTTGCAAGGGTAGAGGATTCTACTCTCTATACATATATATAGTACAGATTTCTTTCCAAGCCTCCAAGATGACTAGTCTTGTATTAACGGCTTCCATATTATATCACACCCATATCTGATATAATGTCCACATCATGATGTTTACAAACAAGAAAGAAATGTTAAAGCTATGTACGCTATCAGGAACTACAGAGATTGGAAGAAATTGTAATTTTGTAGAATATTCAAACGAAATAGTTATGGTAGATGCGGGGTATTCATTCCCAGGACAGGAGATGTACGGTATTGATTACCTAATCCCCAATACTAGCTACTTAAGAAAAAACAAAGAAAAAATTAAGGCCATCCTCATAACCCATGGACACTTAGATCACATCGGTGCATTGAAATGGGTATTACCTGAATTAGATTACCCTCCAATATATGCAGGTGGCTTTGCCAAAGCACTTATTGAGGAGAAAATGCGTGAATACGGGATGTTAAGTAAGGTAAAAATATATGGAGTAGATAGAAAATCTACCATAAAAGTTGGAAAATATTTCAGAGCAACCCTCGTAGGTATCAATCACAGTATTCCTGATGCATTTTCCATCTTCTTAGAGAGTCCAAACGGAAATGTCTTCTTCTCTGGAGACTACAAAATTGATATGACCCCAGCAAATGAACCTCAAACTGACTACGAAACTTTAAGGAAATTAAGAGGACACATCGATCTAGCATTGATGGAAAGCACAAACGCTACCAACCCGGGGAAAGCTCCTTCTGAAAAACAGATATTTGATAACCTTGAAGAATTAATTGGACAACAAAAGGGTAGAGTCATAGTTGCCGCATTCTCATCCCTAATAACCAGACTGTATTCATTAATCGAAGTAGCGAAGAGAACTAATCGTAAAATCGTACTTTCAGGAAGAAGCCTTGAACTTTCACTAGATATTGCAAGAAAAAAGAGATATATCAATCTCGATGACAAGATGATTGTTAAAGAGAAGGATATCAACAAGTATGCAGACAACGAGCTACTTTTACTTTGTACCGGTAGCCAGGGTGAGAGATTTGCAGCATTAAACAGAATTTCACTCAATGAGCATAAATTCATCAAAATTAAAAAGGGAGACTTGGTTATAATGTCTTCTTCTGAAATTCCTGAGAATATTAGTAGCATTGAGAGAATGACAGACAGGATCATTGCCTTGGGTGGGGATCTCATCAAAGACACAATAGATCTTAAAATCCATTCCACAGGACATGGTAATCAAGAAGATATGAAGATGATGCATGAGATGATTCAACCTCGAGCAGTAATGCCAATTCATGGACCACTTACATTCAGATACTTTAATAAGCAGAACTTCCTTAAATGGGGCATGAAAGATGAAGATATTTTCTTAACAGATGATGGTCAAACATGGCTTTTCAATGGTCATTCATGGAAGCGAGGAAAGAAGATTGAATCTAAACCAATCCTCATAGATGGCCTCGGAGTAGGTGACACTGGAGATATTGTATTAAAAGACAGAAAACAACTCTCTGAATTCGGGATGTTTGTTGTTGTACTAAATATGAATATTAGAAACAAGAGAATAATTGGAAGACCAAGATTTGTCTCTAGGGGATTTGTATATATGAAAGGATCTCAGGAACTTCTCAAAGAGATCGAGAACCAAATTTTTGACATTCACAGAAGCTGGCTTTCACAATCCAGCAGTACTAAACAATACAAGGTAGAAGCATTGAAAGAAACCATAGAAAAAGACTTAAGCAAACTCATTTACAAGAAAACTGAGAGAGAACCGATTATACTTACTGTCATTATATAATCCTCTAAATGTGATATACTTTTCGTATGCTAAACTTGCCTTTTCTGAGACACCTCTCGGATAACAATTCGTTAATAGATACAAACAAGAATGTAATAGCATTAGATATAGGTACAGAGAAGCTTAAAAGCATGCTTTTCTCTATGGATTCTACAGGTATTAACATCAAGAAAATATCCCGAATAGACCAGCAGCAGAATGCAATGAAGAGTGGAATCATTACCAATCTTGATACAGTGTTAGAAAACTGTAGACTTTCCATTGCAGAACTTACCAATCGTCTTCCAGATGAAGAGTTACCTCAATACGTCGTCATGGGTATTGCAGGAGAATACATACAGGGTGTTTCAATCGTAATCAACTACCAGAGAGAAGAGAATTTTGACACAGAGGTAACACAGAAGGAACAAAACAATATCATTCGACAGATCAAAGAGAAGATTGAGGTGAACGGGAGACAAGATTTAAGCCAGAGAACAGGGTTACATAATGAAGATATCGAGATATTGCATATAACCAAGACAGGTTTGGAAATAGGGGGGATGCCCGTAGACTCATTAGTTGGATACAAAGGAAGAGATGTTAAACTCAACTTCTATGCCTCTTTTGCACCCAAAACATATGTAGAAGCACTTCGCAAAGTAGCACAAGAACTGCATCTAGGAATCCTCGGAATTGTATCCCAACCATTTGCGGTAGCAAGAGCATTCAATGGCTCGTCTAGTAAAGATTTCTCCGCTATCTTCATCGATATCGGTGGTGGAACATCAGATATTGCCGTAGTAGATAGGGGAAATATCGTTGAAACAAAAATGTTTGCATTTGGAGGTAGAACATTCACAAAAGAATTAACAAATGTTCTTTCTCTCGATTACAGACACGCAGAGCAGAGGAAGATTAAATATTCTGATAAAGATTTAAACAAAGAACTAGCAAGAGAGGTACAAAAAGTTATGTATCCCGTTGCCAAACTTTGGATGAAGACACTCAAGACAGCATTTTACAGCTGTGATGATGTAGATACATTCCCTGGTCAGATATATCTCTGCGGTGGTGGTGCATTACTACCTGAGATCAAAGAAGTTATGCTCGAATTCCCTTGGAAGAAATTCCTCCCTTTTCCAGTAGTACCAAGAATAGACTACTTTACACCTCAGAAATTAGACAATATCATAGACCATAGTGGAGATCTTAAATATATTTTCGATATAACTCCAGCTGCACTCGCGAGATTTGCGTATGATAACGAGATAAATAAATCAAAGAACATCACAGTATAATGGAAGATAACAGTAAGATTACTAAGATAGTTGTAAGCTCAGAGGACGAATTAACAGATATAGTAAGTGGTATCCAAAGTGCTAAGACAGAGAAGATCATCCTTACATTCGCAGAAGAGTCTGACCTTCTCATAAGCCCAATTAATCTTGCTGTCATCAAGGAAACAGCTGACGAGACAGAGAAGATCTTAGTATGTCAAATTATTAAAAATCCAACTGGCCTAAGAAACTCCAAAATAGCAGGCATCATAACCATAGATACCCCCAACAATCCAACAGAAGACACATGGGAGCAAGCACAGAAAATAGAGGAGCCAACAGTTGATACAAATAAACACATCGAGGTGAAAGAAAATGTACCGGAGGCAAAGGGCTCAACAGATTTTGAGAAAAGAATTAACCAAGCAATTCTTAAAAGCAAGACTGAAATAGATAAAAGAAATGAAACGAAAACGATAAGCCAAGATGGTTTAGTCATATCATTAGATGAGGATCTTCCTACAGAACCGAAGCCAGATCTTTCAAAGGTGGACTTCCATGATGTAGGAGAGAAGAGAACTCCTTCCGTTTTTAAGCTTCCAGCCATAAAACTACCCGCTTTTTTGACTAGAAAGAAAAATCCTACGGAAATCCCTAGCAATGCACCAGTATTAATAAAAAAGCTCCGAAGATATTGGCCCATCTATCTAATCTCTGCACTCTTAGTAACCATCCTTGTTTGTGTCATATATTACACCACCGTACCTTTTGTTAAGGTAAGGATCTTCGTGCAAGCCCAAGATGTAAGCACAGAGAAAACGTTTGTTGGAGATACAAATATAAAGGAGATTGATTTTGAAAATTACAAAATTCCTGTAAAGACAGAATCCATAGAGGAATCTAGGTCTACAACAATAACTGCCACAGGAAAAGCATACAAGGGAGATAAAGCGACAGGAAATGTCACACTTACCCATCCTGGGCCAACCGAATCATGTACAAAACTTGCACTTTCTGCGGGGCAGGTAGTCATTTCATCCGATGGGAAAACATATTCTTTGGACAGTGCCACTGATTTAGAGTGTAATAGCTATGTTACTGTTGCTGTGCATGCTACGGATATAGGGGAGGAGTACAATACTTCAAGTACATATTTTACTGTACAAAACTATTCCAGTAGTGAGGCTTTCGGATATAGGTCTGGTACTTTCTCTGGAGGATCAAAAACTGAATATACTGTACTCTCTCTCTCAGATGTAAATACTGCAGCGGATAGTCTTAAAACAACGACTACAGAAGAAGCAGAGCAGAAGTTAAGAGCTAAGGAGGGGGAGTGGACACTGATTGCAGATAGCATAAAGAGTGAGGTTAAGAAGGATAGTCAAAAAACAGATATTGCGATAGGGGCAGCAGCTACACAAGCGAATCTTTCTCTTACTGTTACTAGTACTGGTACTTTCTACTACAACCAAGGGTTTGATGAAGGGATTGCGAAGTTACTTACCACAGAGGCACAGTCTAAGAATCTCTTTGAGAGTACAAATAATCTTGAGTTAACGCTTGGAGATAATATTGAGAAAGAGCTTACGGTTGTACAGAGTACTGCAGATTCCATCTCCATTAAATTAGTAGCTACTGGTTCTGTTCAGCCAAAGATAGATAAGGAGCAGATTGTGAATACGCTTAAGACTATGAATTGGAAGGATGGTTCTGCATATCTTGATTCCATAAAATATTCGGACAAGAATACTTTGTATGAATTTAATCCTGTTAACTTCCCAAAGTTTCTCTACCATTTCCCAAGTAGGCAGGGTGGTATCATGATTGATGTGGTAGATATATAAAAACAAGGTTCTTTGTGATAAAATACCCCAAGAATATGTACCTGTAGCTCAATAGGATAGAGCAATTGCCTTCTAAGCAGTAGGTTGTCGGTTCGAATCCGGCCAGGTACGCCATACGAGGAGAGATGCCTGAGTGGCCGAAAGGACTCGCTTGGAAAGTGAGCGTATGAGAAATCGTACCGTGGGTTCGAATCCCACTCTCTCCGTATTTACCTCCTTTTTCGGAAAACCCCACAAGTTACAACTGGCTTAGGTAATAACTCTGGATGCGAAAGATATGGCTCACGATAATGCGAGCACTCTATTTCCTCGACAACTACTTTTTCGAATAGCAATTTCATAAGAGATGTTAATTCCTCACATGTTGGTCTAAAACCATTATCAATGGGTGACAAATGAATTCCGATGTTGTAGGGAACTGTTACTATACAATACCCCCCCTGCTCAAGAACTTCATAAATATTTTTCAAAACAATCTCAAATCTTTTATAGACAACATGCTCGAGTATATTGCAAGCTAGTACTACTCCGTATCCATTCTTCTTCTCTTCGGAAAAAGTATTCTCCTCGGTTATATCACAAACAACGTCTACTCCCTCTGAGTCTTGAATGTCAACCGATGTTATTTCTAACCCAAGCTCGTTCTGAACCCTTTTATACATATTCTCTATATATGGTTGTTTTTTTACTCGATAATCAAAATCCCCTGATCCAAAATCTATAATCTTTTTTCCAGTTTCTAATTTTTTAATATTTTCAAAAATCCACAAAGACTCCTCTAAGAACATTTACATTGTTAGTAAAATTAAAACCCCTCCCATCACCACCCCCTGTGGCAAACTAAACAAATAATGATCAAAACAACCAATAACTATTAATACAAAAACAACCAACCACTTAAACCAGCCCATTCTCTTAACATTCCCTAACAAAATACTACCCAACAAAACACAATAGAGTAGAGTACCCACAACCCCAATCTCTGAAACCATCAACAAAGGAACATTATGTACAGGCTGTATCAACATAACACCATTAGAAGTCAGAGGAATATTTCCCTCCATGCCCTTAGTAAACCCTCCCAAACCAATCCCCATCAACCAGTTATCCCTAATAACTCCAAAACTACTCTTCATTAAATTAACCCTATCACTCCAGCTCGTATCACCACCAGATATTAGATTAAGAAATCTCTCAACTAACAAACCAAAGGAAAATGAATATATCATCTTTTTCCTAACAACAAACCTAAAGAATAAAAATACTAACCAAACTATTAACACTAACAAAATACAAATCCTTGAAAACGTAAAAACAACAAAAATACTACTCAAAATACCAAGAAGAATAGCGCCCAGTTTCCATTCAAATTTCTCATTTAGATACAAAAACATACCTATTAGCAAACACAAAACAAAAAATCCAGCCAAAATATTAGGGTGGGGGAATGTACCATAAGAACGAAGAAACACCTCGTTGTTTAAAATCACAAAACTAGAACCCTGCATACCACTAACAATCTGAGACTCACCTAAAAAACCTAACCCTAGGGAAGCACCTCTACTAAATTGCAAAATTCCTAGAACCCCCTGCACAAGCACAAAACCCATAAACACATACCAAACCATCCTAAGTACATTTTGTCTCTTCTGCATCCTAAAGAAATCTATTAACAATACTAAATCAAGAATTCCCAGTACCAACCTTCCTCCATTTAGTAAGCCTAATAAGCTAGAGTTAAAAACACACGAAAGTAATATGAAGCCTACGAACAAACCCAGCCACAGTCTGTAGCTACTAAGAAGTACCATCACATGCTTCCATCCGAATTCATAGACATACGAAGCGAAGAGAAGCACCAAACCTAGGTCTAGTATAGATATTGTAGGGATCAAATAGTTACTCACAACACCGTCAACGTATGGATCTGTATGAAAAAATAGAACATCTGTAGGCAATTGGTAGGTAATGTTGAAGGGGAGTGTAATTAATATATACAACAAGCTACTAATAACTGGGCTCTTTGTTTTAATGCAAATTAATAACCATGCTAGCATGGAAAACATAATCACAAACATTCTTGTAGTATTCTCTCCTGCAAAAAAGAGTAGGGTGATCGTTACAAAAACAAATATCAATATTGAAAAAATATTACGCTTAAGAAATTCTTTAACTTTCATTAACTAATTCTACCTACTTAAGAGGCATAATCACAATATGACGATCCATACCCTCACCACGACTCTCGGTAGTAATATCATCAAACTTCTCCAAAGCAATATGTACAATTCTTCTGTCGGAAGGTTTCATTGCAGGAAGTTCAACCTCTTCTCCTAGAATTCTAACATCATCCGCCTTCTGAAGTGCCATCTCCTCAAGCTTCTTGTCCTTCTCTTCTCTGTATCCACCAACATCAACAAAAACTTTGAAATTAAGATCTTCTGGAAGTTTTCTACCTAAAATAACCTGAAGCATGAACTGAAGAGAATCCAAATGTCTACCTCTATTTCCGATCATATATCCCAAATCATCTCCACTAAATATCACCTTAATATATTTCTCATCCTCGTTACCATCCTCTATCTTGCTCTCCTTTGAGCACTCAACATTTAATAGCTCACAGAGTGTAGCTAGCTCTTGATCGACAATCTTTAAAATATCTTTATCCTTCATATTAGAACAATATATAAATTATTTTTCAAAATAACTGGGGCGTTATTTAGATTTCTTAAAATATCTCGTAAAGAGATTTTGCACACCTCTCTTAGTCTTGTCCCAATCCAAAATCCAATACTGTGCTATTAACATGAATGACTGAACTATCCAGTATACACTTAATGCCGAAGGTGCACTCACAGCAATGAAAACAGTAGAGAGGGGAAGTATCAAGTTCATAGACTTCGTCATCTTCTTTTGCATATCTTCCGCAGATGGAGCAGCACCCTTCTTCTTCGTCTCGTTCGCAGGAGCCAAAGGATTCTGGATCTTCTGCGTAAATACCGTAGTGAAGTACTGGGATATACCAACTAGGAATGCTAATACTAAATATGAAATTGCCTGTAGGGAGAATTTTCCCGTTTCAGCCGCAATGTTGGAATAAGACTTTGTTAAATCCCACCAAAGGAACTGAGTGTTAATAACAAGATCTCCACCAGTAGGGTTCAGCCATGGCTGCATAAATGGATATACTCCACTCAATTGATTGTTTGTAACATTACGGATAACTACGATCAAAACAGAGAGAATTACAAGCTGTGGAATAAAGGTAGCAAAACAACCCAAAGGATTGTATCCCACCTTTTTATACAATTTCATCTGCTCCTCTGAAAGTTTCTTTGGATTGTTAGCGAACTTCTTCTGTAACTCATCCAACTGTGGTTTCAATCCGGCCATCTTCCTTGTCATTTCCGTTTGCCTCTTAGTAAGAGGTATGAGGATTAGTCTGGTGATAACAGCAATGGCTAGAATAGCTATGCCAAGGTTATCCCAAAAGACGTGGTAGAAGGCGAGTGTTAAGTTGAGTAGGGGATATGTAAATATATTGTTCCAAATATCTGCAAACATATTCTTTGTATTAAAGTAATTTCCGATTATATACGATCTTCTGGTATTTTTCTACGGCACTGGATCATACTGTCCTGGCTCGGTGTTGGGATTACATCTTGCAATTCTGTTTAATGCTAATTTTCCCCCTTTGAAAGCACCATACTTCTTAATTGCATCATATCCATATTGGGAACATGTAGGTGTAAATTTGCAGGGTCTGGTGTTCGGAAATATCTTCCCCATTAAACCGTAATCATAGGAAAAAGTTTTTTGATACAACTTTATGAAAAAGAGCAGGATATACTTCATAGTGAAAGCGCCTGTTTAATTTGCTTCTCCAACTCTGTTCTTAGAATATCTTTAGAATCACAAAATTCAAATGCAACATATTCTAAATCAAAAGATTTATCTTCAATGTTCGATTCTTTCACTAATTCAAGGAAAGACACTCTCAGAAGTCTCGTCATTCTGTGCCTCTTTATTGCATTACCTATCTTCTTGTTTATAACAAAACCGATTCTAAGTGATTGAGAAGGGGTAGCTACAAGCATCCCATATTGACCGCGAAACTTAAGTCCCTTGGAATATACATTACGAAACGTTTTTGCTGGTAATCTGTATTTTTTAGGAAGCATCTTACTCCTATCTTATACTTTTTGTAGTCTTTTTTCTAAGTACTTTGTATTCCTCACTTGCAGAAAGTCTCTTTCTTCCTACAGCTCTTCTTCTCTTTAATACGTTCTTTCCATCAGCACTCTTGTTTCGTGCCATGAATCCAAACTTTCTAATTCTCTTTACATTTTTTGGTTGGAATGTTCTTTTCATTTCTTTCCTTATCTATATGATATCGTGGGTATTATATATGAAGAGTAGGGAATTGGCAAATCCACATAAATAGCCATCTAAGAATACTAGAGTTTTTGCTCGCATATAGGAACACGTTACTAGAAAAGGCTTTTTCCGTGTCCTAGAATACATATCCACATTTTCTAAAAAATATATATAATGGATCAAAGTCCCAATCGGC